>Ga0187893_10001835_pt1 | contig 48986 bp, 37 predicted proteins | sample MA1701074metaG_FD_139574 | JGI IMG/M metagenome (GOLD analysis project Ga0187893, IMG submission 139574) | White microbial mat communities from a basaltic lava cave in the Kipuka Kanohina Cave System on the Island of Hawaii, USA - MA170107-4 metaG ... | reverse complement strand
GTCGCGATCCCGCTGCAGCTCAAGCACCAGTGGATCACGATTGGCTGGGCAATCGAGGGAGCGGCGCTCGCCTGGCTCTACGGCCGGATTCCGCATCGCGGCCTGCTGTGGACCGCATCCGCGCTGCTCGCCACGGCTATGGCCCGACTCGCGCTGAACCCGATGGTGTTCGTCTACGAACCGCGCGGCTCGCTCCGCATCTTGAACTGGTATCTCTACACCTACGTGATCTGCGCCGCGGCGATGTTCGCCGCCGGCTGGTGGCTCAAACGCACCGACGAGAAGCTTCCGGCAGGGTTGCCTCTCCCGTCTCGCTGGCTGCCCACGTGCGCCGTCATCCTGTTGTTCATCGTGCTCAACATCGAGATCGCCGATTTCTACGCCGTGGGACCCTCGCTGACGCTCAGATTCGGCGTGACGCTGTCACAGGATCTGACGTACACAATCGGCTGGCTCGTGTTCGGCATGCTCCTGCTGGGAGGGGGCATCTGGCTCGGGATTCGCGCCGCGCGGGTCGCGGCCGTCGTGCTCATCGCGCTGACGACGTTCAAGTGTTTCCTGTACGATCTCGGGTCGCTCGACGGCCTCTATCGCGTCGCATCCTTCGTCGGCCTGGCGACGTCCCTCGCCCTGGTCGCCCTCGCGCTCCAGAAGCACGTGCTGGCGCGCCCCAAAGGCGTCGCATGATCCGCTCGGTGTTCCTCTCGCTTGCGCTCGCGATCGGCGTCGTCGTGTCGGCTCAGCAGCCGGCGCATGGACCTTTCCGCTACGAGCGCAGCGTCGCCGGCTCGTCCCCACAGGCACAGCGTCTACCGGTCGACGTGCCCCTTCTCTCGGGCGGGCGGCCGTTCATCGTCGTGCGGCGCGGGTCGCGACCTGTCGCGGAGGGCGGCCTCGCCGACCTGCGTTTCTTCGACGCCAACGAACGGGAGGTGCCGTACCTCCTGATGGCGCCGCGGGTGACCGAGGCGCGGTGGCTGCGAGGCTCGGTGCTGCCGATCGCCGTGACCGAGAAAACGAGCGGCTTCGAGGCTGATCTCGGAACGGTCGAACAGGTCGACAAAGTCAGCATCGAAGGACTGGGCGCCCCGTTTCTCAAACGCCTGACGCTCGAAGCGAGCGGCGACCGTCGACACTGGACCGTGCTCGGGCCGGAGGGAACGCTGTTCGATCTTCCCGCCGAAGGGCGCCGCCAGACGTCGCTCGACTTCGAGCCGGGCCCGTACCGCTTCTTCCGCGTCGTCTGGAATGACACGAATACCGGGCGCGTCGGCCTCCCCTCGAGCGTCAGAGCGCGGGCCGCGACGGCAGGACCCCTGCCTCCGCTCACGCTCGTTCCCGCCGAGGGGTTCGAGATCCGACCGAGCGAGCCAGGCCGCAGCCGGTTCCGGGTCCGGCTGCCAGGGGCGCGGTTGCCGGCGGTGGCGCTGCACATCGACGCCGCCGGTGAGCACATATCCCGCGAGGCCTATGTGACCGAGCAGCGCGTGAGCGGCGCCGAAGCGTTGCCGGCGATCCTCGGACGCGCGAAGCTTACGCGCGTCATCAAAGATGGAACGGTGACATCAGATCTCCGGATCCCGATTGCTTCGCCGACGGAGACCGAAATCGACCTGGTCGTTCACGACGGCGACAACCAGCCGCTTCTCCTCACGGAACTGCAGCTCGAGCTCGCGGATCTGCCGTGGATCTACCTCGAGTCGAAGGGTGTGCCGATCGTCGCGCGCTTCGGCAATCGCACGGCGCAATCGCCATCGTACGATCTGGAGGCCGCGAGAAACACGATCGACATCGACAAGGTCGCGGTGGGTGAATGGGACACGCCGCGCGCCGCGGCCGGCCCGGCCGCGGCGACGCCGTCGGCCGACCTGCCGGCAACGGGCGCCGCGATCGAGACGGCAGCCTTCCGCTATTCGCGCGGGATCCGCGCGGGCAACGCCGGGCTCGTCGCGCTGCCGCTCGACGTCCCGGTTCTGGCGCACAGCCGCGGCCCGGCCCGCCGTTTCGAGGACATTCGGGTCGTCGACACGTCGTCGCGCCAGATTCCGTATCTCATCGAGCGGCTGGAGGAGCCGTTGCCGCTCGTGCTCACGATCGAGGCGGCGAGCTCGCGGGTGCCGGAATTCGCGAAAACGACCGCGCAACGCTCCATCTATCGCATCCGTCTGCCCTATCGAACCCTGCCCGACGGGATGCTCGTGTTGAGAACGTCGGCTCAGTTGTTTCGCCGGACGGTCAGCGTCGGCGTGGAACGTCCTCCGGATCGCCTGCGGCGAGACGCGTACTTCGAACCCATCGCCACGCAGGTGTGGCAGGGTCTGAATCGCGAGGCGGCCGCGCCGGAGCTGACCCTCAACATTCACGGCCTCGATGCCGAAGCGCTGACCGTCGTGGTCGACGAAGGAGACAACAGTCCGCTGCCGATCGCGCAGCCACGGTTGTTGTTGCCTTCGTACCGACTCCGGTTCTATCGCCCGGCCGCAACCGACCTCCGACTGGTGTACGGCCGGAACGATCTCTCGGCGCCGCAGTACGATCTCGCGCTGCTCGCGCCGATCGTCATGGGAACCGAGGCTGAGGAGATCGCCGCCGGGTCGGAAATCGCTTCGGCGGCCGTGCCACAGGCCGCAAGTCTCGTATCGCCGCGCCTGTTCTGGGCGCTCCTCGGAGCCGCGATTCTCGTGCTGATCGCCATGCTCGTCAGGCTTGTGAGGCAGTCCGGGTAAAGGTGTCAGGTACTGTTTCCGCCTCGAGACCGGGTCGACCGGCGCGGAAACAGTACCTGACACCTTTATTCAGTCTGTGTTCCGTTCTGAACCAGGTTCCGGAGACTCCTCGTCGCTGGAGCCCGAGGATCCCTAGGAATCCGCGTCCCCGACGGCGCGCGCCGCGCGGCCTCGTTCTTGCCTCAGTCGCATCCTGCACTCGCCATTGGAGGGCCCGTTGGGTCGGGCAATCACACTCGAATGAGATTAGCTCTCGGCCGGCTGGAAGAAGTGAACAAGGAGCTGTGGCTGCTCCTGTCGGTGTTCGCGATCTGCCTCCTCCTCAATCTGCTCGTCGACAGCCAGCGCATGGTGCTGAGCTTCTACACGCTGCCCACGCTGGGATCTGCGTACATCTACGGCAGACGGCACGCGACGCTGACCGCGTTCGGCAGCGTCCTGCTCGTCACGTTGATGACCTGGTACAACCCCGTGCTCTTCGCCGCGACGATGTCGGTGAGCTCGCAGACGACGACGTGGCTCGACATCACGGTTTGGGGCGGCGTGCTCATCGTGACCGGCTATTCGATGGGGACGCTCTACGAGCACAAGAGCGCGCAGCTCGACGAGATGCGCGAGACGTATCACGGCGTCCTGATGATCCTGCGCCACTTCGTCGCCAAGGACCCGTATACCGAGAATCATTCGTACCGCGTCTCGATCTATGCGGCGAAGATTGCCTCCCGTCTCGACCTGTCGCAAGACCGCGTCGAGGACGTCCGCGCGGCTGCGCTCCTGCACGACATCGGCAAGCTCGACGTCAGCCGGGACCTGCTGTACAAGGCCGCCCGATTGACGAAAGACGAGTACGAGCAGATGCAGCAGCACGTCTCGAAGGGCGTGGCGATGCTCGAGCCGGTCGGCGGCTCGCTCCGCCGCGTCATTCCAATCGTGCTGGCGCACCACGACAAGTTCGACGGGTCCGGGTATCACCCGAGCCGCGGCCAGGAGATCCCGCTCGAGGCGCGCATCATCTCGGTCGCCGACGTGTACGATTCGCTCACCAGCGACCGGCCGTACCGCAAGGCGATGTCCCCCTTCGAAGCCAAGGAAATCATCGTGAAGGGCGCGGGCACGGAGTTCGATCCCAAGGTCGTCGACGCGTTCCTCAACGCGTTTCGTCTGGGCGAGCTCGAAGTTCCTACGGTCGTCGTCTAACACCCACCAGCTATACTCCCTCCGGCCATGAGGGTCGGCTGTCTGACGGTTGCGGCGGTAGCCTGCACGGCTGCGTTCACGGCCGCCACGGATCAGACGGCCACTTCGGGCCTCGACCTTGCCAGCCTTGATCGGACGATTCGCCCGCAGGACGATCTCTACCGTTTCGCCAACGGAGGCTGGCTCGCCAGGACCGAGATTCCGTCGGATCGCGTCGCCTACGGCGCGTTCATAGAGCTGGCGGACAAGGCGGAGTCGGACATCCGCGCGATCGTCGAAGAAGCAGCCGCGGCTCCGGTCGCGCGGCGGGTATCGACGGCGCAGCAGATCGGCGATCTGTATGCGAGCATGATGAACGAGGCTCGCATCGAGGAGCTCGGGATCGCACCCATCCGCCCTGAGCTCGACAAGATCGACGCGATCGCGACGCCGACGGACCTCGCGTCGGAAGCCGGATACCTTTCCTCGATTGCGGGCGGCGGCCCGTTCACGGGCTTCGTTGCCGAGGACGCTCGCGATCCCGGACAGCTGGTCGTCCACCTGGGTCAGGGTGGGACGCTGCTGCCGGACCGCGACTCCTATCTGAAGGACGACGCCAGGTTCGTCGAGATCCGCCGGCAGTACGAGGAGTACCTTGCTCGCTTGTTCACGCTGACCGGGCGGCCGGCGCCCGCGGCAGATGCGAAGGCCGTGCTCGGCCTCGAGACCGAGCTGGCACGCGCGCACTGGTCGCCGGCCGACAGCCGGGATCCGGCGAAGACCTACAACCGTTTCACGCTGTCGCAGCTGTCGTCTCAGATGCCCGGCTTCGACTGGCAGGCCTGGGCGCGGCCGCAGGGCATCCACCGCGTCCGCCATGTCGTCGTGTCGCAGCCATCCTTCTTCAAGCAGTTTGCGGCGCTGGTCCCGGCGACGCCGCTGAGCACGTGGAAGGCGTGGCTCGCCGGCCGGCACATCACGGCGATGGCGCCGTACCTGAGCGAGGCGTTCGCGGACGCGCGGTTCGAGTTCTTCGGCCGCGTTCTCACGGGTCAGGAGCTCCCGCGCACGCGCTGGAAGCGCGGCGTGTCGCTCGTCAACGGGTTCCTCGGCGACGCGGTCGGGCGTCTCTACGTCGAGCGCCACTTTCCCCCCTTGTCGAAGGCGCACGCCGAAAAGATCGTGGTGACCATGGTCGAGGCGTTCCGGCGCGCGATCGAGGAGCTCGACTGGATGGGAGAGGAAACCAGACGCGAAGCTCGCGGCAAGCTGTCCAGGCTGAGGACGAAGGTCGGATACCCTTCGGTCTGGCGCACTTACCGCGGCCTCGAGATCAAGCCGGACGATCTCGTCGGCAACGTCCAGCGCGCTCAGCGGTTCGAGAACGACCGGCGCATGAGCGGCTTCGCGCTTCGAATCGATCGGCCGGAATGGCAGGTGACGCCGCAGACGGTGAACGCCTATTTCAGCCACGCGTTGAACGAGATCGTCCTGCCGGCGGCGATGCTCCAGCCCCCCCTCTTCGACCCTGCCGCGGACGACGCGGTCAACTACGGCCGGCTCGGCGCCATATTCGGCCACGAGCTGGGCCATGGCTTCGACGAGCGCGGCCGCCGCTTCGACGGGTTCGGCGCGGTTCGCGACTGGTGGACGGCGGCGGACGTCGAGCGATTTCAAAACCGCGCGCGAACCGTCTCGGCGCAGGCCGGCGCGTTCAGCCCGATCGCCAGCCTCTACGTGAATGGGGATCTCACGCTCGGCGAGAACATCGGCGATCTGGGCGGCCTGGCGATCGCGTTCCGCGCGTACCAGCTCTCGCTGGACGGCCGCAAGGCGCCGACGATCGACGGCTTCACCGGCGATCAGCGTTTCTTCATCGGCTGGGCGCAGATCTGGCGCACGAAGATGCGTCCGGAATTCCTGCGACAGAGTCTGCTCTCGAGTCCGCACGCGCCCGCGGAGTTTCGCGCGAACGGGCCCGCCAGCAATCTCCCCGGGTTCTACGAGGCGTTTTCGGTGAAGCCCGGGGACAAGCTGTATCGCGACCCGGCAGTCCGGGTGCGGATCTGGTGAGTCGCGACCTGTGGCACGACGCTTGAGCGTCGTCGCGCCAGATTCGTAACTGCTCTGTCGAATTCGTTGCTAAGCCACGAGGCTAAAGCCTCGTGCTACGCCCTTCCCAGACAAGGCTAAAGCCTCGTACCACGAGAGTCGTCGATTGGCAGCACTGTTGCGGGAAACTCGTGGCGGTGGGCAAGCTGGGCCGCCTCTCGCTCGTCGGGTGCATCACGCTGCTGGTCGTGCTGTTCGGCGGACCGGTTTCTTCCGGCGCGATCTTTCTGCTACTGCCCTCTCGCTCGAGCGAACCCGACCAACTTCCGACGTCGTACGAGCCGCTGCACAAGGGTCATGTCGACCTCGCCAGCGGGCTGTACATTCGGGAGGACGAAGACCTCGTGCTGACGGGAACGCCGCCGCTCGTGCTGCGCCGGACGTACATGTCGGCGTGGCGAACCGACAAACCGTTCGGCATCAACACCACCCACAACGGCGAGGAATACCTGATCGGGGATCCCAAGCAGTTTCAGTGGGCGTCGTTGGTCAACGCGCGTGGCACGGGCATTAGATTCGAGAGAACCTCGCCCGGGTCGTCATACTTCAACGCGATGTTCGAGCATCGCACCACCACGACCGAGTTTCTTGGCGCCCGCCTCGGCTGGACCGGCTTCGGTTGGACGCTGCGGCTTCGAGACGGAACCCAGGCCTCGTTCCAGCCGTGCGGGCCGCGAGGGCCAAAGGAGTGTTCGATCACTCAGACGCTCGATGCCGCGGGGAATGCCGTGTACTACAGACGCGAGCGCTCGGGCAGACTCCTGAGAATCGAGGAGTCGTCGAATCGATGGATCGCGTTCGACTATGACGCTCGCAATCACATCGCACGCGCCTACGACAGCGGTGGACGCGAGGTCCGGTACACCTACGACGACCGTGGCCGCCTGGCGCGCGTGAACACGTTCGACGGGCAGACGAGGCAGTATGCGTACACCGATCGCGACGAGATGAGCATGATCGCCGATCCCGGTATCTCCCTCGAAAACACCTATGACGCCGATGGTCGTTGCGTCCGGCAGGTGAACAGGTTTCCTGGAAACCCCGAGCCCTTCATTTTTCAGTTCGACTATCGTGGCGAGGGTCGCGCAATCACGCAAACGACATCGACGCGTTCGAACGGCACCTGGACGCGCTACACGTTCGATGTCGATCACCGTACGACCTCAGAGGCATGGGGCGCCACGGGGCAGGAGCCGGCGACTCTGACCTACGACCGCGACTCGGTCAGCGGCGCCGTCGTCGGGCTGACGTTGACCTGTCCGGATCGCACCGGCCGGCAGACGCCTCACTTCAGCCGCGTGCAGCCGGGATTCGACGAGTGGGTCAAGTGGGATCTCTTCCAGACGCACTGCACGTGGTCCGACTGGATCAAAGACCGTCACGCCCGACGGCTCGATCGCGCGGCTCAGTAAACCCTCAGCTCGATCGACCCGAAATCGCGATCAGCTGATCGTCTGTGCGCAGGAACAGCCGGCCGCCCGACAGCGCCGGCGACGCGAGAAGCCTCGCGTCGATCCGGTTGCACGCCAGGACTTCGGGCGTGCGCGCGGCGCGCATGACGATCGTCTCTCCGGTCTCGCTGATCAGGTACAGCCGGCCGCCCGCGACGATCGGCGACGCGGTGAAGATGCCGTCGATGCGCTCCTGCCAGACACGCTCGCCGGTCTTCGCATCCACGCCGGTCACGACGCCGACGTCGCCCGCCATGAAGAGGAGCCCTTCAGCGTAGACGAGCGACGAGATGTACGGCGCGCCGGTCGGCGCCTTCCACCGCACGTGCGACGCCGAGACGTCGCCTCGACCGCCCGTGCGGATCGCGAGGTACGGCCCGCTGCGATATCCGCGGCTGGCATAGACGACCCCTCCTTCGTGGACGGGCATCGGGATCGCAAACCGGCTCTCTTCGTCGACGCGCCACAATGCCTCGCCGGTCGCGGGCCGGTACGCCTCGATCGCGGCGCTCGTGTTGAGCACGAGCTCGTCGCCGCCGGCCGCAGTGACGATGATCGGCGTGCTGTACGACACGACCTTCGCGCCGCGATCGACCTTCCAGCGAGTCACGCCGGTCTTCGCGTCCATCGCGAGCAGGTACGACTGCGGCTCGTGATAGCACGGAAGGATCACGCTGTCTCTGTAGACGATCGCCGAGCTGCCGTGGCCCCAGTTCACCTCGAAGGGGCCGTGCTCGGCGGCGAGATTGCGATGCCAGACGCGCTTTCCAGCCGTGTCGACGGCGACGACCTGTCCCGTGCCGAATACGGCGTACACGCGCTCGCCGTCGGTCACCGGGCTGGCGCTCGCGAGGTTGTGCTTTTCATGGACGGCCGGCAGCGTGCCTTCGGCCGGCAGCTCGAACGACCACAGTCGGCGGCCGTCGCCTCGATCGAACGCTTCGATGAGGAACCGCACGCGATCTGAGTCGACGGGCTTCGACAGCGCACGCTCGCCCGCCTCCTTCGCGCCGCCGCCCTGCACGAGCGTCGGGTGGTTCCCCTCGCGGCGGTTGCCGGCGCCGGACTGGGACGTCACGAAGATGCGATCGCCCCAGACGATCGGGGTCGAGACGCCCGTCCCCCCGAGCGGCGACCGCCACGCGACGCCTTCCTTCTCGCTCCAGTGGAGTGGAAGCGCACGCTCGGCGGACACGCCGGTGCCGGCGGGTCCACGCCACTGCGGCCAGCCTTCGCTCGCTTCAGGTTGCGCGCGAGCTTCGGCTGGGCTCGCCGAAGCGGCCTGTGACTCTTGAGGCCGCGAAGGCGGCCCCTGGGCGTGCAACGGAACAATCAAGAAAAGCGTGGCGCAGGCCATCAGAAGAGGTCGCATGCCGGGATTCTACCGGACAGCCACGTCAGTCGCGCTACGATAAAGACATGCGGTACCTCGTTCGCGCGCGCGTCAAGCCCGGCCGTGAGAAGGCGCTGGCCCGCGCGATCGACGCGGGCACGCTCCGCCGCGGCTCGGTCGCCGGCGGCGAGTACGTGCGTAACATGAACGACGCGCGCCAGATCGACGACGGCACGGTGCGCTGGGTGGAGGTGTGTTATTGCCCGTCGCCGCTCCTGGAAGAGCGGCCGTACTGGGAGGAGTACTTCGATCTCGTGAAAGTGCAGGACGCGCACGCGCGCGCGAAGTGCCGCGACGAAAACGGCACGGAGCCCTGGGCGTGCGGCGACTGCGATTGCACTGCGCGGCTCGAGGCCGCGCTCGAACGATCCGGCGCTCCGTTCCTCAATCAGCTGCGACGGGCAGCCGAACGACCGTCTGAATGACCTCGTCGATTGGGGTCGTGCCCTGCACCAGACGATCGCCCACGGGGCGAATACGTCCGGCATTGAAGCCCGCGTACATGTCCGCATAGACCTCGGCGAACGGTCGCGGCAGTCCCGCTTGTGTCATGGCATTCACCCATTCCGCCGGCGGGACGACGACGACCTGAAGCGGCTTTCCGAGCGCTGAGCCGAGTTTCGCGGCCACCTCGGTCGCGGAGTACGACGGTCCCTGCAGATCCACGATCTCGCTCTTCGCCGGCTTTCGGAGGAGCGATTCGGCCGCCAGTCGGCCGATGTCCCTGGTCGCGATCATCGGCTCCTTCGTGTCCGCTGACGGCGCGAAGCTCGGATAGATGCCGGCGGCGCGCGCCGCGCCGACCAGGACGCCGACGTTCTCCTGAAAGCTGCCCGCGCGGATCGCGGTCAGGGTGGTGGCGGTGGCGCGGAGCCCGTTTTCCAAATAGTTCAGGCCGCGGATGGGTCCGTTTCCAGACGGCAGATCGGCCCCGATCGACGAGAGCATCACGACGTGCGGCACCGCGGCCGCTTCGACCGCGGCGGCGATCGTGTCGGCCAGCCGCTGTTGATATCCATAAATGTCGGTTGTCGTGAAAGGCGGCGGCGGCAACATCGCGAAGAAGCCGTCGGCGCCTCGGAGCGTGCTCGTCAGAAAGGCCCGATCGTCGAGCGAGCCCACAGCCAGCTCCGTCCCCTCCTTCGCCAGCGCCGCCCCTTTCTCTGGATTGCGGACGATCGCCTTGATTCGTTGTTTGTTCGCGAGCAATTCCTTCGCGACGACCGACCCGACGTGGCCTGTGGCCCCTGAAATGACGAACATGTTCCCCTCCTTGCGAGCGCCTGCGGACCAGTGGACCCTTCTCGCTAGACGCTCTCGCGGACGTTCGGGGTTCCGCCTACGACGCCTGGTCGGAGTTGGCGGTTAGTAAACGCGCCGCGGAGGCCTCCAGGCGGGCCGGGTCAACTGGCTTCGGCACGTAGTCGTCATAGCCCGCGACGATCGCCCGACCGCTGTGCCCGATGTACGCGCTGACGGCGATGGCAGGGATTCTTCGCACCTTCGGATCCTGAAGGCTTGACGGCAGCGATGAGCGCATACCCGTCCTGGCCGGGGCATGCCGAGATCGGCCAGCAGCAGATCGAACGAGCCCGACGAGAGCAGCCGGATCGCCTCCCCCGCCGACGAGCGCGCGGGCGCGTTGCTGAAGGCGGCTGATCTCGCGCGCCCTCCCCTCGTCTCCCGACACCAGGGTGTAACTCTCGGCAGGAATCACGTGCGTGTGGGCGCGGCACAGGCCTCGAATTCTCGGTGTGCGAATCGCCGGAGAAGCCTCCGATCGCATACGAGCAGAGGAGCGAGAACGAATGCGCGCGGGCCAGGTCGTTCAAGAGCTCTTCCAATTCGATGGCGGCGTCGACGTTCTGGTCTTGCCAGAGCAGGTCCACCATCTCGCCGTACGCCCGCGCCGCGGTCTTCCGCTCGCCGAGGTCGCGCTGGAGCATCCCGTCGAAGTACGCCAGGAACCGCTGCCGATCGAGCCGACCGCGGTCCATGAAAACCGACAACGTTTCTCACGGGTCGAGAAACCGCAGCCGCCCCGTCTCGCGCCGCCGGTCTACGTCGAATCCTCTGGCTTGCAGACGCACCTGAAACGCCTGCCGATGGGAGGCCGTGGCGATCGCGATCCCGGGCTGGCCGGCCTCGAGACCGTCCCCAGGAAACCGACCCACCGTGTCCGAAAGGTAGTCGTCGCTTTCGTAAAACTGGACGACATGGTCGCGCGGCGCGGCGGGAAGATTGAGCATCGCTACGGCCCTGTCTCCGAACGCGTCGCGGGGACGCGTCTCGGCGCCTTCCCTGGATCGCGGTTTCGGCCCTTTTTCAGCGGTCCAGGTCGAGAGCCTGGGGAGACGGGGGACCTACTATAGCAAGAAGCGGGCCTCGAGCGTCAGTCGCGAAGCGCCGTCATGGGGTCGATTCGCGTCGCCCCGCGGGCCGGCAGATAACAGGCCGCGACGGTCACCGCGAGGAGGAGGACGGTCACGCCGGCGAACACCGTCACGTCCTGTGCGCCGACGCCGAAAAGGAGACTCTGCAGATAGCGGGTCAACGCCAGCGAGCCGCCAAGGCCGATGGCCAGCCCTATCGCCGCGGTTCCCAATCCTTGCTTCAGCACCATCGAGAGAATGGATCGGCGATCGGCGCCGAGCGCCTGCCTGATGCCGAACTCGCGCACGCGCTGCGCGACGCCGAAGGCGAGCACCCCGTAGATCCCGATCGCCGAAAGCACCAACGCGACTCCGCCGAACAGCCCGAGCAGCAGCATCGGCGTGCGCCGCCCTTCGAGCGATCGAATCACCCACTGATCCATCGTCCGCACGTCCGCGATCGGCTGTTCTGGATCGACCGACTGCACGGCCCGCCGCAGCTCCGGCACGAGCGTCAGCGGATCCAGACCCGTCTTCAGGACGAGCGCCATGTTCGCCAGCCCCACCTGCGCAATCGGGTAATAGATTCGCTCCTTCAGAACAGGCTCGCCGAGGTCGATGCTGTTGATCGTCCCGACGACACCGACGATGGTGAACGAGTCGGGGCCCCCTCTGCGGATCTGCTGCCCGAGCGGGCTCTTGTTCGCGAAGTAGCGGTTGACGAGGTACTGATCGATGACGACCACTCGCGGGCTTTCGGCGGTATCGCCATCGTTGAACAGCCGCCCCGAGACGAGCGGGATCTGCATCGCGCGAAAATAGTCGCCGCCGACGACCTCCTGGCGGCCGTGCGGCCGGGCGTCCGTCGGTCCAGGGTTGTATCCGACGATCGAGTACGACCCCGAGCTCACCATGCCGTTGAACGGCACGTTCGACGTCAGGCCGACGGCGGTCACGCCCGGAAGCGCGCGCGCGCTGTCGATCAGCCGGGCCCAGAACGCGCGCCGCGCGGCGGCGTCGGGATAGCGCGCGGCCGGCAGCGACATCTGCGCCGTCAGCACGTTCTCGGTCGTAAAGCCGGGATCGACGTCCTGCAACCTGGCGAAGCTCTTGATGAGGAGGCCGGCGCCAACCAGCAGCACCAGTGCGAGCGCCGTTTCGGCGACGACGAGGATCGCGCGTGTGATACCCGTGCCTTTGCCCGGCGAGCTGCGCGCGTTGTCGTCCTTGAGAATCGCGCTCGTGTTCCCGCGCGACACGGCAATCGCCGGCACGAGACCGAACACGAGGCCCGTCACGATGGACAACGCCATCGTGAACGCCAGCACCGCGGGATGGATGGACGTATCGACGAGGCCGAGCACCTGCGTCGAGCTCGTCGCTACGAGCGCGCGGACGCCGATGAGCCCCAGTGCCAGCCCGGCGATCCCGCCGAAGATGGACAACACGACCCCTTCGGTCAGCATCTGCCGCGCCAGGCGTCCCCGCCCGGCGCCGAGGGTCGAACGGATCGCGAGCTCGCGGCCGCGGCCGGCCGCGCGCATCAGCAGCAGGTTCGCGACGTTCGCGCACGCGATGAGCAGCACGACGATCACACCGGCCTGCAGCACGAGCAGCGGCGTGCGGGCGTCGCCGACGAGCTCCTCGCGAATCGGGCGGGCGAGGCCGCCGAAGCCGCTGGTCCGCGCGAAGGTCTGAAACTGCGGCACCCGATCGAGATTGCGATCGACGATCGCCTTGATCTGCCCGTTGAGCTGCTCGATCGTGGCGCCCGGCCGCAGCCGCGCGATCATCGAGCTGAACTCGTTGCCTCGTCCCTGGTCGGACATCTGCGCCGGCGTGAACGAAAAGGGAACGAGCACCGAGATCTCGCGCGACGGCAGCTCGAAGTCCGCCGGCAGGACACCGACGATGGCGTACTGCTCGCCGTTCATCCTGACGCTGCGTCCGACGACCGAACGATCGGAGGCGAAGCGGGAAGTCCAGAGACCGTGCGTGAGGATCGCGAACTTGTCGGCGCCAGGCCTGGCCTCATCCTCGGTGAAGGCGCGTCCCAGGAACGGCTGCCGCTGGAGCGTGGAAAAGAACGACGGGGTCACGAGGAGGCTGCGGAGCTGTTCGGGCTGGCCGCCGCCATCCGCCAGGCTCAGGCTGCGGATGGTAAACAACGTGGCCTCTTCGATCGCCGGCGCCTGGGTCTTGCGATCGAGGTAGTCGGGAATCGACACGCTGGCCTGCGGGAGCCCCATGAGCGGGTAGGCGTTCCACACGAACACCAGCTGCTCCGCGGCCGGATACGGCAGGGGCCGCAGCAGGATCTGATAGAGAAGGCTGAAAATCGCGGTGTTGGCGCCGATCCCGAGCGTCAGCGTCAGGACGGCGACCAGGGTGAAGATCGGCTGTTTCCGGAGCGTGCGCAGCGCGTATCGGACGTCCTGCATGGAACCTCGCTGGGGCAGGTGGTACGACCCTTTAGGGTCGTCCGCCAAGAGCTTGGACGGACCGGCCCCCGGAAGGGTTCTGGTGGTAAATTGGCGGCCATGAAACTCTCGCGCCGGGAACTGTTGCTCACGGCGGCCGGCACCGCCGCGGCCTCCTGTACGGCGGCGCGCCGCCCGGCGGCGGTCGCCGCCACCCCGCAGCCGAAGGTGGCCCCGAGCGACCGGATCACGATCGCGTGCCTGGGCGTCGGGTCGCAGGGGCTGCGCGTGATGATGAACTTCCTCGCGCACCCCGACGTGCAGATCGTCGCCGTCTGCGACGTCAACGCCGGGAGCGACGACTACTCCGAGTGGGGCAAGTTCGAGCTGCGCGATAAGGTCCGCGCGCTCCTCGGCGCCAGCCATGCGTCCTGGGGAGGCGACGGGACGACGTACCGCGGCGGCATCGCCGGCCGCAAACCGGCGCGCGACGTCGTGGAATCCTATTACGCCGGGCAGAAGACGTCGGGGACCTACAGCGGGTGCGCGGAGTTCGAGGATTACCGCGAGCTGCTCGCGAAGCGGAGCGACGTCGACGCCATCCTCATCGGAGCGCCCGACCACCTGCACGCGCCGATGGCGGTCGCCGCGATGCGCGCGAGCAAGCACGTCTTCTGTCAGAAGCCGATGGCGCACTCCGTTTTCGAGGCGCGGCGAATGGCGGGGGTCGCGCGGGAGACGCGCGTCGCAACGCAGGTCGCGGTGGGCAACCAGGCATCCGAGGCGACGCGGCTGCTCCGCGAGTGGATCTGGGCCGGCTCGATCGGGCCGGTCCGCGAGGTGATCAACTGGTCGAGCCGTCCGTTCTGGCCGCAGGGCATCGCGCGGCCCGAGCTCGTGGAACCGGTACCCTCGTACCTGAACTGGGATCTCTGGCTCGGCCCGGCGGCCGCGCGCCCCTACAACCACGTGTACCAACCGTTCGTGTGGCGCGGCTGGTACGACTTCGGCACCGGCGCGATCGGCGACATGGGCTGCTACAGCTTCGACACGATCGTGCGCGCGCTGAAGCTCGGGCCGCCGACGACGGTCGAGGCGAGCTCGACGGAGCGGCTGCCAGACACGTTTCCGCGGGCGTCGATCATTCACTTCCAGTTCCCGGCGCGCGGCGAGATGCCGCCGGTCCGGCTGACGTGGTACGACGGCGGGCTGAAGCCCAAGCGGCCCGAGGAACTGGACGAGACGTTCGACGCGGAAGGGCTCCTCTTTATTGGAGACGAAGGAAAGATTCTGTGCGGCTTCAACGGCGCGAAGCCGCGGCTGATTCCGGCGGCGCGCATGCAGGCGTTCCAGCAGCCGCCGAAAACCCTCCCGCGATCGCCCGGAAACGATCGTGAATGGATCGACGCGTGCAAGGGTGGCCCGGCCGGCGGCGCCAACTTCGAGTTCACGGCCGGTGTCACCGAGACCGTCCTTCTGGGGAACGTCGCGGCTCGAACGGGTGAGCGGTTGTTGTGGGACAGCTCCGGCTTCAAGATCACGAACGTCGCCGAGGCGAACAGGTACTTGCAGCGCCGATACCGGGACGGCTGGGCGGTGTGAGCGCCAGCACGCCCGCTACTCGGACTGAACGGGATTGGGGATGCCTGGAAGCGGCTGCCTGGAATCTGACCGCTAATCCGGCGGTGGCGTATTGTTCGCCACCGTCACACTCACGCTTGCCGCCGTCGTCTGCCGTCCCGCCGCATCGCGCGCCACCGCGGTGACCGTGTGCGCGCCATTCGCCGCCGCCGGTATCGTCTCCCACGCCACTTCGTATGGCGCCTCCGTGTCTTCCCCGCCAAGCGCGACGCCGTCCACCAGGAACTGCACGCCCACCACACCGACATCATCGGCGGCCGTCGCCGTCAGCGTCACGACGCCACTTGCCGTCGCCCCCGCGACCGGGCTGGTCACCGTCACCGTCGGCGCCGTCAGGTCATTCGAGACCGTCACACGCACGCTCGCCGCCGTCTCGTTGCCCGAACGGTCGCGAGCGACGGCCGTCAGCGTGTGGCTGCCATTGGCCACCTTTGTCGTGTCCAACGCGAGTTCGTACGGCGCCGCGGTGTCCTCAGCCCCGAGCGCGCCGCCACCCAGCAGGAATCTGACACCTGTCACCGCAACGTTGTCGGAGGCCGATGCCGACACGACGATGGTCCCTGAGAGTAAGGCGCCATCCGCCGGAGAGGTCAGGGTGACGGCCGGCGATGTCGCATCCGGCAGCTGCCGCAATGCCTCGTAGAGATTCAGCCGGCCTCTGCCCATCCCCGCCAAGTGCATCACGTCGGCTCTTCCAAGGAGGCTGTCGGCTCTGGCCTGGTCCAGAGTCGGATCGACCTGCAACAACAGGGCGGCCGCGCCGGCCACCAGAGGGGTGCTGAAAGAGGTTCCCCAGGCGCCGGCGTACCGCCCTCCGGGGTACGTCGTGATGATCGCTTCACCCGGAGCGGCCATGCTGACGAGGGAGTTCCCATAGTTGCTGAAGGAGCTTCGAGCGGGCGGATTGGTGGTCGTCGTCGACCCAACGCCCACCACGTTGCGCAGGGCTCCGGGGTAGACGAGCTTTTCCTGGCCCAGGTTGCCCGCAGACGACACGCAAATCACGCCGCGACTGGTTGCCACGTTGAGCGCGCGTGTGATCGCGGCCGATGGAGCCGCGGTGCTGAAGCTCATGTTGATGACGCGCACGCCGTTGTCCACCGCGTAGTAGATCGCGCGCAGGATGTCGAACACGCGCGAGGTGCCGTCAGCCTTGAACGCCTTGAGCGGCATGATCTTCGCCGTCGGCGCGACCAGGTGGACAAGGCCGGCCACCATCGTCCCATGGCCGAAGGCCGGCGGCAGGAGCGTCGGATTGAGCGAGGACGCCGCAGTCTGGTCCAGAATTGCCACCGTGGACTGATTCAGCGACACGGGCGCGTGTTGATCGAGAATCGAGACCGTGGACTGATCCAGGATGGCGACCGTCGATTGGTCGAGGTCGGCCCATTCCGACGCCGAGCCGGCGATATCCCGGACGAAGTCGTAACCCGGGACGAGTGAACCTCGCAGCAGCGGGTGGCTGGGATCGACACCCGTATCGATCACCGCAACCACGCCTGCGCCCGTCACCGACGCGGCATGGCTGTCGGCAAGACGAATCACTGTGGCGGCCGGCTGGCTGAGATAACTGGTCCACGCCTGACCGCCGAAGAAATCGACGAGCGTTCGGGGTTGAGAGAGCGTATCCAGGATTGCGACCGTCGACTGGTTCAGGCTGATGCCCGACGGAATCTCAGGAGCGATGACGATGCCGTTCAACTCGAAGCTCGCCACTTCGGGGTCGATTTCGACTGCAGCGATTAGTTCCTGAACTGCAGACGCGGCGTGCCCGACTTGACTCGGAACGGTAGCGGGGCCCCTGACAAGGAAGATGTCGTACCCGTCGAGTTGACGAACAATCGTCAGGCCATGCCGCGCCGCGATCGCTTCGATGCCCGCCGGTGATCCACGCAACAGGAATTCGCTCGGCACTTCGACGATCGACGTCGGCATCGCGCCGAGCGCGGGCAGAGTGGTCGTTTGCGCGTGGCCCGCCTCGTCGCTGCCGGCGGCCAACGCGAGGAGAAGGAGCGCGGTAGCGGGCCGGTCGACGTGACGTCGTCTCAAGACGCGCCAACTGCGCCTCAACACACGAAGCCTCCCTGGGCTGAAGGAGACACAACTCAGGTTAGGGATGACGCGCCCGAGAGCCGACTGCCGGATTGGCTTGGTAGCGCGAAGAGGGAAGCTTATCGCAAGACGGGGAGGCCTTACGAAAAGAATCTTGAGACCTGGCTAGCGCACTCTTCGACGGTTCCCGGTCCGAGGACCAGGTTCCTGTCTCCCTTTGCGGTCAGGTCGAGACGCTGACACTGCCATCAGTCGATTCAAGGGTAGCTCGAAGCGCGTGCCGGCATCGGCCAGCTGCACGTGCAACCGGAGGCGGCGGGTGGGCTGGAACTCTAAGTGGAACTCACCAAAGCGGTTGCAGACGGCGCTCGCGACCATCTGGTTGCGGGCCATCAGCAGGACGGGGATGGGGGCGGCGCTCGCCGGCTGGTGGTCCCGGTCCGCCAGCTGGCCGACCAGATTGACGAGACCCGTCCCCGGCTGATGCTCGACTCGCAGGTCGAGGTAGAAACGGCCCGCCTCGTAAAGCGCGTGCCGCGTCACCCTGTCCTGGGTTCGCACGCCGGCGGGCAGCGGTTCACGAAAACTGTCGTAGACGAGCCGGGCGGGCAGGCGCTCCGCCCGGTGGATCGCGGAGACCGCCTTGACACACCGGATCGCGCCGTCAGGCGGGTCGTAGTCGCCCTCGACTCGCGCAGCACCGGCGACGCCGCGCAGCACGTCCACAATTCGCCGACAGCGCCGGCACCCCGACGCCAGATGCCCTGCCATGGCCGAACGATCCTGGTCCGGCACCAGCCCACGCGCAAAATCCGCCCATTGCCAAATGTGGAAATGCGTCATGCGCGTGATCGAGACCCTTCCTGGAATCCGGCGCTCATACTACTAGAGGGTGCCGGCGACGCCTGGAAATATACCGTAACAGTGTCGCGACACAGGGGGCCGTGTCCCGCGCCTGGCCCAGCAGGTCATGACGGGTCGACGTTACCCACAAGCGTAAAGGGTGCCCAGTAAAACGGATGCGGATAGCGATCGCGAAGCTCCAGCATCGCGTCCCTCGCTGCGCGCGCCTTGTTCGATGCAGGCCGGAGACGCCCGTAGAAAGCCTTCATGAATTCGGCAGTGCTCTTATCGGAGGCATCCCAGAGTGTGAGCAGCACCGCGCGCGCCCCGGCATACAGCAGTCCGCGCCCCAGTCCCACCAGCTCGTCTCCTCCGATTACGACGCTTTGACCAGTGCCGCAGCCACTGAGCGCCACCAGATCGGCCGAGAGGCGCAGCTGATACAGATCGTACACAGCCAGCTGGCCGTTTCCGAGTCGGATCGAGGAGAACATCGGATTGTCTCGACGAAACAGGCCGTGTGTGGCGATGTGCACGAATTGGCTCGTGGGACCATGCGTTCGCAACTGATCGGCCGTCGCGTCGCTGCCGAGAAACACGCGCGGATTCGGAAGAACGCTGGACACGGTTCGGATCTCGTCGACGATGTGCGGGGTCTGAGGATCGGGCACACCCATGATGAGCGCGGTGCCGGTCGAGGTCGCCGGCTTGGTCATACACAACCGGTGGACGCTGGCACTCGGCGCGTAGGAGACGGTGAAGTCATCGATGAGGTAGCGCGCGCCATCGAGTAACGCGTGGAAGGGCAGGGCGTGCAGCTCGCCATGGGGCACCACGACCAGGTGCGCTGCCTGCAATCGATCGCGGATCGGCGCGACGAGCGACGCATAGAGCTCGCGAAGATGGCTCTCTGTCGCGGCGCGCAGCTGGTCCGCCATTTGACCGACGTACGCTGGCCCCAGCCGGAACTTCGAGAGCTGGAACTGAAGCAGACACATGAGGCTCCGCACGTGGTCGGCGTCTGCCAGCGGCACGACCTCGAGCGTGTTCCGACCGAGGACGCACACGTAGTTCCGACCTCGCGCCCGGTAGTACTCGAGAAGGATCGTGTCGGCTGCCAGTGTCGAGCGAATCTCTTCGAGACCGAACGCCGCCCCGCCTTGAAGCGCCGCGAATTCTTCATCCGTCCGTTGGAGCTCGTCCACAGACCTGACCAGGCGTTTCTCGAGCGCGCGCACCCGGAGGCATAACCGTTCGGTCCGTCGGGCGGAGGGCTTCTCGCGCCTCACTTCCTCGAGCTCCACCTGGCGATAGCACCAGTTCAGTTCCTGGCGAAGGCGCTGCACGTCTTCACTCGCTTCGCCCGGCACGCGAGGCGCGAGCGTGACCGCCCGAAAGGCGATGAGGTCGGCCAGGCTCCGTGACTTCGCCTGCTCGATGTACCCGAACGCCGCCGTGTGGTGCTCCCCGCCGGGTCCGAGCGCGAGGCAGGTGGTGACCAGGCTCTCGTAGACGGCCAGCTTGTCTTTCAGGAAGGCGACCTTGAGGTCTTCCGTCCGCAGGTGGCTCCGCAAGTGTTCGAGGTTGGCGTGCGCTTTCAGATACGCCTCATGGGCGGAATCGCGCTCGCCTCGCGCTTCGCGGACGAGGCCGAGGACGAAATGCGCCTGATAGGTCAGAATCGGCGCGCCCGCAATAGCCGCGATCCTGTCGAGGGCCGCGCGGCACGCTCGCTCGGCGCCGTCCAGATCGCCCGCCTGAAGCTGGAGCCGCGCGAGCAGAAGCTCACAGCGGGCCGCCTTGCCAGGCACCGCGGCGCGCGCGAACCGTCGGAGCGCATCCTGGCACAACCGCCGGGCGCGGGCGTCGTGTCCTGCCCGGTGGAGCACGAGCGCCGCGTACAGATCGACGAGCGCAAGCCACACGACGTTTTTCTCACGAGCGAAGAGCCGACGGGCATCGTTGAAGAGCGCCAGCGCGCGGCGCAGGTTTCCGTGGTGGCTCGTGGCGATGGCGAGATTGGTCACCGCTTTCGCCGCCTCGTAGGTCGTACCGAGCTGGTCGAACCGTGCCAGCGCCCGCTCGGCCAGCTCGCCTGCTTCGTCGCTGAGGTTCAGCTCCAAGTACATTTCCGACCGGTCCAGATCGCACAGCGCGCTGTGATAGGAATCCTCGAGCCGATCGCTGTGTTCTTGCGCGGCGCGATAGAGTTCGAGCGCCCGGGTGTACTCGCCGCGCATGTAGTAGAGGTAGGCGACGTTGTAGTCAGCCTGAAGGATGAGGACCGGCATGCCGTGCCGTTCGCAGTGCGCGCGCGCCTGACGATAGGTCTCGAGCGCTTTCTCGAAATCATTGAGGCTGGTGTAACAGACGGCCATATTGCTCAGCACGGCCGCCACGTCCAGCGGCTCCCCGGTCTGTTCCAACTGGGCATGCGCGCGTCGGTAGAGCACCAGCGCCTCGTCGAACCGGTCCTGGCGATACCTGATGTTGCCTATGTTGCTGTCGAGGCGTGCGAGCCGCAGAAGGTCGCCGTGGCGCTCGAAGGTCGCCCGCGCCTCGCGAGCCGACGCGAGCGCCTCGTCGTAGCGGCCCAGGGAAATGAGACTTTGAAGGGCGCCGTTGATCGTGCGCGCGACATCCACGTCCCGCCCCAGACGGCGAAACAGCGCCAGCGCAGAATCGTACTGGCTCAGGGCCTCGCTGTACCGGCCGCGGCTGAACCAGACGTGACCGGCGGCCCGTAAACTCTGCGCCCGCGACCAATCGTCTCCGAGTTTCTCGGCAACCCATCTCGCCGCTCGCGCGAGGCGGTCCGCCTGCTGCAGATCGATCCGCGTGAGGCTGACGACGTGCGCGTACATGCGGTCGACGACCGCCGGATCCCAGAGCTGGCGATGGCGGCGAAGGACGCTCGTGCGGGCCCGGGCGGTGCGGGACTGCGCCAGCTGCACGATCAGCTCGTCCGGCCGTCGCTCCTGGCTCGGCCGCGCTATCCCGGCCACGAGAAGCCTGCCTTTTCCAGCGCTCGCTGGAGACGCGTGAGGCAACGGCCTCGGATGAAGCCGATGGAGCCGGTTGCGAGGCCCAGCCGCCGGGCCAGATCCCGGTACGGCAGCGGCGGTTGCTCATAGAAGAGGAGCCTGATGATCTCCCGGCAGCGCGCCGGGAGGCTCGCGACCGCCTCGCGCACGATCTGTTCGCGCTCCAACTCCTCGACCATGTCTGCTCGTAACCGGCGATCCATCCCGAACCGCTCTTCGTCCAGATTGGTCAGCTCGTGCTCGATGCGTCGACGATGCCTCCGCTTCCAATGGAAGGATTGATGCGCTGTCACGGTGATGAGCCAGTTCCTCAGCGCGGCGGTCTTGCGAAGCCGCGGCAGCGCCGTGAACAGCTCGAGGCCAACGGCCTGAAAAATGTCGGCAGCGTCGTCCGGGCTCGCGCCATACTTGAGCGGAATCGAGTAGACGAGCTTCTTGTACTTGTCGATCAGGGCCGACCAGGCCTGCTCGTCGCCAGTCAGGCACGCGTGAATGAGACGCGCGTCGCTCCACGTGACGTCTGGGTCGCGGAGCCGCGACGCGAGGCGCGCCCGCCTCGCCCTCATGGCCTGGCACCAGACCGCCCTTCGCGCCAGAACAGCTCCTCGACGTTCCAGAGCGCGTGATGCTCGAGAACCGTCGGGCGGAAGTTGCCCAACCCCTTTTTCGCGCCGACGAGCACGGAGGGGCTCGCGAGGCATGTCATCGGCAGATGCTCCGCCACCAGCTCCTGCACGCGGTCGTACAGGCGCTTGCGCACCTGGGCGTCGCGGGTCGTGAGCTGCCGCCGCATCAACATGTCGATTTCCGCCTCCCACGGCGTCGCCGGCTGCGGCTGCCTCAGGTTCCAGAGATGGGTGCTGCCGCTCGATAGCATCACGTTCATCTCGCCGTTCGGATCCGCGTCCCCTCCGCCCAGGCCGAGCACGCACGCCTCATAGTCGTGCGTCGTGAAGATTCGATCGAGGAGGGCACGCAGCTCCAGCGTGACGACCCCCACGCGAATGCCCAGCTGCTTCAGGTCTTCCTGGACAATGGTCGCGATTTGAATCCGTTCCGCGTTTCCAGCGTTGGTGACCAGCGTGAACTCCACCGGCTGGCCTTTCGGATCGATCAACGCGCCGTCCGGGTTCCACGCGAAGCCGGCCTCTTTCAACACCTGTCGTGCACGGTCGATCGAGCGGGCGGGCTTCGGGAGCGATCGGTTCACCCACAACCGGTTGCCCGGCGCGACATGACCCCAGATCGGGGTGGCGCGCCCGCGGTACGCGAGGCGAACGATGGCCTCGCGGTCGATCGCCAGCGACACGGCCTGGCGAAACGACAGCATGCGGAACCACGTCTGCTTCCGAGCCGTATCGGCGAGTCCTTTCGTCCCGAGATCGTTGAGGTTGAAGAATAGGAATTCGTACGCGAGACCGGGACCGACGTCGAACAAGTCGTAGTTGCGGTCGCGTTGATCCCGCTCCAGGACGGCAAAATTCGTAGCGCTCAGCCGCGTCGTGACGTCAGCCTCGCCCGACTGGAAGCGCACCGCCTGCGCGTCGTCGCTGGGGACGAACATGAACACGATCCTGTCGAGATACGGCAGGCGGTTCCCAGCCTGGTCGACCTTCCAATAGTGCGGGTTTCGTTCGAGGACGATTCGCTCGCCGGGTACGTGCTCCTTGAACCGAAACGGTCCGAGCCCCGCGAATGCGCCAGCCGCTGTCCCTAGTCTCCAGGCTTCGGCCAGCCTGCCCTCCTGGTAGGGCTTCTCGAGCAGGTGACGCGGAAGCATCGCAACGCTGTCGAAGAGCCGTTCTGCCACGGCGTACGACTCGGCGACATCGAATTGGACCGTGTACTGGTCGACCTTACGCACGCCGATGGGTTGCCCTCCCACCAGGAGAAGATCTCGCTGTGGCGAGGCCACTTTCTCGTCCAGGTAGACGCGAAACGAAAACACCACATCGTCGGCGTCGAACGGGTGACCATCGGAGAAGCTGATCCCCCGCCGCAGCGTGAGCGTGTAGCGACGGCCGTCGGGGGACATCGTCCAGGACTTCGCCAGCGCGGGCTCAGTCTGATGCGTTTCGCGATTGATGTGAATGAGGTCCGCGATCGTGCGTCGGATCACGTCCCTGGATGGACCGTCCACCGCGGTGACGGGATTCAGGGTTCTCGGCTCCGCGCGCTGAACGACCACGAGCTGTCCGCCGGGCCGGCCCGCATCCGCACGGGACACCAGATAATCTGTCCTGACCGGCGCCTCCTGCGCGAAAGGGACGGGCGCGGCCAGCATAGCGGCGACGAGCGTAGGAACGCCGATCGGCGCGACGGACGGTCTCTTCATCCTGCACGCTGATGGAGAGCATCAGCCAGCGCGTAGTACAGCAGAAACACGGGGACCAAGGCAATTCCCGGGAGGAACATCCACCAGTAGGACACGAGCACGTGATAGCGCTGGAGGCTGGCCAGCATATTGCCCCAGCTCGCCACCGGTTCTCCGACGCCAAGCCCGAAAAACGACAGCGTCACCTCGGCAAGAATGTACTGCGGCACCAGCAGCGCCGCCTGTGTGAGCGCGATCCCCGACACTTGGGGCAGCACGTGCCGCCGCAAGAGATACAGGTCCGAAGCGCCGGCGCTTCGCGCGGCCAGCACATAATCGCGCAGCCGGCCGCTGAGGACGATGCCGCGAATCAACCGCGCCGGACGCGCCCATCCGACGAGCCCGATCACCCCGACAAGCAGGAGAAACGCCTGTCCCGGATCGATCCGCAGCGGCAACGTCATCCGAACCGCAAACAGAAGGTACAGCCACGGGAGCGCGAGGAACAGCTCCGCCGAGCGCATGATCACCTCGTCGACCCACCGCCCGTAAAAGCCAGCCAACCCTCCAAGCACCAGGCCGACGCTCAACGAAAGACCAGCGCCGAGCAACCCGGCGAACAGCGAGATCTGTCCGCCGTAGAGGAGGCGGCCGAACAGATCCCGCCCGTACTCGTCGCTACCCAGCAGGAAGACCCGAGTCGGGCTGTCGGTTCCGAACAAATGCCGGTCGCATTCGAAGACCCCCGCAATCCGGTACGGGGCGCCTCGGACGAAGAAACGTACTGGATAGATGAGACTTCGATCCTCCTCATACTCGTCGAGCGTCCCCGAGCGGCGCACCAGACGATACACGAAGGGGCGCAGGTGCAGCTTCCCCGTCTGGTCCACGAAATGGAGCCGCGTCGGAGACGCGAAAAAGAGATCGCGGTTCTGTGCGACGGGGTCGTCGGGAGCGAGAAAGCCCGCGAGGATGACCGACAAGTACACGAGGCCGAGCAAACCCAGAATCCGTTTGCAGCGACGAGGGCCCCCTCCAGATGTCCACCCGCCGATCATGCCGGCTCCGGCCGAATACGCGGGTCCGCCAGGTAGAGCAGTCCATCCGCCAACAGGCTGCCCGAGATCAGCAAGACCGTCGAGCACGTCACAGCGCCAACGACCAGATGGAGATCCCGGGCCACGACCGCTTCGAGCAGCAGCGGGCCCAATCCCGGCCAGCTCATGATCGTCTCGATGACCAGGGAGGCACTGAGCAGGGTCCCGATCGAGAGTCCTAAGAGCGAGATCAGCGGATTTGCGGCCGCTCGCAACGCGCCGCGAAAGAGCAGGCGCCGCTCGGGGACCCCCAGCGCTCGCGCCGCCTGGATGAACGGGGCGTCGACGACGTCGATCAAGCTGGCGCGGACGTGTCTGACGAGGACCGGCAGGTTGACGAGCACGAGCGCCGTAACCGGCACCACGAAATGGCGCACGACGTCCTTCAACCTGTCCCACGCGCCAAGCTCGGTAAAGCCGAGCGAGACCATGCCCCCAGTCGGAAAGTAGCCGGTGCGCACAGCCAGGAGCAGAAGACCCAGCCCGACGAGCAGATCGGGTACGCTCAGGAGCGTGGTCGTCGCTCCCGCGCCGATGCGATCACCCCACGTTCCCCGACGGCTGGCCGCCCAGATGCCAAGGGGGATCGCCACGAGCCAGGCGAGCGCCGTCGCCACCGACGTAAGTAGCAACGTATTGAGGACGCGCCGCCACACCAGCGGTCCCACCGGACCGTTGTAGGCGACCGAGAATCCAAATTCTCCCCGCGCGACCGACTGTAGCCAGGTCAAGTACCTCTGGGGAAAAGATCGATCCGCTCCGTACCTCTGTCGCAGGGCGGCAACGGTCGTGTCCGATACCCACGGGTCCAGTCGCAGCTCATCGAAGAAGTCGCCTGGCGCCACCTCCGCGAAGAGAAACGACAGGAGGGAAACGCCAAAGAGGACGAGCGCAGCATGGCCCAGCCGGCGGCAGAGGTAGCGCATGGCGGCATGTTACCTCCTGACAGATCAGGCTCATCGGGCGCCAGAATTCTTCCTCCTGGCTGACTTTCCAGCGCACCCGACGGGTACCTTCCTTCGAGGGTCGTGCGCCCGCCAGGACGGTTTCTTCCCCTATATCTTTCGGCGCTCGTGGGCACCCTATGGGTTCAGAGGGGCGCGGTCCCGACACCGAACGACGAGGCACCCAGTACATGACTCGAGCTCATTTCGCGCGCAGTGCCAGGCCCGGGCAAGCTGACCGATCGTGCTGGGAGCCGCGTGCCTCCGGGGGCGGGACGGCGCCGACGCGGGCGCCGCGGAACGCGAGGCGGATTGAGTCACTGCAGGACCGACGGCTGCGCGCGCAGCGGGCGATCAGCCTCGCACCATTGCAGTTTCACCTCGAGGACGGGCGCGATCCAAACTCGGTGCTGGCCGTCGCCCCGCTGGTCGAACGAAGCGGGCTGACCGACCTCTTGGAAGCGATGCGGATCTTCAGCACCCGTCGTCCTGATGGCGTTCGACTGACGATCGTCGGGGAAGGCGAGCTCGAGCCGGCACTGCGGGCCACGATCGCGTCCCTGGATTGGCGCGACCGCGTGGCTGTGCTGGGAAGGGTCACCCGATCCCGGCTTCTGTCGCTGATGCGTGTTCATGCCCTGATGGCGCTGCCGTACCGTAGTGCGTCTCCTGGAGACGACGACGGCGTGCCCGCCGTGCTCCTCGAAGCGATGGCGGTCGGCCTTCCGGTCATTGCGACCGCGGTCATGGGATTCCCCAGGGTACTTGAAGACGGCTGGACCGGGCGTCTCATCAGCCCCAACGATCCCGTGTGGCTCGCGGGCGCGTTGGAGACGATGCTCGAGCGCTCCCATGTGCGCGTCCGAATGGCGAAGGCGGCCAGAGAAAAAATCGAGCGGGAGTTCGGGCTGTCTCGGAAGGTCTGGCATCTTGCGCGCGTGTTCGCCGACGCTGCCGCCGAAACGGATGGTCACGAGGGGGACGCCGTGGCTGCGCGCTCCATCGTGAGCAGCGCGAGCCGTTCGTCGTAATCGCGCTGGTCGGCACGGAGCGCGAACACACGATTGCACTTCGTCGCGCGGCGGGTTCCGGGGTACAGCTCTGCGCTTCTGGGCGCGGTTGGCAATTTCCGGATCCCGTGTTCAAACTCGTCACCCGCACACGATCCAGATTCTGACATTCCCCTCACGAGCCTCGTTTTAGGCCGGATTTCGGCACACGGTGTGCGGGCGCATCGATTGCAGGATTTTCCCGCTTCCCGATGAGAACGAAGGCCGTTCTGGCGCTCGCCGCGCTTGCCGCTGCGATTTCCGTGGCCGCGTGGAATCTCGTTCCGCGCCGCGCGGACGCCCAGGCGGCGACGATCGCGGCGGCCGAGGCCGCGGCGGACGACCCCGTCGAGGCGCGGCGGCGCGCGGACGTCGCCGCGATGGAACTCTTCAGGCCGGGCTACTCGTTCTGGCGGCACGTCTTCACGATTCCAGACCACTCGATCGCCTTTGGCAGCGCCGGCGACGGACGGCTGCTCGCGACGTTTCCCACGAAGGGGGACTGGACGCGGAAGGCCGCCTGGGCCGATCCCGATTTGGATCGCATCCTCGACGGCCTCCATCTCCCCCGCAAACTGAGCGATCGACGTGACCAGGTCGCGCGGATCCTCGAAAACGCCGTGGGACCGGTGCTGCACAACTCGACGCGCGGCGATGCGTTGCTGAAAAACGCCCCGAAGTACGGCGCCTTCCTGCAGGACTGGGGCACTATCTACGAGCGGTTCGGCGTGCCGGCGGACATCGGCCTGGCGCAGGTCATCTTCGAATCCGGCCTGAACCCCACGAAGCGCTCCGAAGCGAACGCCATCGGGTTCTGCCAGTGGCTCCAGAAGAACTGGAGGCGGCTGAACTACTTCTCACCGACGCCGATCGAGGGTCGGAATCAGACGACGCAGGCGCCGTATTGCGCGGCGTACCTGTCGGTGCTGGCGACCAAGTACGGATCGTTCATTCCCGCGCTCTCCGAGCACAACGCCGGCGGCACGAACGTCGGACGAGCGTTGATCGCGGGCGAGCACCTGGGCGCAGAGGATGTCCGCGAGCGGTACTTTGCGGGATCGCGGCTCGCCCGCGACCTGCGCGAGCTGCCGGGCAAGGGATTTGAGGACGTCCACAAGAGCTACGGCCACCGCTCGTATCTCTACGCGGAGATGGTGTTCGGCAACACGTTCAACGTCAGAAACCTGATCGCGTCGATTCCCCAGGTGCCTATCCATGCTATGCGCACGGAGCGCGCGATCTCGCTCTCGGAGATCCTGAAGCGAACGGGCCTGTCCGGGGACGAGGTCCGGCGCTTCAATCCCGCGATCGTCGAACGGGTTCCGGCTCGAGGTACGCTCTATCTTCCGTCCTACATCAGCGAGTTCGGCGCCGACGTCGCGTTCTGGCGCCGCCCGGCCGATCCTTCGTACGTGGCGGTTCTCGACGACTTCCTGCGGCTCCCCCCCGGTCCCGAACGATGGGACGATCCTTCCTTCGCGTCCGTGCTGGCGGACTTCAAGCGGCGTTTTCGAGAGACGAATACCGAGGAAGGCACGGCGATGGAGACGGTGCTCACATACGCGATGGACCAGGCGTACACGAGCCCCCGCCGCACGCTGCTGGCAGAGTTCCGAGGGAGCGAGAAGGTCCGCGACCTGATCGAGCGCGGGGTCGCCGAGCTCGACGGGCTGCGCAGCGTCGAGGCGCTGCGGAACGAATGCCAGAGCGTTCCGACACCGGCGGGGCCACCGGTTCCGAGCTGCCGGTGAGAGGACTCGAAGTCATCTCATAAACAGCCTCGAACCCTTGCCGCGTTTCGTCGTTCCCACCGCTGCAGAGGTCTATAATCGCCTCGCTCAGAGGAGGCCACGCCATGCCAACGGATCGCCGCGAGTTCCTCAAGCAGGCTGCTGCCGTGGCGGTGGCCGGCGCGTCGCCAACGACAGCGGGTCCGCAGAGCGTGGCGATGCCGACGCCACGTGCGGCCGCGCTGATGGCCGCGTTCAACCTGAAATTCCCGATCTTCAACGCGGGCATGGGAGCGTTCGCCGGGCCCGAGCTCGCGATAGCCGTGTCGAACGCCGGAGGATTTGGCGCGATTGGAACCGGCACGGCGATGGCCGCCGACGTGGTTCGCGAGCGCGTGCGCCGCGCCAAAGCCGGCACGAACCGACTGTTCGCGATCAACTACCTGCTCGCGTTCGATCCGCTCACGCTGTCCATCGCGCTCGAAGCTGGGGTACCGGCCGTTCAATTCGCATGGGGCTTTCCTCGCGCAGATGCGGTCGCGGCGGTCCGGGCGAACGCGAAGATGGGCATCCAGATCTCGAACGTCGACGGCGCTCGCCGCGCGCTCGACCTTGGCGTGGATTATCTGATTTGTCAGGGTATCGAAGCGGGCGGTCATGTCCAGGCGCTGAGCGCGCTGTACGACATGCTGCCCGCGGTGGTAGAGGAGGCGAAGAGCGTTCCGGTGCTCGCGGCCGGCGGGATCGCCAACGGCGCGCATGTGCGACAGGCCCTGCTCGCGGGCGCGTCGGGCGTGCTCGTCGGTACGCGGTTCCTCGCGACCAGGGAGGCGCAGGCGCACGACGAGTACAAGGCTGCGCTCAGTCGCGCGAAGGCGAGCGATACGGTCCTGTCGATTTGCTTTCAGGACGGCTGGCCGAACGCGGCCGGACGAACGCTGCGGAATCGTACCGTCGACATGTGGGAAGCCGCCGGCTGTCCGGCGCCGGGCAAGCGCCCCGGCGAGGGCGAGGTGCTGACGACCAACGCCGTCACGGGATCGAGCAAACGGCGCTACGCGATCGGAGCTCCCGGGCCCAACGATCGCGGCAAGATCTCCGAACTGCCGCTGTGGGCAGGGCGCGGTGTCGACGCGATTCGTGATATCCCGTCTGCCGCCGACCTGGTGCCGCGGTTGTGGCGCGAGTGTCTCGACGCGACGTAAACCCCTACTCGCAGCGCAGCGCGACGATCGGATCGACCTTCGTCGCGCGGCGGGCCGGCAGGTACGACGCGACCGCCGCGATCAGCGCGAACAACGCCGACACGGCGACGAACGTCGCCGGATCGAGCGGCGTCAGTCCGAACAGCATCCCGGCAAGAGAGCGGGCAAGAATCGCCGCGCCCACCAGCCCCAGCGCGATGCCCCCAACCGTCCAGACCAGACTCTGACGCACCACGAGCCGCATGACTTCCGTCCGGCGCGCGCCGAGCGCCATCCGGATGCCGATCTCCCGCGTGCGCTGCGTCACGGCGTGCGTGAGGACGCCGTAGATGCCGATCGCGGCGAGCGCGACCGCGACGGCGGCAAAGATGCCGGTCAGAACCGCATACATCCGCGGGCGCGTGATGCGGTTCGCGACGAGCTGGTCCATGCTCGCGACGTTGAACAGACCGGCCTGCGCGTCGAGCTCGCGCGAGATGGTGCGCGCGTGCGCGATGACCGAGGCTGGATCGCCCTCGACGCGCAAGGCGTAGTACGGCCCGAGGAACGTGAACATCACACGATCGGACTCCGGCCACTGCCGGTAGTCGGCGAAGAACTGCGGCCGCGGCGCCTGGTCCTGTCCGGCCTGCCGGACGTCGCGGACGATGCCGACGATCTGCCAGGGAATCGAGTCGCGGCCAGCGTAGACCACCCGACCGATGGGGTTCTCGCCGGGAAAGTCCCTGCGCGCCACCGCTTCGTTGATGAGCATGACGCGCGGCGCGCCGGCGCCGTCCCCCTCTTCGAATCCGCGTCCCGCGATCACGGGAATGCCCATGACGGTCAAGTAGTCCCGACTGACGACGCGCGCGTCGGTCGACGTCGCCGGGTTCGGCGGCGGCGGGGGATCCGCGAGCTCCGGCGTTCGCCTGAACCAGAACGTCTCCGTGATCGCCACGAACGGCAGTTGACGACCGTAGGCCGCCGCGCGCACGCCCGGAGTGGATCGAAGCCGCTCGACGAGGCTCTCGGCGAACGTCCGGAGCTGCACGTTCGTGTAACGATCCGCCGGCAGTCCGACTTGAAAGGTCAGCACGTTCGCCGGCTCGTACCCGAGATCGACCGTCGACAGCTTGACGAAGCTGTGGATGAGGAGTCCCCCGCCGACGAGCAGGACCATCGCCATCGCCACCTCGGCGGCGATCAACGCGCCGGCCATCCGGCTGCGCGGCGAGAGGCTCCTGAGGGCGTCCACGCGCACGAAGGCCGAATGGCGGACGGCGGGTGCGATGCCACAGAGGATTCCCGTCGCGAGCGACGTCGCCAGCGCCATCCCGAGTACGGTCGCATCGACGCCAATTTCCTGGAGCCGGGGGAACGGGAGCTGCACGCCCAGATCCAGCCGGGACAGCGTCGTCGCGAGGCTCCGCATCAGACGAACGCCGCCGACCGCCAGCGCGGTCCCGGCGATGCCGCCGAGGAGCGACAGGAGGACGCTCTCGGTCAGCAGCTGGCGGATGATGCGGCCGCGCGACGCGCCGAGCGCGGTGCGGACCGCTATCTCGCGCTGTCTGGCGTCCGTGCGGGCGAACACGAGGTTCGCGACGTTGACGCACGCGATGAGCAGCACGAATCCGACGGCGCCCATCAGCACGAGCAGCGCCGGCTTCACGGGCGCGACGAGATCGTCCTGCTGACGCACGAATTCGTATCGTGGCGGGATTTGAGCCTTCGACGCCGCCGGCCGCCCCCGCGCGTGCATCTCGCGGACGATGGCGCCGACTTCGGCCGCCGCGGCCGCCGGCGACACGTCGTCGGCGAGACGCGCGACCAGGTTGCCGCGCGGAGGCGGGGTCGTCGCCGTCAACCCGAACGGGATCCAGAACTGATTCGGTCCGCCAGGATCGAAGGTCCCGGGCATCACGCCGACGATCGAGTAAAGACGCCGTCCGCCGGGAACCGGGACACGTTCGGAAGGCGGCGGCTGCCGTGCGAAGACGTCGTCGAGCGTCACCGTCCGGCCGATGATGTCGGGGTCGGCGCCAAAGTGGCGCCGCCATGCGCTGTAGCTGAGAATCACGACGGGATCCGCGCCCAGCGCTTCGTCCGCCTCGTCGAACACGCGTCCGAGCAATGGGCGGACGCCCATCATCTGAAAGAGGGCCGGCGAGAAGCGCGCGCCTACGAGGCGAATCGTCTCGTCGCCGCCGGTCACGATCATGAACGAGAGCGTCGACACGCCGGCGTGCGTGATCGCACGCGTGCGCTGGCGGAGCTCGATGAGGTCCGCCACGCTCAGGCCGACCCTGAGGCGCCGGGGCACGCCGGTGGGCGATTCTTCGGCAGGCTGGTGCACGTACAGACCGACCAGTCGATCGGCATCCTTGTATGGGAGCGGCCGCAGCAGCACCGAGTGCACGACGCTGAAGATCGCCGTGTTGGCGCCGATGCCGAGCGCGAGCGTCACGATCGCCACGCTCGTAAAGACGGGGTTCCGCGCGAACATGCGCCGCGCGTTGAGGACGTCCCGCAGAAGATCCCTCAGCCAGTGCATGGAGCGGAACAGTCTCATGGGTTGGAGACGCTGTCAAAGCAGGAACGCGGAACAAATCAAAACACGGGGCTCACGGGGAACACGGAGGCGGCGGCCGGGGCCCGACCTCCGGTCGGGCCACTGGCCGCCGGCTCTTGCCAACTGTTTCCTCCCCGTGATCCCCGTGGTCTCCGTGTTTCAAAAAAACTTGAGCCCTGCTGCGGACTTCTCGATCCAAGTTTGGGCCGCGCGGTTACAAGAATCGATGCCTCGAGACCCGGCCTTCGGTGCCACGCGGCAGGGTGGGCCAATGGCATGCAGTTCGCGTACGACCGGGCTTTCCGATGGGAAGAGCCGCCGCGATCGTCGTCGCCGCCCTCTGCCTGACGCCGGCCGTCGTGGAGGGACAGCAGGTCGTCGCCGGGCATCCGAGGATCTACCTACGCCCCGCCGATCTGCCCGCGTTGCGCACCCGTGTAACGCAGGCGCCGATCTCGACCTACTACACCCAGATGCGCAGCCGCATGGACGGCTCGAGCGCGCGGCATACAAATAATGAAGTCGCAGGGTTCGAGCTGGAGAGCCTTGCGCTCCTGCATGCGATCGCGGGCGGTACGACGTACCGCGACAAGATTCTGAACGTCTGGCGCTTCTCCTCGTACACCCCGGGTCAGATCACGCATTGGGATCTCCCCTATCAAGTCATGGGACACGCCCTTGCGCTGGACTATCTGTGGAACGACATCTCCCCGACGCAGCGCACCGAGCTGGGCAACGTCATCTTCGCGATGATGGACGACCTCTACAACTACGCGCCATACAACGTGTCGTTCGCGAACCAGATGTCGGACTACTCGAACCAGCTCTATTACCACCTGGGAGCGCTGGCGTTCGCGGGCATCGTGCTCGCGGGAGAAGGCATCAACGACGTCCGGGCGCAGTTCTATCTGTCGGAAGCGGCGGTTCTCCTGAACGACCACATGATCCCCGCGATGAACCAGGAGGCGGGCGGCGATGCGGACCTCCCGCGCCGGAGCGGCTTCGTCGGCAACGGCGGCTGGGGCGAGGACATGGGCCATCTCGACATGACGCACCCGCTGTTCGGCCGGATGGTCGAAGCGTGGCGAACCGGCGTCGGAGAGAATCTGTTTCCCGCAATCAATGGACTGGCCAAGTACTCCCAGTACGTCGTGTACCTGCGACGACCGAATGGTTGGCTGTCGCCGAAGGGCAACAGCAGCTACCAGGTCGGGATGAGCGACAAGAACTACGGCACGCTCGGCTCGCTGCTGAGCGCGCGGTATGGCGACCCACTCGGCAAGTTCATCAAGGATGCCGCGTACGTCGGCCAGACGTTCGGCTTTCACCAGTTGGGCGCGATCCTCTGGTACAACCAGTCGCTTTCCGCGCCGGCGTTTTCGACCATGCCGAAGGCGATGCACTTTCAGGGACAAGGTGAGGTCGTCATGCGGTCGGGCTTCGGGCCGCAGGACACATGGGTGTATCTGCGCTCCGGACCGATCTACAACGGCCACCAGCACGACGATCAGGGCAACCTGCTCGTCGAGGCCTACGGCGGCGAGTTACTCGTCGAGAACGCCGGCAGCGGTATCAATCACGAGACGCTGTACCACAACAGCATCCGCGTCGGCGGCAGCGATCAGATCCCGTACGGCAACAACGAGATCCAGCGTGCGAGGCCGATGGCCGGAACGCCGCAGGAGCGCGGACGAGTCACGTCAGTCGCCAGCGATCCCAGGTACACGTACGTCGCGACCGACTTCAGCAACGCGTACGCCGACAGCGTCGTGCCGACCCCCAAGGCCGGGAAGGTGACGCGTGAGGTCGTGACGATCCTGCCCGACGTGGTGGTCGTGCGCGATCGCGTGACGGGCGCGAACCCCGAAGTCCTGTTTCACGTCTGGAGCGGCGGCGGCGCCCTCAACGCTTCGGCGCGGGAGCTCACGGTGACCCACGGCGCTGGCCACGCATGGCTCAAGACCGTGTTCCCCGCCGGCGCCTCGGTCCAGCTGACGTCGCAGGTGCCAACGGATCTCCTGACCGTTCGGTCCCTGGGGTCAGGTCCGACTATCGACTTCCTTCACATCGTGTACGTCTCGCCGGCCGCGACTCGCTTCATTCCCACGAACCTCACTCAGATTGATACGGCCGGCCAGATCGGCGCGTCGTTCGTCGACCGGCAGGGGCAACAATGGTCCGTCGCGTTTCACAAGAACGGGGTCGGCCTGGCGAGCGTGACCAGCGGCGCCGCTTTGTCGGCGCCGACCGGCCTGCGCGTCGTGCGGTGAGGTGCCACGTCAGGACTTCACCTTGACCTGCACGTTGTTCAGCCTCACAGGCTCGCTCGAGTAGTTCTCGAGGACGATCTGCTTCTTCTCCCTGTTGAAGTCGATCTTGGTCGCGACAGCCATCTTGCCGACGCCCTTCCCGTCCTTGTCGGCGCGAATCTCGATGAGCATGAACGGATAGTCGATCGTCCGCGGCTGGCTCCGCGCTTCCTGAAAGCCGATGTACCGGTCGGTCGCCAGGACGATCCGGCGGCCGCCTTCTGGCAGTGGCGTCTACCACGCGTAGTGCAGGTTGAGTCCGAGCGCGAGGTGATGCGGATCGGGTGGCCGTGCGGCTGGAATGCGGATACGGCCCCTCGCCGGCAACCTCTGGAGCTCGCGCAGCAGCGTATCGCTGTCTTTCTCCACCATCGTCGTGCGCAGGCGTTCGCGGTCCTCGGGGGTCGACCACGTGTTGACGGTGATGTCCACCACCGCGTTCGACCCCGTCGCGATGTTGCTCATGTTTACGGCGAACGCTGAGATCTCCAGCTTCTCGTTCTGAGCGTACACACCGGCGGTGCCCACGCCAGCGAGCGCTCCCATGGCCGTCGCCGCAATGCCCAGCAGCAGATTCTTCGTCACAATGTCCCTTCCTTACTGATCACACTGGTCGACCAGAAGGCGTCCCCCGGGAACGTCCTTTACGACCAGTCTACATGCACTCACGCCGTCGTTTTCAGCGGCGTGATATCGAGGTTGGAGGCATATAATCGGCCGGCCCGCGGGGAACCTGAGCCGGGTCGATTCTTTCCAATGCCTCTATCTGTGGGCGCGCGCCTCGGTCCATATGAGCTCGTCTCCGTGCTCGGGCGCGGCGGCATGGGCGAGGGTACAAAGCGCGCGACACGCGGCTGAACCGGCTCGTCGCCCTCAAAGTACTCTCCGGCACCGCCGCCATGGACGCCGAGCGCCGCGAGCGCTTCGAGCGCGAGGCCCGGGCGGTCGCCGCTCTCAACCACCCGCACATCGTCACCATTCACTCCGTCGAGGACGCCGGCGGCACTCCCCTGCTGACCATGGAGCTCGTCGAAGGGCGGCCGTTGTCGGAGGCCATTCCGCCCCGGGGGCTGCCGCTCGACCGCCTGTTGAAGATAGCGATTCCCGTCGTGGACGCGGTCGCTGCCGCGCATCAGAAAGGGATCACGCATCGCGACCTCAAACCGTCGAACATCATGCTCGGCGAAGGCGAGCATCAGGGGCGAATCAAGGTCCTGGACTTCGGGCTCGCAAAGCTCCACGACGCGCCCGCGGATCTGGGAGAGACGACGATGACGGCCGCGCCGATCACGGGCGAGGGACGTATTCTCGGCACGGTCGCGTATATGTCGCCCGAGCAGGCCGAGGGCAGGGCGATTGACGGCCGCTCAGATCTGTTCTCGCTCGGAGTCATCCTGTACGAAATGGCCACGGGCCGTCGTCCGTTCACGGGAGACTCGAGCGTCTCGATCCTCTCGTCAATCCTCAAGGACACACCAAAACCCGTCACGGAGATCAACACCGAGCTGCCGCGCGAGCTCGGACGGATCGTCCGTCGCGCGCTCGCCAAGGATCCGGAGCGCCGATACCAGACCGCGAAGGACCTGCGGAACGATCTGGACGACCTCAGGTCCTCGCTCGATTCCGGGGAGTTGCTCGCGTCGGCCGCCGGATCGACGCCGGCCGGGCGAAGCGTCCGCCCGACGATTCCCGGGGGTTCCGTCTGGCTCTGGATCGCCTTGATCGCCGCGGCCCTGGCACTGTTCTCGGCTCTAAAGTGGCGACCTGCGGCCACGCCGGCCCCCGTCGCACGTCTGGCCATTGCGCTACCCGAGGATGCCGGCGCCGATCCCGGACGCCTGCTCGGCGCGCCGGCCATCTCACCTGACGGAACCACCGTCGTGATCTCGCTGGGGAACGAGGCGAGGACCTACCTCTCGCTGCGACGCCTCGACGCCGACAGATTCGAACGGCTTCCGGGGACAGAGGGGGCCGTTGCGCCGTTCTGGTCGCCCGACAGCAGGCACATCGGATTCTTCGTGGATGACAAGCTCAAACGCGTCGCGCTCGCCGGGGGAGAACCGCGGACAATCTGCGAGGGCTTCCAGAGCCGCGGTGGCGCGTGGAACGCGTCAGGAACGATCCTCATCGGCACGAACTACGGCAAGGGGCACGGCTTGCTCCGGGTCGCCGATACGGGCGGTGAGCCGATTCCGGTCACGCGTCTCGACGAAAGTCTCGGGGAAAACTCACACCGGTACCCTGTTTTCCTGCCGGACGGAAACCAGTTTCTGTACTTCGCGAGGACGAGGCTCGACGCGAACCGGGGCGTGTATCTCGACTCGCTGGACGGCAAGCAGGCGCGGAAGCGACTCGTCGTTGCGGACAGTTACGTGGCGGTCGCGAAGGACCCGTCGAGCGGCCGCGACTATCTGCTGTATCCCAAAGACTACAAGCTCTGGGCGCAGTGGCTCGACACGACCCGTGGAGAGCTGCGCGGAGATCCGGTCGCAATCTCGGAGGACGTCGGCGTTTTCAGCGTCTCGACGACGGGCACGCTGGTGTCGCGACGGACCGCGTACGAGGAAACCCAGCTCATGTGGTTCGACCGCAGCGGACGATCGATCGGCCCGCTGGGGCCAGTCGGGGACTACTGGGGCGTCCAGCTCTCTCCTGACGAGAAGCGTGTCGCCGTCGTCGTGCACAGGGGAATCAGCGGCTACTTCGCGATCTGGCTGATCGACCCCGTACGCAACGTCGCCTCTCCATTCTCCGTGCAGGCCGAACGGAGCAATGCCCCCGTCTGGTCGCCGGACGGCCGGCGGCTGTACTTCGATTCGTTCAGCAGGAGCTCGCAGCTCTTCTCCAAAGCCGTGGGCGATGCGGGGGCAGAACAGCCGCTTGTGAATCCTGGACGGAGTGTTCGTCTACGGGACATCTCTCCCGACGGTCGGTACCTCCTGGCGGAGCGCTGGCAGACGGACCTTGGCGCTGGCCGAACGCTGGTGTACTCGGTGCTCGGACAGAACGAGTGGCGGCCTCTGCTCGGCTCTGGCTTCCAGGAGGAGCACGGGCAGTTTTCACCGGACGGAAAGTGGGTGGCCTACCAATCGAACGAGTCGGGCGCGCCGGAGATCTGGGTCACCGACTTTCCCGGAGGCAAGCAGAAACACAGGATTTCCGATCAGGGGGGCCTGGAGCCGCGCTGGAGGCGCGACGGCAAGGAACTGTTCTATGTAGGCGCCGACTATCGCCTCATGAGCGTCGCAGTGGGATCGGTGCCGCCATCGGCCCAGCCTGTCACGCTGTTTCGCCTCGGTCCTTTTCCCGCAAGCGACGGAACACACTACGCGGTGACCGGTGACGGGCAGAGATTTCTCGTGCAGATCGGACAAGCCGATGTTTCACGTACGCTGAACGTGCTGTTCAATTGGCCGCAGGCGTTGCTGAAGGATCAGGCCTCTCGGTAGTACAGCGCCCGCTTCGCCTCGAGAAACTCCACCGAACGCCGCATCTCCTCAAGGCCGTTCATGCCGTCTTCGATCGAGATCCAGCCGTCGAATCCGACCTCCGCGAGCAGCCTGAAGACCGCATCGTAGTCGATCAAACCCTGCCCGACCTCGCCGTGCCTCAGCACGGTAGCGTAACCGGTTGCCCCATCCGCCTTCTTCAGATCTTCCAGCGTCGCGCCCGGCGCAAGCGAGCGGTCTGATGCGTGCATCGTCACGACGCGATGCCGAACCTTTTCAAGAAACCTGATGGGATCGTAGCCCCCGATCCACGCGTTGGACGGATCGTATTGGACGCCAAAAAAGGGAGAGTCGATCTGCTCGACGATCTCGAGAAAGATGTCCTCCGGCTGCGCGAACTCCGGATAACGCCACAGTCCGTCCTTGTAGTGGTTCTCCATGCAAAGCACGACGCCGCGGCGTTCCGCGTAGTCGAGCGAGCGACGGAGGCTGTCGAGCGTGCGGGCGATGCCGTCGCCACGTGTCAGCCCTTCGTGTCGCTGGCCGCTCAGCGTGCGGCAGTGCCGCGCGCCGAGCCGCACGGTCAGATCGATAGCGGCCTTCTGCCGCTCGACCTGACGTGTGCGCTCCTCAGGATCGGGATGGGTGAAATCGGGCGAGAAGCAGATCATTGACGTGACCTGCCCTGTCTCGTCCATCGCGCGCGCGATCGGATCGACGTCCGCGGGCGCCAGGCTGCGGAAGAAGCCGTCGTAGTGCTCGACCCCTTCCCCGCCGAGCGTTGCCGCCTGGCGGATCCAGCCCTCGAACGGCAGGCGCCCGTCGGCGAGCTCGTCGAAGTAGCACTTGGGAAACACGCTGATGCGCGGGGGCACGGCGCGGGCCGACCTACCGGTTCTCCGGCGCGCCGACGGGGAACTGTTCGAGATCCATCACCGTGCCGGTCACGACGGAACTGTCGTCCGACGCGAGATACGCGGCCGCGAACGCGATGTCCTGCGGTGTCAGCAGCCGCCCGAAGGGGCGCGTGGCGACGGCCTCGCGGAGCCAGTCGTCACCCTTCCCTTCCTCTTCGCGCTTGACGCGCTGCTCGCCTTCCGTCAACGTCCACCCGACGTTGATCTGGTTGACGCGGATCCGATGCTTGTTCAGCGCCGCGGCCGCGTTGCGCGTCAGCGTCATCAGCGCGCCCTTCGAGACGGAGTAGGGACCCAGCTTCGGCTCGCCGATGTACGCGTTGATGGACCCGATGTTGACGATCGACCCGCCGCCCCGGGTCTTCATCGACTTCACCGCCTCCTGCAGGCAGAGGAACGGCGCGCGCACGTTGACGTGCATGACGAAGTCCCACAGCTCGACCGGCGCGTCCTCGATGAAGGCGCGCGCCGTAGTCGCCGCGTTGTTGACCAGGACGTCGATGCCGCCGCAGCGCTCGATCGTCTGCCGGACGACGTTCCGGCACGACTCGACGTCCGAGAGATCCCCCGGAACGAACTCCGCGTGCTGACCCTCGCGACTCAAACGCGACGCCACGTCTCGGCCTTGAGCCTCTTCCAGGCCGTGCACGACGACGCGCGCGCCGAGCGACGCGAAGTGCTCGGCGATGCCGCGCCCGATGCCGGACGTCGAGCCGGTGATCAGGGCGACTTTGTTGGTGAGAGAAGCCATTGGCTACAGGCAGCCCTAAAGGGCTGCGCTACATTCCTTATGTTTGTCGTGGACCCCACCCCCACGACCTACCACGGCTCGCTACGCTCGCCGCGCTGCAGGGATCAGCACCGCCTTGATCACGCGCCCCTCGTGCATCGCGTCGAACGCCTCGCGCCAGCCCTCGAGCGGCGCGCGGAGGCCGACGATCGTCTCCGGCATCGTCACGCCCCGGTCGAGCAGGTGGATCACCCGCTCCCAGACGGGATAGTTGTGGCTGAAGGAGCCCTGCAACCGAAGGTTACGCTGAACGAGCGGGTTGATGTCCACCGCCACCGCATCCGGCGACCACCCCACTTTCGTGACCTGGCCGTCGGGCCGCGCCAGGCGCAGCGCGACGTCGAGCGGCCGGCTCGAGCCGGACGCATCGCAGACCAGATCGGCTCCAATCGCAGAGTATCCGCGCACGATGTCCTCGAGGTGCTCCGTCTGAACGTCCACGGTGCGCGTCGCGCCGAGGCGCCGCGCCGCGTCGAGGCGAGGACCGTCGCTCGACAGGCCCGCCACGATCAACGGATCCGCGCCGGAGAGCGCCGCCATCCGCGCGCAGAGAAGACCGATCGGGCCCGGGCCGAGGATCACGACGACATCGCCCGGCCGGATCGTCGAATTGACGCACATCGCCTGATACGCGACGGCGTGCGGCTCCGACAGGCAGGCGAGCTCGAACGGCAGCGAATCCGGAATGCGGTGCAGGCATCGAGCCGGCACCCGAACCCAGCGCGCCATCGCGCCGTCGATGCCGTAGCCGAAGCCCTTGCGCCGCGGGCAGAGATTGTGGCGCCCAGTCCGGCAGAGCAGACACTCGCCGCAGACCCGCGCGGCCGTCTCGCTCACGACGCGGTCTCCCTCCTTGAATCCACGAACCGCGCGGCCGATCTTCGCGACGGCGCCGCCGAATTCGTGACCGAGCACGACCGGCGTCTGGACGGGCCACGACTGCGTGTTCCGCGCCTGATGCACGTCGGACCCGCACACCGACACGGCACCGACTTCGAGGAGTACATCGTCCTCTTCGATGTCCGGGACGGGCACTTCGCGCAGCTCCACCGCGTTCGGCTCGAGCGCGTAGTGCACGACGGCCAGCATGAGAAAAGGTGTCAGGTACTGTTTCCGCGCCGGTCGATCCGGCGCCGCGAGGAAACAGTACCTGACACCTTTATCCTTTCGCAGATCTTCTTCAACCTCGCAAGGAGATCGCCATCCGCGGCCCGGAACGCGGCGCCGTCGATCACGAGCGGCGCGCCGATCACGACGAGCGGCGCCCCGTGGGCGGGACACTGGATCGCCTGCTCGATCGACAAGCCACCGACCGCCTGCACCGGGATCGACACGGCGGCGACGACGGTGTCCAGCTCGTCGAGCGGGCTGAGCCCCTGGATCATGTTCCGCTCGTCGTAACCGATGTGGTGGACGATGAAGTCGACCCCGAGGAACTCGAGCCACCGCGCGCATGCCACGCGGTCATCGGCCGCGAGGTTGTCCCCCATCACCTTGATCCCGAAGTCCCGGCCGGCATCGACGACGCGGCGAATGGTCGCTTCGTGCGCGCGGCCCATGACCACGGCCAGGTCCGCGCCCGCTTTCGCCATCATCTCGGCTTCGAGGTATCCGCCGTCCATGGTCTTCAGGTCGCCGACGATCGGCTGGTCGGGAAACCGCGCCCGCAGGGCCTCGACGGCGCGCAAGCCTTCCGCGAGCAGCAGCGGCGTACCGGCCTCGAGCCAGTCCACGCCCGCTTCCACGCCGATCGCGGCGGTTTCCAGCGCCTCGTCGAGCGACGTCAGATCGAGCGAGAGCTGCACGATCGGATGCGTGATCCGACCGATTCGATCCGTGGTGATCCGCGGAGATCCGTGGCCCATTTCCTAATCCGTTGCGATCCGCGGTGATCCGTGCTAACCAGATCCGCGGTGATCCGTGGCTGTGGCCAGCTTCTCGACCGCGTAGCCGCCGCGCCCCTTGTCGTAGAGATAGATGCCGCCAAAGATGGCGACGAGCGCCACGGGCAGGAGCGCCCAGTACGCCAGCACCCGGTCCGCACCGTACGTCTCGCTGATCCATCCCATGATGGGTCCCGCGATCGCCGTCGAAAAGCTGCCGGTCGCGCCGATGATCGCCAGCAGCAGCGCCCCGCCGCGCGGGAACCGCTCGGACGTGATGCCGAGCATCGTCGGCCACCAGAACGCGACGCCGGCGGCGAAGAGCGTCGCGGCGCCGAAGGCGGCCGCGGTGCTGTTCGCGAGGCTGAACAGATAGAGCCCGACCGCCGCGGGAACCGCCGTCATCGCGATGAGGGCGACGGGCGACATCGCATGGGCCGCGTTCGCGCCGAACTGCCGCAGGAGATACATGATGCCGTTGATCCAGACGACGACCAGGATCCCCGCCCGCGCCGAGCTCCCCATCACGCGGTTGAAGATCGTCGGAATCCAGGCGCCCGGACCGAGCTCGGTCGCCGCGGTGATCCACATGGCGATCCAGACGATCAGAAACAGCGGCCGCCCGACCTGACCCACCATCTCGGCGAGCGGCACGCCGGCCGCCTTGCGCTCGGTTTCCGGGAAGCGCTGGCCGACGACCATCGCGGCGTAGATGACCGAGGGAATCAGCAGCATCAGGGTCTTGGCCTGCCAATTGAACCCGAGCTGCGTGAAGACGAACGCGAGGACGCCGCCGATCACGATCCCGCCGGGGAACCAGGCGTGGAGCGCGACGAGCCGCCGCGTCTTGTCCTCGGAGTAAATCGTAGCGACGAGCGGATTGATGGCCGCCTCGACCAGCCCGTTCGCGATCCCGACGATGACCGTCGACGCGAAGAACATCTCGAAGCTCGTCGAGAACACCGTCAGCAGCGCGCCGCCGATGTGACCCGCCGCCGCGAGGCGGAGGATCGTGCCCATCCCGAGGACGTCGCAGAGCGGCCCTCCGACGAGGATCGACAGCCCGAAGCCCCAGAAGGCCGCGCCCAGAATCCAGCCGACCTGGACGTCGTCGAGGGCGAGGAGGCGCTGGACGTCGCCCATGATGTCGCCCCGGATGGCGAACGACATGGCGGTGGCGACGAGCGCGATGCAGCTGGCGAGGAAGAGGCGTCGTCTGTTCACGGGGTGACGATAATATACGAGGCGCAGACGACCCTAAAGGGCGGACGACCCTAAAGGGTCGTACCACTAGTCATATGCACCTGCTGAAACGCCCCCAGGTGCCGATCTTGCTGGCGGCGGTCGCCGGCCTGACGCTGAGCCTGCGCGCGCAGGAACGCCTGCCGCCCGGGCCGGCCGACGGCGTCCCGCTGCAGCCGCTCGCCCAGCAGGTCCGACGGCTCGAAAGCGCGCTGCGCTATCTGGGGCAGCCTGTGTCGGCCGCCGATCACCTGGCGATCAACGAGGCGATCGCGCTCGCCGACGAACAGGCCGCCGCGTCTCGTCTCCAGGAGCTGCTCGACCGCCACGTCCTGGCCGTCGTCCGCATCAACCCAGAGAGCCGCGTGTCCGTCGAGCAGGGGGCAGCGAAGCCGGAGCTGGTCCAGGGCGGAACGCGCCTGTTTCTGATCAAGGTCAAGAACGAAGCGGGCGTGACCGCGCCGATGACCGTCCAGAGCCCAAACACCGGCCGCGTCTACGTGCCGTCGCGAGGGAGTCCCGAACCCCGAATGGAGCTGACGGCCGCGCAGGTGCGCGAGCGATGGGCCGAGATCGCGATCTTCGACCGGCCGCCGATGCGACAGCGGCTGTCGGGGCTCGGCGTCGAGTACCTCGTTTTGCAGATCTACAGTCGCGATGCGGGGCAGCGATCGGCGGTCGTCAGCTTCAACGTCGGCCAGGGATCGCAGGACGTCGGCTTCCGCAACGACGTCGAGGTGTTGTTCACCGCGCCTCCCGCGCATCCCGTTCGGCTGCGCGTGCAGGACGAACAGGGCAAGCCGACGACCGCGGGGTTCCTCATCCGCGACGATGCGGAGCGCATCTACCCCAACATCTCGAAGCGGCTCGCGCCCGATTTTTTCTTCCAGCCGCAGGTCTATCGTGCCGACGGAGAAACGATCAACCTCCCCGCTGGCGCTTTCACCATCAAAGTTTCACGCGGCCCCGAGTACGTGCCTCAGACAAGGCGCGTCGAGATCGCGGGGCCGAAGGAGTTGTCATTCCGGCTGGAGCGGTGGATCGACCCCGCGGGGAACGGCTGGTACTCCGGCGATCATCACGTTCATTCGGCCGGCTGCTCGCACTACGAGAACCCGACCGAGGGGGTCCGGCCGGAAGACATGTGGCCTCAGATCGACGGCGAAGCGCTCAACGTCGCGTCCGTTCTCATCTGGGGTCCGTCGTACTACCACCAGAAGCAGTTTTTCAGCGCCAAGGATCATCCGCTGTCGAAGTCGGACCGGCTGATGCGCTATGACGTCGAGGTGTCGGGATTCCCATCGAGCCATGCCGGCCACCTCGTGCTGCTCGGCCTGAAGGATCAGGATTATCCCGGCGCGAAGCGGCTGGAGGACTGGCCGACGTGGACGCTGCCCATCCTGCGCTGGGCGAAGGCGCAGGCGGCGGTGGTCGGCTTCGCGCATTCGGGCTGGGGCCTGGAAGTCCGCAGCCAGGATCTCCCGAACGACGATCTGCCAGGCTTCGACGGCATCGGCGCCAACGAGTTCATCGTCGACGTGACGCATCCGGATACGGTGGATTTCATCTCCGCGGGCGACACGCCGTACGTCTGGGAGCTGAACATCTGGTCTCACATCCTCAACGTCGGCTTCCGGACGCGCATCAGCGGCGAGACAGACTTCCCGTGCATCACCGACGATCGCGTCGGCCTGGCGCGATCGTACGCGAGGGTCGGAGGGCCGTTGACGTATCGCAAATGGATCGACGCGGTGCAGGCTGGCCGGAACTACGTGTCGGACGGACGAAGCCATCTGCTGGATTTCAGCGTCAACGGGACGGAGGCTGGAACCAGCGACAGCGAGATCCGCCTGGACAAGCCTGGCCGCGTGAAGGTGACGATGCGGGCCGCCGCGAACCTCGACACGCTGCCGGATCGGTCCATTCGCCAGAAGCGGTACGACGAGCAGCCGTACTGGGATCTGGAACGGGCGAGGATCGGCGAGAGCCGTGAGGTTCCGGTAGAGATCGTCGTCAATGGCGTGCCGGTCGCGTCGCAGAAGCTCGCCGCCGACGGAACCATCAGGACGCTGACCTTCGATGTCGCCATCGATCGCAGCAGCTGGATCGCGGCGAGGATTCTTCCCTCCTCGCACACGAACCCGGTCTTCGCGCTCGTCGGCGGCAAGCCAATCCGCGCGTCGCGGCGCAGCGCCGACTGGTGTCTGAATGCGGTGAATCAGTGCTGGACGCAGAAGGCGCCGCGGATTCGAGCCTCGGAGCTGGAGGAGGCGCGCAAGGCGTACGACCACGCGCGGCAGGTGTACCGGCAGCGGCTCAAAGAGTCAGAGCAGTAGGACCAGCCTGAAGGCTGGTGCCACAAGCCAGGTGTGGCACCAGGCTTCAGCCTGGTCACGATATGAAAATGATCCAGCCACCCTATCGCGATGTCACCATCGGCGCGCTCGTGACGCGCCTGGCCGAGTCTCTCCCGGACAACGAAGCGCTCGTGTACGGCGATCGCGATCTGAGGTGGAGCTTCGGCCGCCTCGAGGCCGAGGCGCGGGAGATTGCCAGGGGGTTGATGGCGCTCGGCGTCGGCCCGGGCGAACGCGTCGCGGTCTGGGCGACCAACGTCCCTGAATGGGTGGTGCTGCAGTTCGCGCTGGCCAAGATCGGCGCGATTCTCGTCACGGTCAACACCGCGCTTCGCGGGCAGGAGATCGACTACCTGCTCCGCCAGAGCGGGACCGCCACGCTCGTCACGATCCGCGGCTTCAGGGACGTCGACTACATCCAGGTGCTGCGCGACATCGGCGCGCTTGGCGGCGGGTACGCCGCCCTCGAACGCATCATCTTCGTCGGCGCCGACCCCCCGTCCGGAACGGTCCCGTACGACGAGCTGCACGCGCTGGCGCGCCGGATCTCCGACGACCGGCTCGACGCCCGCGAGCGCGTGGTGACGCTGGATACCGTCATCAATATGCAGTACACGTCGGGCACGACCGGATTTCCCAAGGGCGTCCGCCTGTCCAGCCGGAACATCGTCAACAACGGCTACTGGCTTGGTCGAGGACTCGGCTTCACGCCGCAGGATCGACTCTGCCTGTGCGTCCCGCTCTTTCACTGTTTCGGCTGCGTGATCGGCGTGCTGGGCTCGTACACCCACGGCGCCTGCCTCTGTCCGGTCGAATTCTTCGAGCCTCTGAAGGTACTGGAGACCGTCGCGCGCGAGCGGTGCACGGCGCTCTACGGCGTGCCGACGATGTTCCTGGCCCAGCTCGAGCACCCGGACTTCGCGCGCTTCGACCTTTCGTCGCTGCGGACGGGGATCATGGCGGGCTCGCTGTGCCCCGAAGCGCTGATGCGGCGGGTCATCGCCGACATGCACCTGCCGGAGATGACGATTGCCTACGGCCTGACCGAAGCATCTCCCGGCATCACCCAGACGTCGCGAGACGACTCGCTCGACCGTCGAACGCAAACGGTCGGCCGCGTGCTGGCAGAGATGGACGTGAGAATCGTCGATCCCGGCAGCGGCGCGCCGGTCTCCACCGGCGAGCCGGGTGAGCTCTGCGTGCGCGGCTACAACGTCATGCAGGGCTACCACGAAAACGACGCGGCGACGCGGGCGGCGATCGACGCGGACGGCTGGCTTCGCACCGGCGACCAGGCGACGCTGGACGACGAGGGATACCTGCGCATCACCGGACGGATTAAAGATCTCATCATCCGCGGCGGGGAGAACATCGCGCCGAAGGAGATCGAAGATCTCCTGCGCGAGCACCCTGCGGTCGCCGATGCGTACGTGTACGGCGTCGCGAGCGAGTGGTTCGGGGAGGAGGTGGCTGCCGCCGTGCGGCTGAAGCCTGGAGCTCCCGTCGCCGCTGACGCGCTGTCGGCCTTCTGCGAGAAGCGGCTCGCGCGCTTCAAGATGCCCCGGTTCATCCGTTTCGTCGACGACTTCCCGATGACGGCCTCCGGGAAGATCCAGAAGTACAAGCTGCGCGAGGCGCACGAACGCGAGATCGCCGTCACACTCCGGCCGGCCCGGCGTACACCCACGACCCGCGATGCTGCGCGGAATTCTCGGTTTTGAACTCCGGGATCTAGCGCTTGACGTTACGGCTCTCGAACGGCGCGATCCGCGCCAACGTGTCAAAATCGCGATCCGAGTGGAGTACACCGACGCGGTGGCGGACGGCGCAGGCGGCGATCAGACAGTCCACGCTCGACCGTACGGTGAAGCCGGCACGGCGCGCTGTACGGAATAGCTGCGCAGCCTCGATGAACAGATCGACGCGCATCTCGGGCTCGACAATCTGAAACCGGAGTATCGAGTCGCGGGCGATCCGGTAGGCGCGCTCGTCCCTGAATCCCTGCAGGACCTCCTGCACGATCGGGAGCGCCGTGACGACATCGTCCAGAGGCAGCTCGTCTTCGAGCCGGCGGCGTGCGGGGCGGGCGAACACCTCGATCCAGATCGACGTGTCAACGAGCCACACGTCGCCGGCTCCGCCGCCTCGCCTGCGGCCGATCCTGCCGCATCTCGGCGAGACTGCCCTCCCAGGCGCCGGAGCCTGCGAGCTGCAGGATCTGCCCGGCCTTCATCCTGCGCACGTAGTCCTCGAGCGCCCGCTCGACGGCCTGCGAGTAGGTTCGCTCGCCCGACACGCGAAGCGCCTCATCCAGCAGATCCTCACGAAGCACAAGATTTGTGCGTTTCATGTGTATAGCCTACCACTGGGGGGCCCAGAGCACGAAGGTCCATCGATCGCTCCGCCGCCTGACGGGGCTGACGCCCGGCCGGATTCGAGCGGCACCGCCAGCCGATATTGGCCGGCTGGTCCGCGCGATCCATCCGTCGCCCGAATTCTGAATCGGGAGATCGGGCCACGCGACACACCCCTCCCGGCTCCGGATGCACCCACGGCGCGCGATACGGACGCCGCAGCAGCCGACTCGCTTTCTCACCACCGGTCATCGCTGCCTCCTCGTTGCGGCCTCGCCGCGCGAGGGAGGGCGATTTAGTCCGCTCTTCTTCGGTCATCCGGAGAGTTTCGTTCGGGCACGATCCGGCCGGACTCCGGAAACGCTTTGAGACGTTCGACCGCGGCCACGATTCGGCGAATGGTCAAGTCTGCGTAGCGTGGCGAGTCGACGGCGATGAAGGCGCGAATGGCTTCAAGATCTCGAAGCGACTGCGGTGATCAGATGAGGTCCGTCACAAGCCAAGCCGCCGCTTGGCTTCGTCGTGAGGAACGCCCTCTCCCCGATCCAGTTCCACAAGGCCGGCGTCGATCTTGGCGAGAAAGACCAATCGCTCGATTGCGTCGTCAACCGTCGCGTCCGGCGGTAGGTCGCGGAGCGCTTCGATCATTCGATCACGGGAGTTTGTTGCAGGCATATCTGCCTGATTGTAGCCCGATTATTTGCCGACCGATTCGGTTGCTGCGGAATAGGACACCGTCCGGCCGATGTTGTCCATGACCTGCGTGATGGGCGCCCCCTTGTAAGTGAACTCCAGCCAGCGCCCGTGCGGCGACACGACGCGCGTGATGTTGCCCATCTGGCCGTTCGTGCGGTGGATCGTGATCGTGTTGCCGTAACGGTCTCGAATCGCTGGAGCGGCGCCATGTCCCCGAACACGTAGACTGTCCCATCCTTGAGGCGCAGGTCCCAGCCGGCGCCGTTCCAGCGCAGGAGCGACTTGTAGAAACCGGTCGGCGTGGCCGACGTGGTTTCTGTCTCCTTGTGCTCCAGACGATCCGGCGGCCCCTGGTCAGCGTGTAAGGCCTGGTTCGACCACCGACACGCGGTGGGGCGCCGGATCGAAATGGCGTCGATCGAAGGTCAGGATGGCGTCGGCTCCAGCCTGGCGCGCGCACTCGCCCATCACCGCATCATAGGTCCGGCCGCCGGCGACCCCTTCCTTCGCGAGGCGCCGCAGCAGACGCCGGTACGCCGCGCCGCTCAGCGCAACGATCTGGTCGTCCCCGGCGAAGTTCGCGTCGAGGAGCTGCCACGCGTCCGACGGCGCCAGGCGATGCGGGGGAGGAAGCCGCGTCAGGACGGCGTAGGTCTCGACGAGCGCGGGGGCCGCCACGGCCAGCCGCTCGCCTCGGTTCAGACGCGCATCGATCTCGGCGCGGGCGGCGGCGTGGTGTTCGTGCCACGTGCAGACCGCGGCCACCATGCAGTTCGTGTCGGGGGTGAAGGTCGCCACCGGCTACCCCCGGCGCCGGCGCGCGGTCAGGTCGGTCCGAGTCCGCTCGACCGCCGCCGTGCGAAGCG
>Ga0187893_10001834_pt1 | contig 48988 bp, 25 predicted proteins | sample MA1701074metaG_FD_139574 | JGI IMG/M metagenome (GOLD analysis project Ga0187893, IMG submission 139574) | White microbial mat communities from a basaltic lava cave in the Kipuka Kanohina Cave System on the Island of Hawaii, USA - MA170107-4 metaG ... | reverse complement strand
ACAACAAAGAGGAGTCTACGAGTGATCGTCACAGCGGTTTCTCCTTTCCCGGATTGCTGGAACCTAGGCCAACATCTTCTGGATCAGCCGCCCGCCAACGTCCGTCAACCGGAATTCGCGTCCCTGGAAACGATAGGTCAGCTTCGTGTGGTCGATGCCCAACAAGTGCAGCACCGTGGCATGCACGTCGAACACCTCGATCTTCTCCTCCAACGGAGAGAAGCCCAGTTCGTCGCTCGATCCCACCGTAACGCCATGCTGCAATCCGCCGCCCGCGAAAAACAGGCTGAACGAATCGATGTGATGGTTCCGCCCGATTTTGCCCTTCTCACGAACCTCGCCCATCGGGGTGCGCCCAAACTCACCACACCAAATCACCAGCGTGCGGTCGAGCATTCCGCGCTGTTTCAGATCGCGGATCAGCGCCGCCGTCGGTTTGTCAATCTCTTTGCAAACCGTATCGAGCGGCTTGGTGAGATCGTCGTGATGATCCCAGTCGGTATGGTAAAGCTGCACGAACCGGACGCCACGCTCCACCAGCCGGCGCGCCAACAGGCAGTTGTTCGCATACGACGATTCACCTTGCTCGGCGCCGTACATCTCCAGCGTCTGCTTTGATTCCTTGGAAAAATCGATCAGCTCCGGACCGCTCGTCTGCATGCGGAACGCCATCTCGTAAGCCGCAACCCTTGTTCGAACTTCCTCGTCCCCCGTCTCTTCGTAGCGCAACCGGTTCAGATGCTGGATGGCGTCGAGCGCCTGCCTTTGGTCATCCGCCGTCACGCCCTTAGGATTGGAGAGATCCAGGATCGGATCGCCCACGTTGCGAAACGGAATCCCCTGATAGGCGGTCGGAAGGAATCCGCTGTTCCACAACGCCGCTCCTCCGCGTGGCCCGCGCGGTCCCGATTGCAATACAACAAATCCGGGCAGATCCTTCGATTCGCTGCCAATACCGTAGGTAACCCAGGAGCCGATCGAGGGCCGGCCAGTCCGCACCGAACCGGTATTGGTGAACAGCTTCGCCGGCCCGTGATTGAAGTTCTCCGTCGATACCGCGTTCAATAGCGTGATGTCATCGGCAATCGATCCGATATGCGGCAAAAGGTCCGACACCCATAGCCCGTTCTTTCCCTGTCGCGTAAAATTCCGCCTTGTTCCCAAAAGCTTGGGAGTCTCTTTGACAAATGTGTCCATGAACGCGAAACGTTTGCCTTTGAGAATCGACTCCGGAGTGGGCTTTCCGTCCCATTTCTGAAGCTCGGGCTTGTAGTCGAACATCTCCAGATGACTCGGGCCGCCGGCCATGAAAAGGTAGATGATGTGGTCGATTTTGGCTTGGTGATGCCGTTTGGCGAACCCAGGGGCGCCCATTAGCGACAGCAGGGCCATCTTGCCCGCCCCGATACCGCAATCGCGGAAGAAATGGCGGCGTGTTCGCCCGAGCAGCATCCGGTCTTCCTGCTTCATAGTTTATTCCCGCGTCATGAATTCGTCGAGGTTCAATACTACCCGGCCCACCGCGGTCCACGCGGCTTTTTCCTCGCGCTTGCTGTCTCGTTGCGCCTGCACGATTCTGAGCAACCGGCTCTCTTCTTCAGCCGAGGGCGGCCGGCTCAGCGTGAAAAGGAAAGCCTGCCGGAGCCGCTCAGCGTCGCTGCCGGCCGGTAGTCCAAGTACGCGGTCCGCCAGCCCCTGAGCAAACTCGAAATACGCTTCATCGTTCAGCAGCGTCAAGGCCTGAAGCGGTGAATTGGACCGGACCCGGCGCGTGCAACTCACCGTTGCGTCCGGCGCGTCAAAAAGAACCAACGCCGGGTGAGGCGCCGAGCGCTGGAAGAAAGTGTACATTCCCCGCCTATACCGGTCCGGACCCTTGCTCGTGTCCCATGCGCGCTTCACTTGAGTCACCAGGTTGGCGCCCGGCGGCAGTGGAGGGTAAACGCTCGGCCCGCCGATTTTAGCCGTCAGCAACCCACTCGCAACCAGCGCCGCGTCCCGGATGATCTCCGCATCCAGCCGCAGCCGGGCTTGCCGCGCCAGCAGACGGTTGTCCGGGTCGGCGGCCTTGATGTCGGGACGTTGTTTCGACGACTGCCGGTACACGGCCGATGTTACGATCAGCCGGTGCAGGGCTTTCCGGCTGTAGCCTTTCTCCATGAATTCCACCGCCAGCCAGTCGAGCAGGTCCGGATGCGTGGGCTTGTCCCCCTGCAGTCCGAAGTCGTTCTCCGTATCGACGATCCCCTTGCCGAAATAATGCTGCCAGGTCCGGTTCACGGTAACGCGCGCAGTCAGCGGATTGCCGCGGCCGACCATCCAGCGGGCCAGATCCAATCGAGTTGGCCGGGCGCCGGTCTTCGCAAGCGCCGGCAGCGCAGCGGGAACGTCCGGCATCACTTTCGCTCCGCGGCGCGTAAAATCGCCGCCAAGATGAATGAAAGCCTCCCGAGGCTTGGGAAGTTCGCGCATGATCAGTGTTCGCGTGATCTTCGGCATCCGCCGGCGATGGGCTTCGACGTGCTTCTGCCGCTCGAGGACGCCTTCATCCAGAATTACGCCGCCGGCCTCGAGAGTCGTTTTCCGAAACGTACTCAACTCGTTCTCGAGCAGGTCGAGTTGCGCCTGCCACGCTTCATAGCGCTGCATCTCCGGCGCGCTGCCGAGTGGCAAGAACGGTTTGTTGAAATCCTTGCGGTCCGCTTCCCGGTCCACCTCATCCACGTTGTTAAGAAACGCAAAAAACTGATAAAACTCCCGCTGGGATATCGGGTCGTACTTGTGATCGTGGCAGCGCGCGCAAGCCAGGGTCAGGCCCAGGAACGCCGCGCCGGTTGTGGCCACGCGGTCCACTACGGCTTCCACGCGATACTGCTCGAAATCGATTCCGCCCTCGTAGTTGCTGGGAGTGTTGCGATGAAAACCCGTGGCGATCAACTGTTCGGTCGTCGGATTCGGGAGCAGATCACCGGCCATCTGCTCCACCACGAACTGGTCAAACGGCATGTCTTTGTTGGTTGCCTCGATCACCCAGTCGCGGTACTTCCAGATTTCACGAGGTGCGTCGATTGTGTATCCGTCCGTATCCGCGTAGCGAGCCAGATCGAGCCAGTGGCGTCCCCACCGCTCCCCATAGTGCGGTGATTGAAGCAGCCGGTCCACTACTCGTTCGTAGGCGTCCGGGCCCTGGTCATTTAGAAACTCTTCGAGTTCTTTCAATGTTGGAGGAAGCCCTGTCAAGTCCAGGCTCACCCGCCGCAGCAGCGTGGTCCGGTCCGCTTCCGGCGAAGGGGCCAGTTTGGCGCGGTTCAGCTTACCGAGAATGAACAGGTCAATCGGATTCTTCGCCCAGGACTGGTTTGGAGTTTGAGGCAGCCCGGGCCGCCTGGGAGCTTGAAACGCCCAGTGGTCCGCTCCAGGCCGTTTGGATTTCTTGAGCGCTTCCGGCATCGGCAATCCGTCACGCACCCACTGCTCGAGCACATCGATCTGCTCTTGCTTCAGTTTGCTGCCGGGAGGCATTTTCAGCTCGCCGGTCTGCTTCACGGCAGCGATCAGCAGGCTCTTGGCTGGATCACTGCGGTCGACTACAGGCCCGCGGTTGCCGCCGCGCAGAATCGATTCCTGCGTCTCAAGCGACAGCCCGCTCATGACATTCTTCCCGGAATGACAGGCAATGCAATTGGCTCTGAGGATTGGCTGCACCTTGGACTCAAATGTCGCCGCGCCAGGTGTCTGCGCCGGGAGAGCCGTCGCGCAAAGTACCGCCCATATTGCTGCCAGCATCTTGCTTTGCATTATATCATTCGTGTTTTCAAGATCCGGAGCCTAGGACCCGGCTGGCTATTGCGCCACACTCTTCAAGGGTCCCGCAGCGGCATCCCAACAGCGATACGAGGACCGTGCGCACGCCTCGCAAAGCCCTCTCCTTAGCCTGCAATTCAGCGAGTTTACCCGTGGCCATCTGCCGCCATCTCGCCGAGGCGGGCGCGCCTGGTTCAAACCCGCTAAACAAGCGCCGTATTTCCATCAATTGAAACCCGGCATTCTGCGCCAGCCTGATCACCGCCAGCCGGTTTACGGCGTTTTCTGCGTAGCGGCGCTGCTTGGAAACACGGTTCGCCGCACGCAGCAATCCGATCTTGTCGTAATAGCGTAGCGTGGATGCAGGAAATCCGCTCAATTGGGAAAGTTGGCCGATCGTCAGCATTTTCCTCTTGACTTAAAGTTTACTTTAACTCTTACACTGGCGGCATGGAACTCGCTACTGTTGCAAATCTTTTCCTGGGCAGCTTCTTACTGGCCCAGGTTTCCGCCGATCGAGCCGTCATCGCCTGCAACCTCAAAGCACTCACGGCCGCTGAACGCAGCGAGCACGCCCGTCTGAGCCGGCTCTTGGCAGGCGCCGTCTCCAAGCGCTCGCCCGTCGAAGGCGGTTATGTCTTCTCGCTCGAACTAAAGCTTCTGCCTCTACCCGAGCTTGCCACCTGGGTAACTCTGGAACGAAAATGTTGTCCGTTTCTGCGGTTTCTGATCGAAGTAACGTCCGGCTCGGAAACCATCGGGCTCACCGTCTCCGGAGGGCCTGGCGTTAAAGAGTTTCTTGAAAGTGAATTCCAATTACGCCGTTGAAGCGCGGCGCCTGTGTTATCCTCCACCTTAAGGAGTCGGCCATGAGCCGCACAACTACGTCACGATCTATAAGGGGGGACCTACTTCAACTAAACGGCATCGAGCTATACCTAAGGGCAGCTCGAAAAACGCGTGCAGCAGCATAAAGCATAACAGCCATGGGAAAACCAAGCGTCTTCATTTCATACTCCAGACGAGATGCGGACTGGGCACGCTCGTTTGCTGAAGCCCTCAGGCAACGCGGAGTGAGTGTCTGGTTTGACGAGTTCGACGTTCGACCAGGTGAGTCGTGGCGTGACGCGGTGGAATCCGCTTTACGAAACAGCGATGTGATTGTGTCGTTGTTGGACCCGGAGTACCCATCAAAACCTGCGATGTTTTTTGAGCTAGGGGCAGCCATCGGCATGGGCAAAAAAGTGGTCCCAATTGTTCCTAAGGAGGTGGATCCGTCTAGCTTGCCATTGGACCTCCGCCTGCGGCGGCACCTGGTTCGCGACAGCCCGGAAGAAACAGCGGCAGAACTATCACACACACTATTAGCGGCCTGACCAGGAATCGGGAGCGAACCAGGCTATTTGCAACCGATTGGGTGGTGAAACCGCCGGCTGATTCCGGATTTACTTTGGCTGGCCAAAGAAAAGCGTGTGCGTTGAGATGGGGATGTAGCCCATCCTTTCGTAAACGGGGCGGCCAGCTTCAGTAGCATGCAAAACGGTGGGGCGTCTGCCATGTACTTCCGCGGCCAGATCCAGCGACCGGCGCATCGCCGCATCGGCGTAACCCCGGCGCTGATAGTCCGGATGCGTGGCGACGAAGGCCACGTAGCGGTAGCCGTCCATCATCATTACGGTGCTCGATGTGACAGCGTTGCCGGCGCTCCTGCCGACCACGGCAAAATGGTCCTTCCAGAACGCGTAGGTGCCAAAATGTTCCACAGCCGGTTGCATCCCCACGCCGTAGGCGGCTTCGTTCACCAGCAGCACTTCCGCGCTTGATGCGTCGTCATGCGGGACGCGCAGATCCAGGCCTTCTGGAGTCTTCGCCAGCGCCGCCACATCATCGGCGATCATTCCAGTTATCTTCAGCAATGGGGTCAAACCGCAATCGGTCAGGGTTGCCTCGGCGTGAACTCCCTCAGCCAGCGCCTCATGCGAAACCATCAGGAACCACGGAACTCCTTTGTCAGCGGCCCAGGCGCACGCATCGTTGGCCAACAAGCGCAGTCCCTTGTCAGAAGCTACCTGATCGGTGAGCACACCAACGTTGAAGAAACCAATCGGAAGGCCGCTGAACAACATTTCCAGGCCAGGGAGGCTCGCGCCGGCCTTGTTCGGCGACGCGTCACACATCGTTTGCCAAGCCATTCTGAACTGGCGAATGCTTAACGATAGATTCTCTTGCATGGAATCCCCTGAAGTGCAAAGTATACATAAAGTAATGGTGTAATAGCTGACGTAGCCTCTAATCGGAGGTTCCTGTACGTCCGGTTCGGTTTGCTGAACATCAGGCCGGAGTCCGAGCACGCGAGCGTAGCTCAGAATGTGAGCTTGAGACCTAATTGAATCTGCCGGCGGGCGGCCGGGTCCGTAAAATCATCGCCGGCGCCAGTAATCATCCCAAAAGTGGGACTAACGAAGTTGCCGTCTGGGTTGCCGAACTTCGGGGTGTTACTCAAATTGAACGACTCACCCCGAGCTTCCAACTGGAACCGCTCGGTGAGGCGGAACCGCCGAAAGAGTGAAAAATCGAGGTTGGGGAAGTTGGGGCCACGGAGAATGTTACGGCCGGTGGTGCCGAAGCGCCCGACTCCGGGATCGCGGAACGCGGAGGTGTCCAGCCAGAGGTTGCCGCGATCGATGCCGCCCAGAATTGCCGGTTTGCGGATCACGTCAGGACGGTTGGATGAGCCGGGCGTGTTCAGCACACCTCCGCCGGTGATATTGAGCGGCCGGCCGGTCATGAAAGTAAAGATGCCTGTCATTTGCCAGCCGCCAAGGATGGCAGCTCCTACCCCCCCGCTTGCCCACTTCTTGCCGCGGCCGAAGGGCAGTTCATATATGTAGCTTTGCACGAACATGTGAGTGCGGTCGTTGTCTCCCGGCGCCCGATTGTTTCGAAAATTGACCTGCTGGAAAAAGTTTACGTCGATAGCTTTAGACCAGGTATATGCCGTGGTCATCATGAACCCTTGAGCCAGCCTCCGGTCAAACTTCACCTGCATGGAATGGTAGTTCGATTGAGTGGGGTGCCAGCCGGAGACGGCGGCCCGGCGGCCAAAGCGCTGGAATAGCGGCTGCCCGGACACCCCCGAGTTGAGGATCGGACTGGCATTAATGTCGCGAAAAGTGTAATTAGCGACCGCTTGATTCCCTACATAGGCGAGGTCGAGGACGAAGCTCCCCGGCAAATGGCGCTGGACGGAGAAATTCCACGACATGATGTATCCTTCGCGCAACTTGTCCGGGAAGATCGTAAAACTTTGAGTGAGAGGTGCGTTCGTAATAATCCCGCTGGCAGGCCAAAACTGGGCGGGCGGCGGCGGAAACCCCTGCGCCATCTGACCTGGAATATTGAAGCTGTCCACGGGCAAATATTGCTCCGTGGTGCGGATGGGGAAGTTATATCCGTAATTAAAATCCGCCAGCGGCTGCACACTGAAACCGAAACCCGTGCGGATCACAGTCTTGTCGTTGAGTCGATAGGAGATCCCGAGGCGAGGATTGAAATGCCGGTAGTACTGCTCCCGCCCTAGGTCCTTCGGGTTATTGCCGATCCCTGCTACCAGAACCTGGTTGTTTATCGGGTCGTAGTTGGAGAAACCGCCCGCCAGCCTGGGCCGTGGATTTCTCCAGTACTCCCAGCGGAGGCCGATGTCGATGGTGAGTCTCTGTAAGGCCTGCCACTTGTCCTGCGCGTAAAAGAAGGCCGTCGCCTGGCGGTATGCAGGGAAAATGTATGGGACGCTGCGGGCTACGAAGGCCGGCCGGTCGAGAAGAAATGCCGCGAACGAGTTGCCGAAGCTGACGCGCGGCGAGGCCTGGCCAGGCCCGGGGTTCAGGGCTGCCGGTCCCTCCAGGAATTCGAACCGGCCGCGAGCGCCGAAGGCGTCATTTTGGTTCAGGTCGTCGCGAACGCGGCGAATGTCGGTGCCCCACTTGATCGTGTGATTCTGCTTGATCTTGGTCCAATTGCTTACGTAGTTGAAATTCGTCTCGGCACGCTGCCACGGAAGCGAAGCGCTGTAGCCAAGCACACTGCGAGTGTAGCCGTTGATCCAGATTTGTGGGATACCGGTGGTGAAGTCCGAGATGTTCACTCCGGGAATCCCTAGTTTTTCGGCCGTATTCAAACCGTAGTCAGAGTTATAAGCTTCATTGCGGTAACGAAACGCTCCAACGCGGAATTCGCCGATGAATGTAGGATTAAAAATTCGCGTATAATTCAGGGCAGTCGAGTGGATCCGGTTCGTACCGTAACCGGCGAATCCGGAGTTTTTTGCCGGACCGCCTGCCTCCGCGGTGTAAACCGGCGGGTCGATCACGTCGGGCTTTTGGAAGCTGTAGCGGACAGATACGCGATCATTTGGGCCGAACAAATGGTCAAGCTTTGCATCCATCGAGTGGGTGTCTTTGACTCGCACCGTGTTGCGTTCCCAATTGGCTTGCAGGCCGGGCCGCATGGGCGCCGGTATTAATTCAAGCATGCGGCGGGATATAGGACTGATGCGCGAGCCGGGTATCTGGCTATTGGCAAACGGAATACGTGATGTGCCGTTTGCGTTGCCGGTGGTTGGATCGTAGATAACCGTAGGCGAGTCGCGAAGATCCCCGGCGCGAAACGCTGTGGTGGGAATAGTGGCGATATTTACGTCTCCGCGGCGGTCCAAAATACCTTGGTAGTCGCCGAAATAGAACGTACGGTTCTTCCGGATCGGCCCGCCGAAAGTGAAACCGAGCATGTTGTACGTCTGAGGTGGACGGGTGGCCGCGAAGAAATTCCGCGCCGTCAGCGCTTTGTTTCGGTGAAAGTGGAAAACCGACCCATGGATGTCGTTTGTCCCCGACTTCAGAGTTACGTTGGTGACGGCTCCCGAGGCCCGGCCCAATTCCGCTTCGTAGTTGGATGTTGAGATGTCTACAGCCTGTATTGCTTCAATAGGCGGAATCAGGACTTGCAGCAGCCCGGTGCGGTGGTTGTTGTCCACACCCTCCAGTTGCAGGTTGTTGACCTGCCGGTTCTGGCCGTTCACTTCGCTCGACAAAGTGTCCGATGAGTTGAAAAATTCGCTGTGTGGACGGAAGGCGCGGCGTACTCCGGGGACTAAATTGAGCAGGCTCTGGAAATTCCGATTGAATCCGAGAGGAAGCTCGGCAACCTGACGGGTTTCGATCTTGCGTCCGGTGTCGGCCCGGTCCGTTTGCAGCAGCGACGGGCCGGCCTGGACCTCAATAGTTTCGCTGACGTTGCCCGGCTTCAGCTCGACGTCCACACGAAGCGTGGTGTTCACCAGTACCTCGGCATTGTCGCGCAACATTTTTTGAAACCCGGTAGCCTCTACGGCAACCCGATAGATTCCGGCCTCCAGATTGGGAAAGGAGTAGAGCCCGCTGTCGTTGGTGGAAACTTCGCGGGACCGCCCCCGATTCTGCTCCAGGATCACAACTTTGGCGCCTGGTATGACACCTCCGGAAGAATCAGTGACTGTTCCCAGTAAAGTCCCATTCACTGCCTGCGCGAAAGCGTTGGCCGAAAGTAGAACAACCGTGGCCGCTATCAGGCATGCCTTGTCCAAACAGGAAACCAACGTCATGATACCCCCCTTCAATCAGCACGTGAACATCGGGAAACATGAAGCATACTTCAACCGGAATTTGCATTTTTCGATTCCGGTTCAAGGCAAATATATACCCCAGCCCCGCCAGCGTCAACCCCGGCGTGACTTTTTCGCACAGCAGGCTTTTGAGATACCTCACTTCCTCCGCCGCGTCAGGCGCCACTCCGCCAGCAGCAGCCAATAATAGCGTGCGTGCATGAGCAACCGGCCACAGGTCTTATACATAAAGTCTCAGTGATCCTGTCTTTCGGCTCCGCACGGACCCTTCCCGCTAAAATAAGTAGGAATGCTCAAATACCTTAACGATCTTTGGAAAGACGCGGACGCAGCTTCTATCGCCGGCGATCCGCTGGAAACTTTGCGATACCGCTCGAATCTGCTCGGCGCCGATTTACGAATCACCAACTTTGGCGGCGGCAACACCAGCTCGAAATACGAGCTGGCCGACCCGCTTTCGGGAACGCCCGTCCGCGTGATGGCCGTTAAAGGCAGCGGCGGCGATCTGGGCAGCATTAAGCGCGGCGGCTTTGCCGTGCTCTATCTCCAACGGCTGCTCGATCTGGAATCCGTCTATGGCGGCGAATCCCAGGAAGATGAGATGGTAGCCCTTTATCCGTCATGTGCCTTTGCCGGAAATACCGTCGCCAGCTCCATTGACACGCCGCTACATGCCTTCCTGCCTTTTGACCACGTCGATCATCTGCACCCGGATTGGGCCATCGCGCTTGCGGCCAGCGCCAACGGCAAAGAAAAAATGGAAGAGTTCAACCAGCGTTACGGGCACAAACTGGTCTGGCTGCCCTGGCAGCGGCCCGGCTTCGAGCTCGGCTTGATGCTCGGCCGCGCGGTGGCGGAAAACCCCGGCTGCGATGGCATTCTGCTTGGCAGCCACGGCCTGTTTACTTGGGGCGCCACGCAGCGCGAATCGTATCTAAACAGCGTCCGCATGATCGACCAGCTTGGCGAATTCGTCCTCGAACACCAGGCGCGGGCCCCGCTGTTCGGCGGTCCCCGCTTCACTCCGCGCCAGGACGCCCGGCGTCTGGCAACGCAACTGTTGCCGAAGCTCCGCGGCAAAGTGAGCGAATCGCGCCGCTGGATCGGGCACTTCGACGACTCTCCGGAAGCGATCGAGTTCGTCAATTCGCGCCATGCGCCCGGCTTGGCCGCTCTGGGCACAAGCTGCCCGGACCACTTCGTCCGCACCAGGATTGCGCCGCTGCTGGCCGAATGGGATCCACAGGCAGGGGATATGGAATCCCTCGATCAGGCGATCGAGACCGGCTTGTCTCAATACCGAGAGCGCTACTCGCGCTATTACGAAGCCAATAAAGAAGCCAATTCTCCCGCTCTGCGTGACCAGAATCCGACTGTCGTTCTCATCCCGGGTGTCGGCATGATTTCGTTCGGCCGCTCAAAGAAAGAAGCGCGAATTACCGGTGAGTTCTATCGCAATGCCATCCGCGTTATGGCAGGAGCCACTGCGCTCGCCGGCGCCGAATCCTCTAACGGCTACCTGCCTCAGGCCAAGAACCAAACCGCCGCGTCCGGTTTCACCAGCTTGCATAACTACGTGGCGTTGCCGCCGCGCGAAGCCTTCCGGATCGAGTACTGGCTGCTTGAAGAGGCCAAGCTCAAGCGCATGCCGCCGGAAAAGCAATTCAGCCGCCGCATTTTCCTGGTGGTGGGCGGTGGAGGCGGCATCGGACGAGCCGCCGCCCTCCGTCTTGCCGCGGAGGGCGCACATCTCATGATCTCTGACCTCAACCCCGAAGCCGCCAGGCAGACCGCCGAACTCATCGCGCAGAACGGCGATCCGGAGCTGGTTTCCTGCTGCGCTATCGATCTTCGCGACCGCGCCAGCATTGAGGCCGCCATCGAAAACACCATCGCCCAGTTTGGAGGCATTGATGGCGTCATCAACACGGCCGCGGTTTTCATACCGCCGGACGCCAACGGTCTGCTGTCGGAGCGCCACTGGCGCACTACCTTTGATGTAAATGTAACCGGCAATTATCTGCTCGCCAAGATCGCCCAGCAGGCATTCAAAGCGCAGAATCTGCCCGCCGTGATCGTGCTCACAAGTTCCGCCAATGCCGTAGTCCCGAAGAAAGGGAGTGAGGCGTACGACGTTTCCAAAACCGCGGTCAATCACCTCATCGGGGAGCTTGCGGTGGGTATGGCCCCGCTGGTTCGCGTTAATGGCATCGCGCCAGCCACGGTGGTGGAAGGATCGGCTATGTTTCCTCCCGACCGCGTCATCTCCTCGCTTGCCAAATACAAGCTTCCTTATAGGGAAGACGAGCCCGAAGAAGCGCTGCGGGGCCGGCTTGCCCAGTTTTACGCCAACCGGACGCTGCTCAAGGAGCCGATCCTTCCGGATCATTGCGCCGAGGCGATCGTCTGGCTCGCCAGCGACAACAGCGCCCGCACCAGCGGCAACGTGATCCCGGTGGACGGCGGGCTCGCTGAAGCGTTCCTGCGCTAGCCGCGACATAATCGAGCAATGAGTTCGCCATTATCCACGGTGCAGCTCGAAGCCATCGATGCGTGGTTCCGCGCCGCCAATTATCTTTCCGTCGGTCAAATCTATCTCAAGGAAAACGCGCTGCTGCGCGAGCCGCTCAAGCTGGAGCACGTCAAGCCGCGCCTGCTGGGGCACTGGGGCACCACGCCGGGCCTGAACTTCATCTACGTCCACCTCAACCGTGTAATAAAACAATATGACCTGAACATGATCTACGTTATCGGGCCCGGTCATGGCGGCCCCGCTCTGGTGGCGAATACCTACCTTGAAGGCTCTTACACCGAGCTTTACCCGCACATCCGGTTCGATAGCGATAGCCTGGAGCGCCTCTTCCGCCAATTCTCGTGGCCGTATGGAATTCCCAGCCATGTCGCTCCGGAGATCCCCGGCTCCATTCATGAAGGCGGGGAGCTTGGCTATTGCCTGCTGCACGCCTACGGAGCCGCATTCGACAACCCCGATCTGATCGTCGCTTGCGTGGTTGGCGACGGCGAGGCCGAAACCGGCCCCTGCGCGGCAAGCTGGCATTCCAACAAGTTTCTCAACCCTGCCGCCGACGGGGCCGTTCTTCCAATTCTTCACCTGAACGGCTACAAGATCGCCAACCCCGCCATGCTCGACCGCCTCCCGGAGCAGGAATTGCTGGATTTGTTTCGGGGCTATGGCTACAAACCCTACATGATCGTTGGCGACGACCCACTCGCCATGCACCGGCAGATGGCCGCCGCGCTGGAATCCATCGTCACCGAAATCCGCGCCATCCAGCGCGCCGCGCGTGAGCATGGCGCCAAAGACCGGCCCAAATGGCCCATGATGATCCTGCGCACACCCAAAGGCTGGACCGGCCCTAAGAACATCGACGGCAAACAAATGGAAGGCTCCTGGCGCTCTCACCAGGTTCCTTTCTCTGACATGGCGTCGAAGCCGGACCGGCTCGGCCTGCTGGAGGATTGGCTGCGCTCCTACAAGCCGGAAACGATCTTTGATTCGCAAGGCGCGGTGAAAAAAGAAATCCGCGAATTGGCGCCAGAGGGCGGCCGCCGCATGGGCATAAATCCCCACTCAAACGGCGGGCTTCTGCTTCAGCCGCTAGATATGCCCGATTTTCGCGACTACGCCGTCGCTTGCGAGCAGCCCGGCCAATCCCTGGCCGAAGCAACACGCGTGCTCGGCAGCTTTCTTCGCGACGTCATGCGAAACAACCTGGCCGCGCGAAATTTTCGTGTGTTCGGTCCCGATGAAACCGCTTCCAACCGTCTGGGGGCGCTCTTCGAGGCGACTTCGAAAACATGGGTCGCGGGCATCGGCCCGGACGATGAGCACTTGAACCCGGATGGCCGCGTTATGGAAGTTCTCAGCGAACACATGTGTCAGGGATGGCTGGAAGCCTATCTGCTCACCGGCCGGCACGGCTTCTTCTCCTGCTATGAAGCCTTCATCCACATTGTCGATTCCATGTTCAACCAGCACGCCAAATGGCTCAAGACCACGCGCGAGATCACATGGCGAAGGCCGATTGCGTCCTTGAACTATCTGCTCACTTCCCACGTCTGGCGGCAGGATCACAACGGCTTTTCTCACCAGGACCCCGGCTTCATCGACCATGTGGTGAACAAGAAAGCCGATATTGTTCGCGTCTACCTTCCGGCCGACGCCAACACGCTGCTTTGCGTCGCCGATCATTGCCTGCGCAGCAAGAACTACGTCAATGTAATCGTTGCCGGAAAACAAAAAGGACCGCAATGGCTGGATATGGACGCCGCCATCCAACATTGCGCCGCCGGCATCGGCGTCTGGCGCTGGGCCAGCAATGACAACGGCGAGCCGGATGTCGTGTTAGCCTCCTGCGGCGACATACCTACCATGGAAATGCTCGCCGCGGTTACCCTGCTGCGCCGCTTCATTCCGGATCTGCGCATTCGCTTCGTGAACGTGGTCGATCTGATGACTTTGCAAGCGGCCACGGAACACCCGCATGGACTCGAAGACGATGACTTCGACGCGATCTTTACAACGGACAAGCCCGTCATCTTCGCCTACCACGGCTATCCCTGGCTGATTCACCGGCTCACCTACCGCCGCACCAACCACAAAAACCTCCACGTGCGCGGCTATAAAGAGGAAGGAACCACTACAACGCCGTTCGATATGTGCGTGCTGAACAACATCGACCGTTTTCAACTTGCGCTTGACACGGTGCGCCGCGTCCCGCGTCTTAAGATGATGGCCGATGAGGCAACGCAGGCTTACCGCGACATGCTCCGCCGCCACAAGGCCTATGTTTCGGCCTATGGTGAGGATCTTCCAGAAGTGCGCGACTGGAAGTGGTCTCCGTAAACCCCAACCGGCGCGGCCGATTTCGCTGGTGTTCCTTCAGATTTGGGTGTATATCTGGGGCAGGAGGTGAGTTGACATGCCCGCAAAGAAGTTGAAGGAATTCCTTGATGCCAACGGAATCAAATACGTCACCATCGCTCATTCGGTGGCCTACACGGCGCAGGAAATCGCCTCGATTGCCCACATACCAGGAAAAGAACTGGCCAAGACCGTCATGGTGAAACTGGACGGAAAAATGGCCATGGCCGTGTTGCCGGCTTCACACATCGTCGATCTCGATCTTTTGCGCGAGGCCGCTGGTGTCGATGACATTCAACTGGCGCAGGAGTACGAGTTCAAATCGCTGTTCCCGGATTGTGAAACGGGCGCCATGCCGCCGTTTGGCAACCTATACGGACTACCGGTCTTCGCCGCAAAGGTGCTTCGCGAAGACGACGAAATCGCCTTCAGCGCCGGCTCCCACAAGGAGTTGATTCGCGTTAAATACGCCGATTTCGAGCGCCTGGTCCAGCCCACTGTCGTGGCTCTGGCCGCCCAACACGTCACAGCCGGCGCTTAACGGCGCACGCTGCAACATTACTTGTTCTTCAGTCTGCGAAATGCTTCCGCTGCCTGGCGGGCTTTTGCGCTCTCGCCAAGCCGCGCATAGAGGCGCGATAGCTCGAGATGCAACTGCGGCTCCTCGCCAGCCCAACTGCGCGCCTTCTCCAACAAAGCCACCGAGGAGCCAGCCTCATTTAGTTCCGCCATCGATCGGGCCAGCCCCAGCAGCGCGGGAAAGTAGCGCTCATGTTTGGCAAGCACGGCGTCAAACCGAATCCGCGCTTCCTCAAACCGGTTCTCGCGAAAGTAAACCTCCGCCAAAGCCGACAGCGGCTGCGGATCAGTTGGATCGAGCCGTGACGCCTCTTCCAGGTATTGCTTCGCTTCGATCAATTGGCCGTTGTCCCGCAGCGCAAATCCCATCCAAAGCCTGACGGCCGCCGATTTCGGGAATCGCTTGAGCGATTGCCTGGCAAGGGTCAGTCCCGCCTCGACGTCACCGGTGTCGGCACGATCATGATACGCCTCGAGCAGCAACAGGTGCAGCTCCTCATCTTTGGGATGGACCGCCGGTTTTCCCTTTAACCTCCGGATCACTTCACCGGCATCGCCTGCTCTGAGCAGTTCAGCCGACAAGAGCTTCAGTGCGTCCAGATGCCCTGGACGCAAGACACAGGCGCGTTTGAGTTGTTCGATGGCCTCCGCCCCACGCCCCAAGTGCACCAGCGTGGCGCCTAGAAGGAAGCGGGCGTCAAAGGAACGCGGCGCCGCGGCGATCGCCTTGTGCAGGTTATGCTCGGCCTCCGCGTAGCGCTCTTGTTCGAAGTCGCGAACGGCCTGCTCGAATGGCCCCGCCTGCGACAACAGCAGCGCCAGCAGAAGCGTCAAAAAATCACCTTAAGCGCCAACTGCATTTGCCGCGGCGTATTAGCTTGCGAGCGGATAAATCCGAAATTAGGTGAAGTCACCGTCGAGGTGGGTCCGCCCCACCGCACACGGTTCAGCAGATTGAACGACTCCCAGCGGAAATTCACTCTTACCCGTTCGGTGATCTGAAAGTTCTTCGCCACGCTCAGATTCTCGTTCCACACCCATGGCGCGCGCGCCTTCGGATTCAATCGCGTCGCGTTGCCGAACTCAGCGTTCAACCGCTCCGTCGAAATACCCTGCTGAAAGGCATTCCGGTCCCACCAGACATCGGCGAACGGATCGAACTTGGACCCGCTCACTCTCCCCCGCCAGTTCTCGTAGGAAGTGACAAACGGCCGGTTCGAAGTGCCGATGGGATTGATTCCCGGCCCGACACCATAAGGTGTCCCCGATTCATAGTTCATGAATCCGGAAATCGACCAGCCGCCCAGAGCCAGGTCCGGACCACGCCCGAGCGCCCAGCGCTTTCCCTTCCCGACGGGGAGGTCATAGCTGAAGGACACACGAAAGACATGCGTCTGGTCGCTTCCGCTCAAACCTTTTTCCAGCCGGCGGTTGTAATGATCCATCGCCCCAAGCGAGGAGATGACGGCGGTGTCGGCGTCGGAGAACATTTTCGAAAGTACATACGAGCTGAGCAGCGTGAGTCCGCCTGCATAGCGTTTATCCATTTTCAAGATGAGCGCATGGTAGGTTGAGCTGCCGGCGCGCTCGCCCACAGAGGAAGGTTGTCCGCCCGCCGTCAACACGGACTGGTACTGCGGAAACGGCTGCAACGCGCGTTGCACGGTCGAGTTGAAGCCCGCATAGGGCAGCGGAATCCCAGCCGTGCGCGCCGCGGCTGAATTGATATTGCTGCGTAACAGGTTCAATCCATACTGTTGGATGAACTTCGGATCAATCTGATTGATGTTCAGAATTCCCGACGACAGGTGCGAACCTTTGGTTCCCGTGTAGCCCATCGAGAAAACCGTATTCCGCCAGAACTCCTGCTGCACATCGAAATTCCAGGTGGAATAATCCGGCGGCCGGCCGGCGTCGCTGCGCTGCCAGAAGTACGTGTTCATGTCATTGGAAAACGACGGATCTATGAACGGTGGCCGCGTCCATGCCGGCAGCCCGCGATCAAGCAGCGCCGGAAAATCATTGATGCTCAGATCGTTTGAAAGATAGTTGATGTTCAGAATCAGCCCCTCAAAGTGCGTTGAGCCCCCCGTCGTTTTCACCGCCGCGAAAGAGCGGCCTCCATAGGCGCGCAGGACAGTGCCGCGGCGAATCTGATAGGCGATCCCGATCCGCGGTCCAATCGCAAACCGGTACCCGTCAAACACGCTGCCCTTCAGACGGTCCGGGCCCTTACCGGTATGGACCAATGCCCCGGGCCGTCCGCCAGCCCGCGGGTTCGGCGCCGTCGGGTCGAAGTTGGAAAAACCCTCCAGTTTTCCGCCGCTGAGATTTTCCCAGTTTTGCAATCCTGTGTATGCTCCGCCTTCGATGGGCTGCGTGTATTCATACCTCAAGCCAAGGTTGAGCGTCAGCTTCGATGTGACCCTCCAGTCGTCCTGAAAATACCCGCCCCAGTATTTCCACTTCTGCACCACCATGCGCGGCGTCTCCAGCCCCGTTGTGGAAACGTAACCCAGCAGGAAAGAGGCAAATGCGTTTCCGCTGTTCAACGACTGGTCCCCGGGAATTGCCGTCGCCAACTGGCTGAAGGCGAAACTGCCGTTCGGGCGGTGTTGCCCTCCGCCGAACCATGCATCCCGAGCGTGAAAAAAGCCGGTCTTGAAGGAGTGCGACCCGCGGATGATCGTCAGATCGTTGTTGATGTTCAGATCGCGTCCCTTGTCGACGCCCCATCCGTTTCCACTCCATCCGCTGAATTCGGTGAACGTAACACCCGGAAGCCCGCGATCCGGCCCCGGCGTGTTTCGTATCTGAAGCTTCTCGTTCCAGCGGTCCTCCGGATTCACGGAGTTGATGGTTGTGATCGTCCCCAACTCCCGCTGGTAGCTGACCCGCAGGCTGTTCAGCACGCGCGAGCTGATAGTCCGATCCCAGGCAAACCGTCCGGAGGAATTCCGCCGCGACCAAACCGAGCCTCCGTTAAACGGCTTCGGAAGGCCTTGCGGCACGCCGTTCAGGAAATCAATGTCCCATTCCCCCGTAAGATACAAAAACGATAATCGGTTTTTTGATCCCAACTGATGATCGGCGCGAATGCTGTACTTGTTCCAGGGCTGGATCTCGATGCCGTCGTCCCGGAAGTAGTTGAGCCGCGGGCCCGATAGATTGGGAAGCATTTCGGCGGGCCGCAAACCGGCGTATCGGGTCGCCACTTGTGAAAAACGCGCGCGCGGCAGACGGCTATCGGCGAACACGTCGCGGATAAAACCCGAGCCCGATGGATTTGGCCGTGTGGAAGCCGGATCATAGATGGGAACCAGGCGTCCCTGTGCGTTCGTCCAGCTTCGAAAATCGCCTTCATACATCTCCGCCGAGGGAATCGTGAAGAATCCCGGCCGTTGTCCGGTCCGGTTGCGGAACCCTTCGTAGCTGATAAAAAAAAATGTTTTGTCGCGGCCGTTGTAAAGTTTCGGAATGCGCACGGGCCCGCCGAGAGTTCCGCCGAAATCATGCTGCTTCAGAACGGGCCGGCGTTGCGCGAAAAATCCACGGGCATCCAGGTAATCGTTGCGCGCAAATTCGAACAGGTTGCCGTGATAGGCATTAGTGCCGGACTTGGTTTCGAAGCTGATCATCCCCATCGCGCGGCCGAACTCGGCCTTCATACCCGTCGTTTCCACGGTGAATTCGCTGATGGCGTCAATCGAAACCGAGCTGATCGGCGCGCGCTCGGTCTGGTACTGTGTCGAAGCGCTGGCCAGCGTCATTCCATCCATCATCATGTCCCAGCCCGCGCCCTGACCTCCGCCGATGCGGAATCCGTTCGCCGTGCGCGTCTCCGGAGCAATGATCGCCAGGTTGAACACATTGCGAATCTGGCCGTTCACAACCAGCGGCAGATTCTCCACCAGCGTGTTGGTGATGTTGGTTCCGACGCGCGCCGTTTCGGTTTCGAGCGACGAGGCGCGCGCCCGCACTTCCACCGATTCGGTCACCGACCCGAGCTCCATTTGAACATCCAGCCGCAACGTGACTCCGGAAGCGAGCACAATCTCGTCGCGCACCGCCTTCTTGAAACCGCTCGATTCAAACTCAAGCCGGTACCTGCCGATTGTCAAAGACGGCAGCGTATAGTTGCCAGTCTCCGTGGTGGTCGTGGAAGCGCTGAGATTCGTTTCCACCTGAATGGCTGTGATTTTTGCGCCGGCTACGGAGGCGCCCACCGGATCCGTTACGGTGCCGGTGAGCGTGCCTCGATTCATCTGCGCATTGGCGGACGCCAGGAAAAGGAGAGTAATAGCAAACCTCATGCGTAACTCCTTCACGATCAGGTTGTCGCCATTATATCGACAATTCCAAAAGGGCGAGGAGATTGCATCGAGTCACAACAGCGCCCGGTTCAATCCAGGAACAGAAACTCATTCGATGCCAGCAACACATGGCAGAGGCTTTGCCAAGCCTTCTCGCGAGCATTTCCGCCGCCAAGCCTGGTCACCAGCCGACCGGCATAGCTCAGCGCATCGCCGGTCTCAATCGGCGCCGGGCGCCGCGCGAGAATGCGCAAGTACATCTCTTCAACCCGCCCCGCATCGTCTAGCTCTGCCGCCTCCAGAATCCGTTTTGCCAGTCCCATCGACCGCTCTTGGACGAACTTGCTGTTGAGCAGGAACAGTGCCTGCGGAGCGACGTTGGTCCGGTTCCTGCCCGCACTTGCCGTCGTCGCATCGCCGAAATCGAAGATTCCCAGCAAGTTCGGTATGCTCCCGCGCCGCACCGGCACGTACACTGTCCGCCTCCTGATCTCCTCCGGATCCGCCTTCTGCCGCTTCCCCTTAACCTCGTCAAGGAGGCTGCCGCCCATGGTTTCATCAAGACTTCCATCCAGCGCCAGCAGCGAGTCCCGCAACTGCTCAATCGACATGCGCTGCCGCGGATAGCGCCCGAGCAGTTTGTTGTCCGGATCCGCCGCGCTCAGATGCTTCCCTGCCACGGCGCTGCGCTGATACGCCTCCGACAGCATGATCAGGCGGTGCAGCTTTTTCACCGACCAGCCGTGCTCGACAAACCGCGACGCCAGCCAGTCCAGCAGTTCCGGATGAGTTGGTTTCTCTCCCGTCCGGCCCCAGTTGTTTGGCGAACGCACCAGTCCGTCGCCAAAGTGCCCCTGCCAGATGCGGTTGACCATCACGCGAGCCGTCAAGGGATTCGACTCACTCGCCAGCCATTCAGCCAGTTCCAGACGGCCGCTGCCCTTCGCAATCGGCTGTTGCTCAACTCCGGCGAGCACAAGCGGAAATCGCCGCGCAACGACCTCTCCCGGACTGGCAATCTGCCCGCGAATGAATATCCGCTGTTCCACCACGGGACCCTCGGCCACTGCGCTGATCAGACCAGGTGCTGGCGGCAGCGTCTCTTTCAGCCGCTCGTACTCCTGACGAAGGTAGGTCACGCGCGGCGATTCCGGAATGTCCATCGGCCCGCCGTTGAATCGGACTGCCGCAAGGAACGAGCCATCCTCAGGTTTGGGTTTCGGCTTGTCCGGCAGGTTCCGGTCCTGCAGAACCTCGCGCGCCATGCGGCTGCGCCAGCCCTCCATCGTCTGCTCCCACTTCCTGATGTCCTCCTCGTACCGCTTCTGGTAGTCCAGAGAAACCTGCCGGATCGTTTCCGGGGTCGCCGCAAGCCAATTCTTCAGGTAACCCTGCCGCGCCTTTTCATCGGCGTTGCGGAACAACTTCACCCAGTGATCCAGGTGATTGCGGTCGGCGCCGGGCGCAGGCTCGGCCTGCTCGTGGAGAATGCGCCACGCTGTTTCGAGGGTCGACGCCAGCCGGCTGCGGTAGGGCGCCTCATCGCGTCCGAAATCCTCCCCGTAGGCGTCCTCCATCTCCAGCATCTTGGCGTACATCCGCGTCCGGTGGAGTTCGTACCGCGCGCGCGCATCCTCATCGACGCCTGCATAGTACATGTACCCGATCGACCCCGGGCGGCCATGGTTGCGGAACTGCGTCGTGTTCGCGAAGATTCCGGCCATTGCGTAATAGTCGCTCGTCAGAAGCGGATCGAACTTATGATCGTGGCACCGCGCACAGGCCAGCGTCAGCCCGAGAAACGCCTTCGATGTCGTGTCGATCTGCTCATCGATCACGTCATACACTGCCTGGAGCCGGTCTTGCTGCGCCAGCGGCCGCGGGCCCAGCGCCAGGAATCCTGTCGCAGTCAGATTCCGCGCTCGCTCCAACTTATTAGATGCCGGCAGCAGATCACCGGCGATCTGCTCCCGGATGAACCGGTCATAGGGAACGTCGTTATTGAACGCTTCGATGACATAGTCGCGGTACCGCCAGGCATGCGGATACAGGTTGTCCTCATCCATGCCGGTCGAATCAGCCAGCCGCGCCACGTCCAGCCAGTGCCGCCCCCATCGCTCGCCATAACGCGGAGAGGCGAGCAGGCGGTCCACGACTCGGGCGAAAGCATCCGGGCCGCGGTCGGCTTCAAACGCCCGAATCTCGTCTCTGGTTGGCGGGAGCCCGGTAAGGTCCAGCGTCGCCCGCCGCAACAGTTTCAGGAGGCCGGCGCGCCCGGCCGGTTGCACACCCTTCTCTTGCAGAGCCCGAGCCAGAAAACGGTCGACCGGATTGCCGTCCTTCCCTTCCGGCACGGAAGGCTTCACAACAGGTCGAAACGCCCAGTGGTTGCGGTCCGTTTCGGTGATCCGTGATTCCCTTGCCGGCCCGCTGTTTGGCCAGCCGGCGCCGCTTTCCACCCACTCCCGCAGAGCGGTGATCTCGGCCGTCTCCAGCTTCCCCGCCGGCGGCATCTTGTATTTACCCGCGTACTGCACGGCTTCCATAAGCCGCGCGCCTTCCACACCTGCGCCCGTCGCCAGGTTCACGCCGCCCATCTGCATCTTCGAGCCGTGGCACGCCTGGCACTTGGCGGCGAACAGAGGCCTCACTTTCTTTTCAAAATGCTCCGTCCTGTCAGTAGCCGCAAAGCACGAGACGGCAACCAGGGCCATCAAAATTCTCACGCGAGAATCCCCTTGTGCACGGAGCCTGCCACGTCTGTCAGCCGGAAGTCCCGCCCTGCGTAACGGTAGGTTAGCTTCAAGTGATCGATCCCCATCAAATGCAGCAGCGTGGCATGCAAATCGTGAATGTGCATCCGGTTCTCCGCGGCGTGATAACCGAATTCGTCGGTCGAGCCGTAAATGAACCCAGGCTTCACGCCCGCTCCAGCCATCCACATCGAGTAGCCGTACGGATTGTGGTCGCGCCCGTCGGCGCCCTGCGCCCACGGCGTGCGCCCGAACTCTCCGCCCCAGATCACCAGCGTTTCCTTGAGCATGCCTCGATCCTTTAGATCCTTCAACAACCCGGCGATCGGTCTGTCCACCTCGGCTGCATTCTTCGTATGCAGCTTAAACAGGTCCGAGTGCTGGTCCCACTTGTAGGAATGCGATGCCTGCACCATCCGCACGCCGCGCTCTGAAAGCCGCCGCGCGAGCAGACACTGCCACCCGAAATCCCGCGTCGTCTCATCATCCAGACCGTACAGCTTCTTTGTCGCCTCGGACTCCTTTTCCAGCTCAAACGCCTCGGGAGCCTCCGCTTGCATTCGGAACGCCAGCTCCAGTGCCCCTATCCGCGCTTCCAACTCCGGATCATGATCGTTCAGCGACGCATGCCGCCGGTTCATCTTCTGGATCATCTCCAGCTCATAACGCTGGTGCTCGGCCGGCAGCCCTTTCGATGCCAGGTACGGAACCGGTTCCTTGGCCACTTCCTCCAGCTTCATCCCCGAGTTGCCGATCGCGGTGCCTTGAAATTCCCCGGGAAGAAAACTCGACGAGAAGTTGTTGGCTCCGCCGTGGCCGAGCGTCGGCTTGATGGTGATGAAACCCGGGAGATTCTGGTTCTCCGTCCCCAGGCCGTAGAGAATCCAACTGCCCATGCTCGGACGCTTGAACTGAAACACCCCGGTATGCAATTGCAGTAGCGCCGCTCCGTGGTCGACACCGTCGCCCACCATGGAACGAATCACGCAAAGATCGTCGGCGCATTCCGCAACATGCGGGAACAGCGCGCTCACCGGCAGGCCGCTCTGCCCGTACTGCTTGTATTCCCAAAGCGGCTTCATCAGGCCGCGGACGGCGCCTTCGCCGAAGGTCAGCCCGCGCTTGAACGGTACCGGCTTGCCGTGGTCCTTCACCAGCCTCGGCTTGGGATCAAAGGTGTCGATGGAAGACGGTCCGCCGTGCATGAACAGGAAAATGATCCGCTTGACGCGAGGGGCGAAATGAGGTTCGCGCGAGCCGGAGGCGGCCCACAAGGACTGCAAGCCCAGCGATCCGAACCCGGCCGCCGATAGCCGCAACAGAGCCCGCCTGGTTGGTTGCTGCATTGGTTCCATTCTATACAAGGGACAAAACGATGTTCAACGTCGAGTAAACGACGGCCGCGACTTCGGACGGCAGGAAGAAAAACTCTTTCCGCGCGGTGTCTATTAGCGATAAAACGGCTGGGTCTTGAGCCAGCGGGGTCCGTAGTGCAGTTCGGGCCTGCCCACTTCGAGCGCGCCCAGGTCTGGGGCATCGCCCGCGAATCCGTCATTAACTGTCGGGATGCGATCTCCGGCGTCGACGGCCTTGCCGCCCGGCTTGAGACGGAAGTTCAGGTCCATCGCATGATAGACCTCGTGGCGCCTGGCCGGGTCGGGCAGCGTCATTTTCTCGAAGATGTCGAGTTCGAGTTCGACTCCGTGCCTCTCCTGGCCGGTTGCGGCCCTCAACTCGGCAAGCGTTGAGAAATCCTTATTGCCGCTCGGCGCCTCCCAGCGATACTGCCCGGCAACTCGCGGATTGGGCCGGTAGCCGTTGTAGTCGGAGCTGTAGGCGCCGGTCACGTTCGACCATCGCATCACCCCCTGATTCGCGTTACGGCCGATGAAGAGGTTGTTGCGATAGTGCATGTTGGAGGCTGGGCCCCCAACCTGTTCCCCGATCAACGTGTTGTGCCACATAAACAGGCCGGCTGGATTGGCGTTGATCTTAAATGCGTTCTGGGCGTTGTAGGAGATGTTGCGAATAAAATATACCGGTCCGCCGAAGACTGGTTGGGAGCTGTAGCCTGAGTGGGCTGCGTTCACTCCCCGGTTGTTGTAGACGCGGATGTTGTGAACGCCGCCGTCGGTCTCCACGAAGTCGTCGCCTGACATGTGGACGTCGTTGCCGTAAATATCAATCGACGAGGCTCGCCGGCCGGGATCCTGTTCCGGTGTGCCATAGGTAGAGATGCCGATGCCGTCGTGGAAATAGGCAACCGCATTGTGGGCGATCACGTGGCCAGGGCCATACACCTTGATGGCATAGTAACTCCGCATTTCGTGAGAGCCGTAAGGGCCGACTCCGGGAGACCAGTCCCTGAATTGGCGGCTCCAGCCGACCAGAAGGTTGCGCGATTCGGGGCGGCCGAGAAAGATGTTGTCGGCAATGTAAAAGTCACTCGAGCCGGCGTACTCGGTCCAGATTCCGGCGCCGACTGACTCGAAACGGCAGTTTTTGACGGTAAGTGCTACAGCACCCAGCACCTCTTTCATACCTGCAAAGATCGCGATGTCCGTGTTTCGGAACGTGAGTCCCTCGAAGATGTGATGCTTCGATGCCATCACGTCGAACAGGCGATGATTGCCCGCTCCGTCTATGACAACCTCGCCGTCACCGGCCGCCTTAATGGTAATGGGCTTCTCCGCTGTGCCCTTCAGGGTAAGCCACATGGTCCCGTCAAAGGGCGTCACCATCGGGTCGACGTAATTGAGACGTTCGTTCCGGTAGAGGCCCGCATGCATGAGGATGGTGTCCCCAGGTTGGGCGCGACGCTCCCACACGACGCTCCAGTCGCCGAGGCCGGCTCCGTAGTAGGCCTCCAGCAGACTGGGAAAAGCAGGTTGCTGCCGGGGCCCTTCGTAGTAGGGCGGATAAACGTGAAGGGTCCGGCCGCTGGCGTAGGGCTTCGGTTCGGTACGCGTTGTGACTCGCACGGTGTGGGCGGTTTGACCCGAGGCGCCGTCAGCATCGGTCAGCTTGAAGCGGGCCTCGTATTCCGTGCCGGGTTCGAGGTTGAAGATACTGCCGGCGAAGCCGTCGGGGACCGTGTAGTTGAGACCCTCGCGTTCGCGGAAGATGCGCTCACCGCCGACGCGCACAAGCGGCAGCGCATTACGCCAGGCGGATTCGCCCGTTCGGCGAAACTCGACCGCGACGGAGGCATTGCGATTGGCGTCGCCCGTAATCACCCATTCGAAGCCGAGATTGTGCAGCGTTGGGTGTTCCACCGTGAACCGGCCGGCTTGGGTGCTGTTCTGAGCTTGGGCGGACATGGCCAGGAGTAGAAACAGGGCCGGTAGTATGAAGTTCATCCTCTGGGCGATCGCCCAGCCCGAGGCGGCAAGCGCGGCGCTCCCCATAGCGGAGCGTCTGATCCTATGCGGCATGTTGGTCTCTCCTGTCATCACACGTATAACGAACACCCTGCTTGCTTCGTTTATATATACCGTATTTGAGTCACGCCATAGCTGGCCAGTGCCGGCAGGGCGGAGGTAAGACCACGATCGCGACGACGGATGTTTTCATCCGCGCTTTGCTTCCGGCAGCGCGGCTCGCCAGCCCGCCCTGCGCAGACGCGCCAACTCCGCGACCAGCTCGCGGTTGGCCGCCAGTCCCGCGACATTGCGTGTTTCGTTCGGGTCGCGGGCGTGATCGTACAGCTCCACTTCTTCCGCGGACCCGTCCGGCTTCACCCACTCGGTGTACCGGTAGCGATCCGTGCGCATCGAATAACCCATCACTCCATCACGCGGATACTGGCTGAAAGCCGCTTTCTTCCAGTGCCGCTGTGGATTCCCGAACAGCGGCATGAGACTGATGCCCTCCAATCCTGTTCTTGGCGCAAGCCCGCACGCCTCCACCATGGTCGGATAGATATCCACGAACTCGGTTAGCGCGCGTGTCCGCAGACCTCCCTTGAATCCGGGCACGCGCAATAGCAGTGGGGCACGCACGCACACTTCAAAATTGGTGGTTTTTCCCCAGTAGTCCTGCTCGCCCAGATGCCAGCCGTGATCGCCCCACAAAACGACGGCTGTCTTGTCCGCCAGTCTCAGCCTGTCCAAGCCGGCCAGCAGCTTGCCCACCTGCGCGTCGATGTAGCTTACGCAGGCATAGTAGCCGTGCAGCGCGGCACGCTGCTTGACCTCGGAAATGAGGCCTTTTTCCGGATAGTCGGCGTAACTGCGCAATTCGCTGTATGCCTGCCGCGCATACCTGGAGGCGTCTTCGGCCAGGTAGTGGTTGGGCGCCAGGTTGAATTGGTTAGGGTCGTAAAGGTCCCAAAACCGCGACGGAGCGGCGAACGGCAGATGCGGCTTGTTGAACCCGACGCCAAGAAAGAACGCCTGCCCTTTCAACCGCTCCAGAGCATCGAGCGCGGCGCCGGCGATCTGTCCGTCACGATAGGCGCTGTCAGCCACATCGGCGCGCTCCAGGGCCGACATCTTCTTCCACGGATCATTGGCGTCCTTGTTTTCCGCCAGCACATACTGATCCCGCTTGGGCAGCAACGGGTATTGCTCCGGCACGGACCAGGAAGGCCTGTCGAGCGTGAGTTCGTCTCCGTGAAAAATCTTGCCGATACTTTCGGCGTGATAGCCGGAGTTCTTGAAATATTCCGGCAGCGATACAGCATGCGGCAGCGCCTTGCGAAACGAAGTTTTCAGGTCATACACGCGGGTAGTATCGGGACGCAGCCCGGTCAGTAGAGAGGCGCGCGACGGCCCGCACACAGCCTGCTGGCAATAGGCGCGCTCGAAGACGATTCCCTCGGCCGCCAGCCGGTCCATGTTCGGCGACTTCGCAATGCGGTCCCTGTAACAGCCCAGATTCGGACGCAGGTCGTCCACGGCAATGAACAGCACATTCCGTTTGGACGGCAAAGCCGCCAAAGCGCCCGACAACAGTGTCCGCCTCGTGATTCCCGGCGAGACATCCCGCGGGTTGATTCCGGCGCCGACCGGCTTCACCTCAGAACGTTACCCGCAACGACATCTGCCAGGACCGCGGCACATCCTGCCCTGTGATGGTTCCGAACGCCGTGTTGGCCGGTGTCGTATTCGGCGTGCCCTTGTTGGGATGGTTCCAGGCGTTCAGGCATTCCGCGCGGAACTGAGTTCTCACCTTCTCCGTCACGCGGAAATACTTGATCGCTGAAAAATCCCAGCGTGCCTGGCCGTCGGCGCGAATCCCGCCGAAACGAAGTGGAGAAACACGAACGTTGCTGGCAAGCTGCTGCGCCTGGTTCCGGTTGAACCCGGCGTCCGTGTTGAACCAGCGATCCACGCTGCGTTGGTTCTTCGGCAGCTTCACATCATTTGGATTACCCGTAAACAGCGTCCACACGTCGCCGAAGCCAAGCGGAGGGCCGCTCTGCTTCTGCACGACGCCGTTCAACTGCCACCCGCCCGCGAAAAACTCCAGCACGTCCAGCATTCCGGACCCGAAACGCCGCCCTTTGCCGAACGGCAGTTCCCAAATACCGCTCATCACCAGCCGGTGCGGCCGGTCCAGCGCCGCGGCCGACTCGTATGGCATTGCATCAGCCGCGTTCAGAAACTCGACGGCCTCCATCGTCCGCGACCATGTGTACGCCGCAAGGAAAGTGTATCCTCGCGAAAAACGTTTTTCGAGCCGGGCTTGCAGCGAATGATACCAGGAATAGCCGATCGGCTGGTTCACCGATACTCCGGAAAACTGTGGAAACGGCCGCAGCAGGTTCGCCCGGGAGATGTTCTGCCCGTAGATGGGATGCGTCCCCAGTAAAGGATTGGGGAACTGCTGGCTCAGAAAATCGATTGTACGTTGATCGCGTGCAGGCGACCGGCTCAGATACTGCTGCGGCGTGTTGTTTAACTGACGTACAACGCCTATTCGCGTACCGCGGCTTGAAACGTACATCGCCTCAGCCAGGAATTCGCCCGGCAAAACTCGTTGCAAGCCGGCCGACCATCGTTGTACGTAGGGCTGCTTGCGCCGCTCGTCGAAGAACGTCACGCTCTGCCCCAGGTTTGTTCCCAGACCGCCCGCCGCGCCCAACGGTTCGATCATCCCGTTCGGAAACGGATTGGCCGTCGTAGCCACAAACGTCAGCCCGTTGTTGAGAGAAGCCTGTATCGGCGTCGACTGGCTGAACCCCGTTTGAATCGAATCGATCTTATTCACGCCGATCGTGTCGAAGAAGATTCCGTATCCGGCCCGGAACACCGTCTTCCCCGAAAACTGGTAGGCCAGTCCGATACGCGGCATCAGGTTGTTCCGCTCCCCTCTCCAGTACTGGCGCGCGTTGCCCCCGACGCCCGCAAACGTCAACCCGCCAATTGCCTGAAACTGGGAGGGCGGCAGCTCCGGGATGGGACGCTGCGCATAGTTCGCCCGCGCCTGTGCGTTTACCGGACTGGGCTGATCAAACGCGAAGTGCACCACGGAGCGGTTAAAACGCTCGGTTATTGGAGTCTCCAGTTCATAGCGCACACCCACATTCAAAACAAGCTTCGAGGTCACTTTCCAGTCGTCATGAACATAGATCCCGAACCATTTGTCCTGCTCGGCCAGAGTAGCCGTGCGAGTCATATCCCCATCCGGCACACCCAGCAGAAACGATGCCAGTTCGCCTCCCACTTGCTGTGCCGGGGAGTTATCGAGCGGCCCGCGTGTGTATGCCGTCGAAAACGCCAGCCGCGGCGAAAGATCCACCGGGAAGCGCCCCTGGTTCTCCCGGTACACACGCATATCCGCGCCGAAGCGCACGCTGTGCGAGCCGCGCAACTTTGTGAATGTCGCCCCCAGGGAATGCGTTGTCGAGTAGTTCCCTCCATCCCCGGTTTCCCAATTGCTCAACTGCGTGAGCGACCCTACCTGCACGTTAGGGAATGTCGCCCGCTGGCTGTCTATGAGCGATGTCAGGCGCGGAGAAAATCCCAGCGAGCTCAGGTCAAAGGCCTGGCTGATCCGCCGCTCGGTGAAATTCGCATATGTGATCCCGTAACGCACGTTCAAGAGAAACGAGGGGTTGAAAACGTACACATCATCCAGCGTGAATCCCTCGTTCTGCCGGTTGAGAATAACCCCGTTTGCTCCGGTGGTGAATACACGGTTCTTGTCCTCTTCCCAAAAGTCCTTGCTCAGCCGCAGGAAGACGCGATGGTTTTCATTGAAGGCATGATCCAGGCGTACCATGTGCACCCACGTCTTCTCGATTGCTTTCGTCGTCCGGAAATAATTGTTGCGCCCGTCGCGGGTCCCTGCCTGGTTGGGGGCGGGATAAAACCGCAGAATGTTTTGTGCCACCGGATCAAGCCGGCTGCGCGGAATCACATTGCCCGCAAACGGTTGACGGCTGAACCGGCCGCCCGGCGCCGGCGCTATAGTCGCCGGATCATACACCTGGTAGGCGCCGCCCAGCGCCAGCAGCTCCGAAAGATTTCCCTGCCGCATCAAATCGCTCGGCACCGTTGCTACAAACGATTGCGGAACACCGAACTGGTTCGCTTCCCAGTTGTAAAACCAAAAGGTCTTGTTGCGGCCATCGTAATGCCGCGGAAGCCGCAGGGGACCGCCCACCCACAGCCCGTAGCGATTGTCCTGATACACCGGCAGCTTCTGCCCGGCGCGGTTTTGAAAAATGTTGGGGGCGTCAAAGGCGGAATTGCGCAACCACCAATAACCTTCTCCATGCACTTCGTTGGTCCCGCTGCGTGTGCTGACGTTCACCAGTGACCCAATGGTTCTGCCCACCGTCGCATCGTAGGCCGCGGTCTGCACTTTGAACTCTCCCACGGCTGTCTGGGGTGGAATGAAGCCGACCCGCGCCGATGTACCCTGCGCCTGCGTGTTCGCCACGCCGTCCAGCGTGAAATCGTTGTTGTAGGTGCCCGCCCCATCCGTTGAGAACTGCGAATTCTTGTTGATGGAGAACGAGCCTGCCTTGGCCAGCCGCATATCAGTGGAGTTCATCACGCCCGGCGCAAGTTGCACCAGTGTCATCGGACTCCCGCCGAAACTCGGCAGATCCTGTATGCGGCGCTGGTCGATCACTTGCCCGAGCGACGATTCCACCGTGGACAGCAGCGGCGTCTCCGATTTCACTTCCACTGCTTCGCTGACGTTGCCTACGCTCAACTCAATATTCACCTCCACGGTATCGTTCAACCTCAGTTCGATGCCTTCGCGGACAAACCTCTTAAACCCCGCCATTTCCCCCGCTACGGTGTACGGTCCCGGCAGAAGGTACGGCAGCACGAAGTTGCCCGCGTTATTCGATTTCGCCACGGCCTGCACGCCGGTATCCGTGTTGTGCGCGCGCACTTCCGCACCCGATACCACGGCGCCCGTTGCGTCCGTCACACGCCCCACGATAGTCCCGCGAGTGTCCTGCCCGGCGGCCATCGCCGTCAGCAGCAATGCCCAATAGCCAGCCCTGAACATAAAGCCTCCACAGACTTGAGATGGCTCCAGTATATGCCCGTTTTAAGACTCTTTGCGACGCCTATTTGGCATCACGCTTCCATCCGTAGGCGTTCAGCATGATCTCGAAAAGCGCCGTATTGGGAAGATAACCGCGAACCCGCGCGGCGCCCGGCCCCTGCGCCGCCGCCAGCACTTCTTCTCCCGTGTGGCTGTGCCCGACCCGCATCGCCGGAATCTGTACCACGTCCTTGGGGGAGTTTTTTTCCTTCCACTCATCGAGCCCCTTGAGCAACGGCTCCCCACGCCGCCCGCCGACCGTACGCAGCTCAAAGGAATGATCCGCCGTAAACAGCAGCAGCGTTTCTTTCAAGTTGACCATCGATGCGATCTCGCGCATTAGTTTGTCAAACCCAACCAGGTTGTCCAGCCCGCGCTGCGGATCGTCCGTGTGCGCGTCCCATTCAATCATCAGAAAATAGCCCTTCCGATTCCGGGAAAGGATCCGGAGAGCGTGCCGCGAAGCTTCAGGAAGGTTCATAGCCCGTTCCAGCAACACGATTGGGCGCGGATTATCAGCCGGAACCTCGGCAAGAGAGGTATAGATGGGACGCTTGCCTCCGCGAGCCACCTGGTCCAGGTCTTTGCCGAGCGCTTTCACGCCATCATAGATCGGTTTGCGGCCAATCCCCATCACAACATCGACGCCGTCGCCAAAACGCGGCGAAAAGATCTGGAGGAAGATTTCGCCGAACTTGCGCCGGTCGTTGGCCTGCGCGTAGCAGGACGCCGGTGTCGCATCGGCGATGTTGACGTTGGAAAGAACTCCGGTCGACAGGCCGTGCTGCTCCGCGTATTCGAGCACGGTCTTCAACGGCGTTCCGTCCTGTTTTCCGCGGATCGTGTCCGGACCCTGGCTGATGACGCCGTTGTGCGTCTTCACGCCCGTAACGATGGCCGTCATCCCGGCTGCGGAGTCCGTCACCCAATTCGACGCTGTCGAAGTATCCGACAACGCCACGTGCGGCCAGCTTTGGACGAACAGCTTGCGCGGCTCGCCGTAGCCGTGCAGGCTGGCGGCGTTTAGAGTGGGAATGCCGCCGGCATCAGCCAAGAAGAGGATGACGTTTTTGGCGCGGCCGCCTGGGCCGTCGGCGGCGCGGGCGTGGAAACCCATCGCGAGCAGAATGGTCGTGCAGAATAGGGTTGTCATAGCCGTACAGTATAGTACCAGCCCGCATCACGGCAGGGTGTGTACTGTCGGAGACACGAGCCCACCCATCAGGAGGTTCGATAATGAATCGAGTATTGCTGCTGATCCTGCTGGATGGCGCGCATCGACTTCACCCTTCAGACGGGTGCGGTTCTGGAAACGGTGGAGGTCACCGGAACGGCTCGGACTGGATTCCAAACGCCGTTCCTCTTCGTCTTCCAAAGCATCGAAGAAATCGAGCCCGGTGCGACGCTGCACTTCCGCTACCGTCACACCAAACGAGTGCAGTGGCCCTTTCACCACCGCGTCGTTCGGAATAATGGCGGCATACATGCTCTTCTTGAGTCCGCGCACCGCCAGAACGGCTTTGAAAGTATGGCTCGGCACTGCAACCCGGCCGGGACCGATGAATTCGGGCTGAGCCGAATCGAAGATTGGCCCAGTGACAACATACACCGCGTCGGAGACTGCGGCTAATCGCCGCACGGCCGCCTCCAGTTGCGACCAACGGCCCGCGTTCGGATTGTGGCGTTGCGGAACCGCATTGGATAACAGGAAGGTGGACCGGATGGCTTCCTCGGACCATGAAAAATCTTCAGCCGGGGCCATATGGCCGCGCACGAAACCAGACCCCTTGTAATCGCTGTCCTGAGCGCCGGACTGGGACAGGGATGCATCGCGGCGGAATCGCTTGGGACGAGCGGCATTGCCCATCAGGTACTCCGGCTTCAGCTCGTAGCTGACCCACACCGGGACTTTCAGAGATCCGCTGTGACAGAGCAGGAAGAATGTACGGTCGGCCAGTTCCCGATCCGGACCGGAACAGGCCGGACTGCCGAAGCGGTTCTGCTGGGCTGCGAGTGAGGATGCGAAGACTAAGAGAAGCGCGAACATCAATCGATAGATCGGCAGAAAAAAACATTTCTTTATAGAAATGATTTAATCAATAATGATTTTTTTTGTTTTTTATCAAGGCACAACGCAGCCGTACCGGTTGGGGATTGCGTGCGTGGCGTTCGGTGGCCGCGGTCATCGTGCTCTGGTAGGCGGCGGGCCGAACCGCTGCGATTAACGGCGGTCAAAAAGCCGCATGTTATGATTAGGGCCTATGAGAGGGCGGCTCGCATGGGTTGCGCTGATTGTGTGCGCCGCATTGCACGCCGGAGATTCCCTCGCCGGCGCGCTGGCAGCCGGACAATTTGGAAGCGCGCTGCGCATCGTCGACTCCATGCTAAAGACAAGTCCCACAGATTCGCGCTTGTGGACCGCGCGTGGCATCGCACTCGATGGCCTCGGCCGGCACAAGGAAAGCCTGACCAGCTTCGACCAGGCTTTGAAACTCCAACCTTCGTTTGTTCCGGCTCTGAAGGCTGCATCGGAGGCTGCTTACCGCTCGCGGGACCCGCGTGCCGGCGGTTACTTGAACAGATTGTTGCGGCTGGAGCCGGCTAGTGAACCAGCCCATGCCATGGTCGCTGTACTCGCCTTTGAATCGGGCGATTGCACCCGCGCCGTCTCCCATTTCGAACGCAGTCTGAATCAAACGCGGGGCAATGAAATTGCCGCTTCCCAGTATGGGCACTGTCTCCTTCAGATTGGCCGGAGCGGAGAGGCGGCTCGGCTCTTCGCGGATCTGGTTGCGCGCGCGCCGGCGAACTTGTCCCTTCGCTACAACCTTGCCGTCGCCCACTTGCAGCACAACCAGCCCGAGGCGGCGATCTCCACTCTGACCGCGCGGGAAGCAGATCTCGACGCCGGCGCTCTCAATCTGCTGGCAGCGGCGCAGGCTGCCGCCGGGCGAACGGCCGAGGCTACGGCAACGCTGCGCCGGGCGGTTCAACGGAATCCACTGGACGAACGCAATTATCTCGATCTGGCCGCGCTGTGCCAGCGGGATGGAGCGCTAAGCCTGGCTGTCGATTTTCTGAATGCGGGCTTGAGACGGATCCCGGCCTCAGGGAGCCTGTACGCTTTCCGTGGTGTCGTGCATGCCCAAATGGGCGAAACCGGGAAAGCGGAACTGGATTTTGAGCGTGCCGCTTCCCTGGAACCGGAGCAGGCATACGCGACGGCGGGCCTTAGCGTCCTGTTCAGCGAAACTGGCAGGGCGGAAGGCGCTGCGAAACTTCTGCGTCAAAAACTGGCCCGCTCGCCGGACGACGCTGTCTTGAGCAGCCTTTTCGCTGACGCCTTAATCCGCGATGGCGCCCAGCCTGGGCAGCCGGAGTTTGAGGAGTCCCGGCAGGCGCTCTTGAGCGCGGTCCGCTTGCGTCCCCGGCTGGCACGTGCCCATGCCGCTCTGGGAAAGTTGTACCTCCGCGAGGGCAATACAACAGCGGCAGTCGAGTCGTTAACCAAAGCCCTCGATATCGATCCCGCGAACCGGCCCGCCCTCAGCCAGCTTGTGGCCGCATTCAGGAAAGCAGGCCGCAACCGCGAATCCGCCGAAGCCGCCGAGCGGCTGAGACGTCAATACGAAAAAGACTTGGAGTTGGAGACCACAAGACAGCGGGTGAGAATTGCTACAGAGGGCGGCGCACAACGTGCTCCTTAAAGGCCTTTCTAACGGAGACTCAGGTTTCGCCAGTACCCGTTTCCGGAAGCGTACTGCGGACCGAGCAGCACACGCTGGATCAGCCGTACAGTGGCCTCTTTCCCCGCCGCCGCGCTAAGCTCCACGTCCACCGTCTGCCATTCTCTTTCCGTTCCCTTCGCCTGAATGACCCTGGTCAGGACCCGCTCATTGTCCAGATGAATGTCAAGACCCCAGGCTCGACCGCCGTCGGCGGCGATCTCCACGGTGAGCCGCGGCGAACCGCTCAGTTTCGCTTTCCGCATCAGAACGAGACCGCGAACTTCATCCCGCGGATACGTGGCGAGCACGTCTCCATCCAGGTACGTGTTGCCGCGCAGCCCCCGCATGCCGCCGCCCGCGCCGCCGACTCCGGCCCGCAGCAGTTTCCAGTCCGGATTCCAGTACTGCATCAGATCGCCGAGATGAAAAAGCTCCGCGGCCTGTGTCACTGGCGCTTGCACCGCAACGGTCACCGAGTCGGCCGTCACCCGGCCGCCGTTTGAGCCGATGAACGTGCGCCCAATCGCGGCGGTCCGCTTGGCCAGCTCCGAAAGACTCTCGTCCACCGGCGGAGTGAGCTTCACTCCGCCCATCTGGTCGCCTTTAATTCGATCGCCGAGACTTTGCACCAGGTCCGGCGGAATGCCCTTCATCCCTTTGATTGCGCCAACCACTGCTCCCGCATTGGCGGCGTTACAATCGGCGTCTTCAAAATCGGCGGCCCGGTAGGCAAGATTCACGGTCTCCAGGTAATCGCCGCGCCCATACCATACGGCCATTGCCACCAGCCCGCCATTGGCCACGGCGTTATTCGTTGCCGGATATTCGATGTGCCAGCGGTCTTCAACGGCATTGGCCACCTCTTCCGGCGAGGCGCCTTTTTCCGCCATTGCAATCACCATGTCGAGGCATTGCCTATAGGGCGAACTTGGATTGATCAGGCGAGTTGCCTTCCGCACAATTTGCCTGGGGTCGGTTTCGGTGAAAGCAAGGCTGACCATTCCCGCCATGAACACCGCGCCGTCGGCCCCTTCGGCGTATCCATTCACGTGACCGTATTCACGCGCCATCTTACCCGCCAGGTTCGGCATTCCTGGCGCGATCATGCCGTACAGATCGGCGCTGAACTGCGGTCCGATGCTGAACCAAAGGCGATTGTACCGGGGGTGTCCCGTATGGGGAGCCTTCAGGCCTTTTGCCATCAGAAGCCTGGCCTGCTCACTGGAACCGTAAGAGCCCGCATTGTTCAACTTCCATTGCTCACCGAGTTGTTCTACCGTCATTTGCGGGCCATAGCGCTCAAAGGCCCGGACGGCCACCATTTCGTAGTACCAGTCGTCGTCGACCATAATGCTCCCGGTGGGTTTCGGGATCTTGGTGACCGGCGCGACGGCGGCAGCCCTGTGCTCGAACTGGAATCCCATGAGTACGCCGGCGATCTGTCCGTACCAGGCCGCCAGGATACGGTCTTCATATTCGGCGGAACTCATTCGGGCCGTCTGGGCGGAGAGCAGACACGCAGCCGCGCAGAATGAAAACAATATCCGCATCATCGAACCTCCAGAAATTGGATGATCCATTGTTGGTATCACACGGGGCAGTGCCTGTCAACCACGCGCCGCATGAATCGCCGGCCCGCTAACGCGAATCCGGCTCCTTCGGAAGGCGGCTTGACGGGCTTGATCGGCCTGCTCGCCGGCGAGCCGAACGAACATTTCCAGGGAATCCTCCAAATGGGACCGCATTCTTTCGGCGGCCAGATCGGCATCGTGCCGCCGGATGGCGGTGTAGATCTGGCGATGACGGGCGACCTTCTTGCGGTACTCCTCGCCCTGCGCGTTGTGCTTGATCAGTTGCATGAGGGTCTTATGAATCGCGGCGAACATCCTGCGGCAGGTGACGTTGCCCGACGCGGCAGCTACCGCCTCGTGAAACTCCACGTCCGATTCGACAAGTTTATCGACGTCTCCGCCGCTCGATTCCATGTGATCCACGGCCGCTTTAATCGCGGCGATTTGTTCGGGGACGCCACGAGCCGCCGCCCGCCAGGCAAGCGGGGGCTCTATGATAATTCTGGCCTCCATCAGGTCCTGGAACGAAATGCCATCCACCAGAACAAGGAACTCCATGGGCGCGTTCAGCATCAACCGGCTGTCGGCGGAAAGATAGGTGCCGTCGCCGACGCGGCGGGACACGATACCCATGATCTCAAGCGCGGTAAGGGCGTGGCGCAGCGACGTACGGTTGACGCCGAAGCGCTCCGCCAACACACGTTCCGGCGGCAACTTGCAACCAGGCGCGAATAGCCCGTTAGCGACAAGATCCCGAAAACGGCTGATCAACCGGTTGGTGAGATCACCTTCCGAATCCATATTGTTGCGATGGCTCGTCCCAGGCGAGTGCATAAGTTATCTTATTACAATATCCGGAAAATCCGCGCATGATTCTGCTTGACAAGTCATATCGGCTGATCCAATATGGATTACGATTCGTCTTCGCTTTACTTCCAATGCACGGTTAGGAGGCTGCCCCATGAGGCTCACCTGTAATGTGATCCTGCTTCTGGCGTTGGTGACTTGCGCGGCCATTGCGCAGTTTAACAGCGGCATTGAGGGAACGGTCCTGGACCAGGCGCAGGCCGCCGTGCCCGGCGCGGAAGTTGTCGTGGTGAACGAAGAGACCGGAGTCACCGTCCGCGTTCGCACCAATGAGACCGGTTTGTTCCGCGTTACCCAATTGGCGCCGGGCGCTTACCGGGTTGAAGTCCGGCAGTCCGGTTTCCAGGCTTGGGTGCAGAGTGGCCTCCGGCTGCAAGGCAACGAGTTGCGGACCATCTACCCCACTCTTCGTATTGGCGAGCAGATGCAGACCGTTGAAGTCACAGCCGCCTTAGCTGCCGTGGAAACCGGCGTGAGCAAGGTCTCCCGCAGCATAGAAGCAAGGACGATTGAGTCCGCCCCGATGGTGGGCCGCAACGTATATGGCAGCGTGGCCGCCCTGGCGCCCGGAATCATGGGCTCCGGCATGCTATTTGGCGGCGCAACCGGCTCCGGCTCCCTCAACCAGGACAGCTTCCAGACCGAACCGGGGTTCCAGATCAACGCCGGCGGCCAGCGCCAGGAGGCGAACGAGTATCAGATCGATGGAGCCAGCGCGAACGGAAACTCCCGGGACGGAATCGTCAACATTACGCCCGAACCGGACACCGTCGGCGAGGTTCGCGTTTCGGCCAACACATTCTCGGCGGAGAAAGGCCGCAATAGCGGCGCGTTGATCGAAGTTTTTACAAAGAGCGGGACCAACCGGTTCCACGGCACGATCTCCGAGTTTCATAACAACAATCGCCTTGCCTCGCGCACGGTGTTTCAAAACCGGATTCCGGTTTTCCGGAGGAACGAATTTGGCTTTACCGCGGGCGGGCCCATTATCCGCGATAAGACCTTCATCTTCGGCGGACTCTATATACTGCGTTCTTCTGAAGGCCGCACGGACGTCGTCCGGGTAGAGACGCCCCAGTTTCGTAGTTTCGTCCAAAGAACATTTCCCAATTCGATGGCGGCCCGCTTCTTTACCAGCGCTCCGGCGGCGGCCGATCCGATTGCCGACATCTGGACCGTGGCGCGCGTCCGCACGGCAAATCCCGGACGCTTTCCTTCCACCGTTTTTCCCGATGATCTGCCGGCCGTAGGAACGGCGTTTGTCGACCAAAGTCCGGCACGACCCGCCAAGCAATGGAACATGCGCGTGGATCACAATTTCTCCGGATACAAGGACCGCATTTACGGCAATTTCCTTCGCACGACACCCGAAGGGCAGCAACCAAATGTCCGCCCCATCTATCGCGTTGTGACTCCTAACACGGGAATTTTTGCCAAACTCAACTGGACGCGCACCATTTCCCCTTCGATCCTCAATGAAGCCTCAATGGCGTATACTCGCGCCGCCGGCGGAAACCCTGGGACAGCCGAAGACAAGGATCTTCCCAATGCTTCCATCACAGGAATTGGCGCGGGATTCAGCCAGGGGCCTCTCGGCTGGGCGCACAACAACTTAGCGTGGCGGGATGTTTTATCGTGGATTCGCGGCGGCCACAACCTCCGCTTCGGGGTCGAGATCGACCGCCAGCGCGGGGAGCAGAATCGCTCCCTTAGCATCACCCGGCCCAACTTTACGTTCGCTAATGCGCTCGACTTCGCGCAGGACCTGGCGTTCAGCCAAAGCGGCCCGGCAGTGAATCTTCAGACCGGGCGGGCGGCCGTGGAAGCCTACCGTCGCGCCCGGATGCTCTACATCGGCGCTTTTATCCAGGATGACTGGAAAGTCACCCGGAAGCTAACCCTCAACCTTGGTTTGCGCTGGGATTATTTTGGCCACTGGGCTACCACGCAGAATGGCCAGATCCCATTCCCATACTTCCGGCTTGGGCCGGGCGCGACATTCCGCGAGCAGGTTGCCTCCGGCTCGATGCAGTCTCTCGAGAAAGGCTACGTGACGGCGAATCGCCCGAACGGTTTCGCCCCGCGTTTCGGTTTCGCCTGGGATGTGTTCGGAAACGGTTCCACCGCGATTCGCGGCGGTTATGGGATTTATTACAGCCGCGTCGCCAATCTATCTTTTGTGAGTTTCTCGGGGGAGAATCCGCCGGTATTCGCCCTGCCATCGTTCACAATCCAGGACAACGTGCGGTTTGCTTATGGGCTGGGAGGAAAAGATGGAATGAGTTTCCCGATTCCACCGGATCTGCGGCTTCAGACCAACGCCAGTGGCGGACTCAGCACCCCCACCTCAGTGGGCGGCATGGAGTTGCGGCCCAATCAGCCTCTCACGCATAACTGGTCTCTTAGTATTCAACGCAGGATATTCGGGAGCTTTATCTTCGAAGCCGACTATCTGGGCACTCACAGCGCTAATCTCTACCTGCAAACCAATGTGAACCGCTTCGCCGGCGACCTGGTGGCGAATGCCGGGCGGATCACCCGCGTGAACAGAAACTTCGGTCCCATCATTTTCGGGCAGCTTGCGGGCGAATCGGACGGCCATCTTGGCAGCTTCATGCTGGCCCGGCGTTTTAGCCGCGGCTTCTCCCTGCGCGGGATCTACTCCATCGGAAAGGCTCTCGACTACACCAGCAGCAACGACAATGGAGTCGGCGGCGGCCAAAATATTTTTGACGCTCAAAACATTCGAGGCCAGCGCGGACGCTCGGACTACAACGTCGCCCGCCGCCTTGCCATTGATGCGGTGTGGGAATCGCCTGACCCATGGAAATCGGGATGGAAATCAAAGGTTATCGGCGGCTGGAACGTGGCGCCAATCATCATTCTGCAAGGCGGCCGGCCCTTCAACGTAGTGAACACCGCGCCATATCCGGCCGGCGATTTCAACGCCGACGGTTTTAACTTCGATCCACCCAATACGCCTTCGTTCGGGAATTCGATTTCGGCCGAGCGATCCAACTTCATCACCGGACTGTTCCCGGTGGCCGCCTTCCCCAGACCTGCACCTGGCACACAGGGAGACCTTGGCCGGAACACGTTCGATGGGCCGGGTTTGGCCAACGCGAATCTGGGTATTATCAAAGGCATCAGAATCCCGTGGTTTACTTCCGAAGGCGCCCGTTTCGAGATCCGGGGAGAGATTTTCAATGTGCTCAACCGCGTGAATCTGACCCAACCGAACGGCGACCTCGCCAGCGGCTTGTTCGGCAGGTCCACCGGACAATCCCTGCCTCGCACCGTGCAGTTGGGATTACGAATCCAGTATTGATTGGCCGCGGTGAGAATGTTCGAGCCTGAGCGGCACGCCTCCACCTGAGGCATGTCATTCTAAGGGAGATGCCCGGGAATGACATCCGCTACGCACTCCGCCTGATGCGGCGCAACCCCGGCTTCACGGCGGTGGCCGTGCTCTCGCTCGCGCTCGGCATCGGCGCCAACACGGCGATTTTCAGCCTGTTCGACACCATCGTCTTGCGGAACCTGCCCGTAGCAAATCCCGGGCAGCTCGTCGAAGTGATGCAGAAGTATCCCGGCGAGCTCCGCGGCGCCGGCTACTTCAGTTGGCGCAGCTATAAACATTTCCGCGATCACAACCACGTCTTTTCGGACCTGACAGGAACGTCGTTCGACAACCTGATGCGCGTGCGCACGCACGTTGGCGAACCCGAGACCGTGATCGGCGAAAACGTGCTCGGCAACTACTTTGAGTTTCTCGGGCTGAAGCCGTCGATTGGCCGCCTGATCGGCCCCGAGGACGTCCCTGAAAGCGGCGACGGATCTGTCGTCGTAGTGAGCTGGTCTTTCTGGAATAGCCGGTTCCATCGCGATCCGGCGATCGTGGGCAAGCGCATGTTCGTGCAGGACACGCCGGTGACGATCATCGGCGTCGCGCCGCGCGCCTACACGGGGCCGCTGGTGGGGGTACGCACCGAGGTCTGGATTCCGCGCCGGGACGCCGTGGCGATGCTGGGACGGCTCAAGCCCGGCGTAACGATCGAGCAGGCACGCGCAGAGATGCCCTTGCTGTACCAGTTCACCATCGAGGAGCGGGCCGCACGCAGCAAGGATCCGCTGGTGCGGCAAATGACGGTAGAAGTGGAGTCCGCCGAGGCAGGGTTCGCGCGCCTCCGCGACCGGTATGGCAAGCCGCTGGCGCTGATGATGGCCGTGGTTGGTCTGCTGCTGGTGCTGGCGTGCGTCAATATAGCGAGCATGCTGCTTGCTCGCGGCGCCGGGCGCGAACGCGAGATGGCAGTGCGCGTCGGACTCGGCGCCAGCAGGTGGCGGCTGGCGCGCCAGATGCTGACCGAGTCCCTCTTGCTCTCAGGTGCGGGTACGGTCGCCGGAACGGTTCTGGCCTATTTTGGCGCCAACATTCTGGTGCGCATCATGGCCAGCGGGCGCATGCACGAGCGCATGGACATCCAGATTGAGCTCGACCTGCACATGCTTGTGTTCACCGCTGCGATGGCCGTGCTCACTGGCGTGCTGTTCGGACTCGCTCCAGCCTGGTACGCCTTCCGCTCCGCGCCCGCAAGTTCCTTGCGCCATACGGGGAGAGCGGGCGAGACACGGTTCTGGCGCGCCTTCGGAAAGAGCCTGGTGGCTGCGCAGGTGGCGTTGTCCATTCTGCTGGTGACATCCGCCGGGGTGTTCCTGAATCACGTGTCGCGACTCCGCAACCTCGACCTCGGCTTCCGAAGCGAGAACGTGCTGCTGGCGATTCTCGACCCCGCCGGCAGCGGCTACAACCGCCAGCAACTCGGCCGCCTCTACCACGACCTGCTCGCGCGGCTGGAGGCGATCCCGGGCGTGCGCTCCGCCTCCATCGCCGGATGCACGCCGATTCAAGGATGCGGCGCCAGCCGTTTTGTGATCACCGAGGGCCATCAGGAGCGGCCCGAGGACCGCCGCTTCACCTCGCTGAGCTGGGTCGCGCCGAAGTATTTTGCATCAATCGGCACGCCGCTGCTCGCCGGGCGCGATTTCACCTTCGCCGACGCCGGCAAGCCGCGCGTGGCGATCATCAGCCAATCGATGGCGCGCTATCATTTCCCGAACGCCGATCCCGTCGGGAAGCGAATCGCCATCGATCGTGATCCACGAACCGGCGGCTGGTACGGCGACGAGCAGCCGTACGAAATCGTGGGCGTCGTGGGAGACTCCAAGAACACAGAGCTGCGCGAGCCGCCTCGGCGTATGATGTTCCTGAACATGTTTCAGGAAAACCGCGTCATGAACCAGTTCCTGCTGCGGACCAGCGTGCGCCCGGAATCGGTGATCCCCGAGATGCGGCGAGCCGTGCGCGAAGCGCTGAAGACGGTATCGGTGGCGCGCGTCACGACTCTCGCCGGCCAGGTGGACGCCGCGATCATTCCCGAACGCTTGCTCGCGACGCTGTCGGCAGGCTTCGGCGTCCTCGGCGTGGCGCTCGCCGGCATCGGATTGTACGGATTGCTCGCCTACTCCGTGGCGCGGCGCGTCAACGAAATCGGCGTGCGAATGGCGCTCGGCGCCACCGCGGGTCGCATCACGCGGATGGTGCTCGCCGATGCTCTGGGGATGGTGACCGCCGGCATTGTGCTCGGCTTGCCGCTCGCTCTATGGAGCCGGCCAATCGCCGCCCGCCTGATCGAGGACCTGCGCGTTCCCTACGCAACTCCCGCGTTGTTCGGGATCGCTGCGATCCTGGCCGTTACGGTGCTCGCGGCTTGCGTTCCCGCCCGGCGGGCGGCGCGCGTCGATCCGATGGAAGCGTTGCGCAACGAATAGGCGCGGATGGGCTGGGCGACCGGGCCAATGCGAATTTGGATATTATCAAAGGCATCAGAATCCCGTGGTTTACTTCCGAAGGCGCCCGTTTCGTTCCTCCCACCAAGCAGTTCGGATTACGTATCCAGCATTGATTGGCCGCGTTCTTTTTCTGGCGTCGTTCGGGATTTCCGTTTTCGCTGCCGATACCTTCGTTGGATCGCAGTCCTGCCGCCCATGTCATGAACAGCAGCACCGGGCTCAGTCGGCCTCGGGACACGCGCGCACACTCAATTCCGTTGGTGCGCATTCTCTGGCGGAAAAATTTACGTCGGTACCGGAATCCCTACGCCGCGGCCGTTTCCTCTTTTCTATGGAACGCAATGATCGCGGCCAGAGCGTAAAGATCGCCAACCGGGACGCGGCCGGCGAGGAATTGGAAGTGCCTCTGGACTGGGCTTTCGGCTCCGGAACGCATGGGGTTACTTTCGTGAGCCGTATCGGTACGAATACTTTCCTCGAACATGCTTTCACGTATTATTCGCATGCCGGCACATTTGATCTCACTCCTGGCCATGATCGGCTTCCGGCGGGTACGCGCATGGAAGCGGCCGGGCAGACGTTCAACCTATCAGCTATTTCGTCTTGTTTCCAGTGCCATTCCACAGGCCCGGTTTCCAGTTCCCCGGCGCGGGGGATCGCCGTCTCCGAACCCGGCGTGCGATGCGAAGCCTGCCACGGACCGGGTAGCGGCCATATCGCCACCCCGTCGTCCAAATCGATTCGAAACCCAAAATCATTGCCTCCGGAAGAAGTGTTGACTTTGTGCGGCAGGTGCCACCGTCCTCCGGATGGGCGCGAGGCCGTCAACGACTTCGCAAACCCGTGGAATGTCCGCCATCAACCGCCGTACCTGGAGCAAAGCAAGTGCTTCCGGGCAAGCGGCAAGCTAACCTGCTTTACCTGCCACTCTCCACACGAGCCTCTCCAGCGGGGCGGCGCTGCCTATTATAGTGAGCGGTGTCTTGGTTGCCACAGTGGCGCCGCCGCGAGCTTGAAACCCGCGCCTCTATGCAATGCTGAACCCGGGCGCGATTGCATCCGTTGCCACATGCCCGTCGTGTCCGCCAACGCCCACCTCCGATTCCGCAATCACTGGATTGGGGTCTATCGCCCGGCGGCGAGCCTCATTCCAGTACGATGATGCGGTTGAGGTGCGAAGAGCAGCCTGCTAATGTAGAGAGAGATCGGGGCGTGGCTCAGCCTGGCTAGAGCGCCTGGTTCGGGACCAGGAGGTCGGTGGTTCGAATCCACTCGCCCCGACCATCGTTTTGCGGAACTTGTCACCCACGCCGTGGTTAATGGCAGGCGACGACTTCCTGTTCACCAGCACGTCGACCGGCAGCAACAGCAAGGTGTTAAGCGTCAGGTACAAGTGACCCCATGAAACTGTCAAGCGGCTCAAAACCACACTCCTTTTGTGGCGTGGAAACCCATCGTGTAAGATCGTGCAGAATAGGGTTGTCATAGCCGTTCAGTATAGTACCAGCCCGCATCACGGCAGGGTGTATACTGTCGGAGACACGAGCCCACCCATCAGGAGGTTCGATAATGAATCGAGTATTGCTGCCGATCCTGCTGGTCCCTATTTGGGGGTTTGCACAAACAACCGCCGGCATCACTGGCAAGATTCGTGACTCGAGCGACGCACTGATTCCCGGCGCCAAAGTGACCGTGACGAATCTCGGAACCGGGCTCAAGCGAGAGGCTGTTTCCGATGGCATGGGGGGCTATGACGCGCCTGCCCTTCCACCCGGCACATATTCCATTAACGTCCAGAAGGAAGGCTTTAAAGCAGCCCGCCGCGAAGGGCTCACCTTGGAAGTAAACCAGATGGCGCGCATCGACTTCACCCTTCAGACCGGCGCGGTTCTGGAAACGGTGGAGGTCACCGGAACAGCGCCGCTACTGGAATCGAGCACCTCGTCTCTTGGCCAGGTTATCGAGTCGAGAGCAGTGAACGACCTGCCGCTGAACGGCCGGAACTTCGTTCAGCTTGCCATTCTTGGGCCTGGTGTCACCGGGGTAGGCTACGGCGCCAAAGGAACCATCTCGAGCGGAACCCGGCCGGTGGATTTGCGGCCCGGCGGGGAGCTGTTTTCCAACGGCAACCGCGAGCAATCGAACAACTTCATGCTCGATGGTGTGGACAATAATTTCCGGCGCAATGCCGTCATCACGCTGAGACCATCGGTCGATGAAGTGCGCGAATTCAAGATCCAGACGAACCTGTTCGCGGCCGAGCAGGGCCGCAATCCGGGAGCTACCGTCAACGTCATCACCAAGTCCGGCACAAACGCCGTTCACGGCAGCGTTTACGAATTTCTGCGCAACGACCTGCTGGACGCGCGCGAAGTTTTCAACCACACCCAAAAGGCTCCTTTCCGGCAGAATCAGTTTGGCGGCACGCTGGGAGGGCCGATTGCGCGCAACAAAGCGTTCTTTTTCACCTCCTACGAGGGCTTTCGGAAGCGCAAGGGGAATACGTCTGTCAATACAGTTCCACTCGCAGCGGTACGAGAAGGCGACTTCAGCCAGGTCCGTGACATATTTGATCCGTTCAGCGTCCGGCGGCAGGCAGGAACGACGAGCGGTTTTGTCCGCGACCCGTTCCCCGGACGGCGCATCCCGGCCAGCCGGTTCGATACTGTCATGGGACGTCTCATTCAGGCCTATCCTCTGCCAGATCGTTCTGTACTCGCCAACAATCAAACCTCCAAGCCCAAGGACGTCCAATGGTGGGATCAGGGCAGTCTTAGGGTCGACTACGCGCTCTCCGCCTCGGACAATATGTTCGGGAGGTTCTCGCGGCAGGACACCACCACCATTCCGCCTTCCACCTTCGGACCCCGAAGGGTTCCGGGACTGGACATTCCGGTAGGACTCGGTAACCAGAACACCTTTGCCGGGAACTCGGATCTGCGTTCCTATCACGCCGTGCTCAACTGGACCCACACGTTCTCGCCAACCTTTTTAGTCGAGGCCAAAATGGGGTTCGGGCGCTACGACCTTCGTTACGATCAGGAGGGCGCGACTCCCGGAGCCCAACTCGGAGAAAAGCTTGGCGTGCGCGGATCGAATCAGGGCCCTGAGTCGGATGGATTTCCGATTTTTTCGCCGCAGTCCTACACAGGGATCGGAGGTTCCGGCTCTGTTCCGAACTTCAAACTGGAAAACACCTTTAACCCTGGGGTGAATTTCACGAAAGTGCTTTCGCGCCACACCCTGAAGTGGGGTTTCCAACTCATACGCCGCCAGATCACCGATTTCCAGACCAATAACGGAAACGGCAGCTTTTCATTTAGTCCGCAGTTCACATCGGATCCGAACCGGGCGGGGGCCACGGGCGATCCGATGGCCAGCTTTCTGCTTGGCACGGCATCGGCGATTCAACAGGACTTCCTGTTGGCCTGGGTCGGGATCCGGACCGTGGAGACGGGCGCTTTCGTTCAAGATGATTGGCAAGTCACCGAGCGGCTTACGTTAAACCTGGGATTGCGCTACGAGTTGGACACGCCACCGAGTGAGGTAGCCGACCGCATGGGCAACTTTGACGTGACTACGGGAAAGCCGCTGATCGCCGGCTTCAATTCCAACCGCAACGCCAATATTCCGTATGACCGGAACAACCTGGCGCCGCGTTTTGGATTCGCCTACCGGTTGCGCAACACGACCGTGGTCCGCGGCGGCTACGGCATCTTCTACAACGTATCCGCACAGGGCGCGCAGTGGTTCTTCCTGCACCGGCAGTTGCCGTTCGGCCCGATTAACACGGAGAATATCGACCAGTTTTCCAACACGCCACGCCGCGTGCAGGATGGCCTCCAGCCGATTCCTGCCCTCAACTTCGAGCAGGCGGTTCGAACTCCCAGCGGGACGTTCCGCGCGGTTGCACCGGACTTTCGCAACGGCTACGCACAGCAGTTCAATTTTTCCGTTCAACAGGAAATTCCGCGCTGGGGCACGGTCGTCAAAGCCGGGTACGTTGGAAACCTCGGCCGGAAACTGGACACTACATACAACTACAACATCCAGGATCCGGGCCCGGGCAGCCCGGTGCTGCGCAGGCCGCTAGGGCTCATCTCACCACTGGTAATCAACGTCAATCTAGGCGTCAGCGACGGACTTTCGGCGTATCATTCGCTACAGGCAAGCGCTGAAAAACGATTCTCATCCGGCCTGGGTTTCCTCACAGCCTACACCTATTCGCATTCCATAGACAATGTCGGTTTGCAGCAGGGCGGCGGCCAGGAGGGACCCGTTCCGCAGGATCGCCGCTACCGCCGTGTGGATCGTGGCAGCACTTCTTTCGATCTTCGCCATCGTCTGACGGCTATCACCAATTATCAATTGCCGTTCGGTCGTGGACGGCGGATTGATCCGGGAAGTTCCTGGGCGAACGCCCTCGTTGGTGGATGGCAACTCAATCTCATATTCACGTCCCAAGCCGGACTTCCGTTCACTCCCACACTTGCCAATCCTGTAGCGAACGCCGGCGCCAGCCGTCCGGATCGCCGGAGCAGTGGGAGGCTCTCGAATCCAACGCCGGACCGCTGGTTCGATATCTCCTTCAACACCCCCAATGCCGCCTGGGCGACTCCGGCGCAGTTCACCTACGGAAACGGCGGCCGGAACATCCTCACCGGACCGGGGCGCGTGAACTTCGACTTCTCGCTGTTCAAGGAGTTCCCGATCAGCGAGCGTTACCGGCTCCAATTCCGCTCGGAGTTCTTTAACCTGTTCAACACGCCGCAGCGTGATTTGCCCAACTCCGTCATCGGCAGCCCGAATGCCGGAATCATCAGTGACATTGTGGGGCCGCCTCGCGATATCCAATTCGCCCTGAAGCTGGCGTTTTGAATTCGGGGAATCCCCCGAATTGTTTGTATAATGTGAGCCGGACTCTCCGCTCTCCATGTCGCTTGAAGCCGGTACTCTCATTGGCCCCTACGAGATCCTCGCTCTTGTGGGATCAGGGGGCATGGGGGAAGTGTACAAGGCCCGCGACTCGCGTCTGGACCGCTTTGTAGCGATCAAGACTCTGCACAACCCTTCCGCTCTGGAGCGCTTTCAGCGTGAGGCTCGCGCCATCTCCTCTCTCAACCATCCGCACATCTGCGCCCTCTATGACATTGGTCCTGACTACCTGGTGATGGAGTTTGTCGAAGGCAAAGCGCTGGCGGGTCCGATGCCTGCTGCGCAAGCCCTGCGGCTGGCCATTCAGATCGCCGATGCCCTCGACCATGCCCACAGTAATAAGGTCGTGCATCGTGATCTGAAACCGGGCAATATCTTCGTCACCAAGAGCGGAGTCAAACTGCTTGACTTCGGCCTGGCCAAGCTTCTCACACCCGCAAAACCAGCCACGGACAGCACGGTGACCGCTGCGCTAACCGAGCGAAACACCATCCTCGGCACGCTGCTTTACATGTCGCCGGAGCAGGTGGAAGGCGGCGAGATCACGGCGCGCTCTGATGTTTTTTCCTTCGGACTCGTGCTCTATGAACTGCTCACGGGCAATCGCGCTTTCAAGGGAAACAATCAGGCCAGCGTGATTGGCGAAATCCTTCACAAACAGCCGCCGTCCGTCTCCAGTTTGCAGCCGCTGACGCCCGTAGAACTCGACCGCGTGGTGGAGAGTTGCCTGGCCAAGGATCCGGCCGACCGGTTCCAATCCGCCCGCGACCTCCGCCGCGCCCTGGAGTGGTGCGCCCTCCCGCATTCGAAACAGGAGCCGGCTATTCCCCCGCCGCCGGCGCCGCGTCCGATACACGGCACAGCCTTGATTTGGGCGGCAGCCGCATCGATGGTGCTGGCGGTGATTCTTGTCTTCATTTTCGTGCTGAGGCCGGTGCCTCAGACTCCTCCAGAGGTTGCCTTTCAGTTCCTCCCCCCGACTGGTACTCGGATGACGGGGGGAACGCTCTCGATTTCCCCGAACGGAAAAATGATTGCTTTTTCCGCCGCGACAGGCGGCACGGCGCTACTCTGGATTCGGAGCCTTGATTCGATAGAGCCTCGGCGAGTGCAGGGAACCGAGAACGCTTATTTTGGCTGCTTCTCCCCCGACAACCGGCATCTGGCGTTCTTCGCCGACGGCAAACTAAAAAAGGTTCCCGTCGAAGGAGGCGCTGCAATCGAACTGGCGGAGGCGCCTTTGGGCCGTGGCGTCACATGGGGCCGCTCGGGTTCACTGGTCTACGCTCCCGGGACTGCAACGGGACTCTATCGCGTTGATGCCGCCGGCGGACCCGCTGAGCCGGTCACGAAACTCGACGATGGTCGTGCGGAAAACTCGCACCGGTGGCCATGGTTCCTTCCAGACGGTAAACACGTCCTTTTCATGGTACGCGCCGGGAAGGCCGACGAGAGCCGGGTCGATGTTCTCTCTCTTGATAGCGGTCAGCGCAAAAGTATCTTGCGGCGGCAAACCAATCCAGGTTT
>Ga0187893_10001833_pt1 | contig 49018 bp, 33 predicted proteins | sample MA1701074metaG_FD_139574 | JGI IMG/M metagenome (GOLD analysis project Ga0187893, IMG submission 139574) | White microbial mat communities from a basaltic lava cave in the Kipuka Kanohina Cave System on the Island of Hawaii, USA - MA170107-4 metaG ... | reverse complement strand
GGGGGGGGGGGGGGGGGGGGGGCGGGGGGGGGCGGGGGGGGGGGGGGGGGGGGGGGGGGGGGGGGGGGGGGGGGGGGGGGGGGGGGGGGGGGGGGCGGCGCTGCAATCTACGACACGGCGATCTTCTTCGAATCGCTGCCCGAGGGCGCGCGCGCGCTGCTGTCGAAGTTCGTTGCCACGCGGCTCCGCTGACCGCGCCACGGCTGCTCCCACGGCGCTCTCCATACACCTATAGACGCATGAGGGTGTCACGCCGGAGGCACTCTTCGGCCCCAAATCCGCGTGGCAGGCGGCCCCCCGAGCCCCCCCCGCGTTTTTCCCGCGGCGGCGCTACATGCCGGGGATGCCGCGTCCCTCCCCCAAGAGCGCGCCGATCTCTGCGGAGAGAACCCCCTTCGGATCGCCGAGCAGCGACCGGGTGGCCAGCTTCGCCGCCTCGACGCCCGGCTGGCCGTAGGGGTTGACGCCGAGCAGATCTCCGCCGATGACGGTTGCCGCGAGCAGCGCCATCAGGAGCCCCCCCATCGCCCGCTCGTTCCACTCGCCAAGGCGCAGCGTCGCGAGCGGGCAGCCCGCACGCACCATGGCGGCGGAGGTCGCCCGGCGCATCGCATCGAGGATGCCTGCGAGGGAGTGGCCGGCGGCGGCGCCCGGCGTCGAGTCGGGGGCTTTCGCCTGGGCCGTGGGAGGCCCGGCAAGCACGAGGACCGCCTTGTCCGGGGGCCCTTCGACCATCAACTGCTGGATGCTGTGCTGATCGGTCGAGCCGACGCAGTGGACCGGGGTCTGGCCGGTGCGCCTGCCGTCGGGCCTGATCTTGCCGAGGCTCTCCGCCCAGAGTTGCCGGAACCACTCACCCACGGTCTCAAGCCGCTCCGCGTAGCTCCAAAAGGCGACGACGTTCCGGCCCGACTGGGCCGACGCGACGAGCAGCGCCGCGAGGCGGGCGGCGGCGCTGCCGGCACGCGCAGCGGCGGCGGCGCCGGCACGCGCGCCGTCGAGCAGCGCCCCGCAGTCGTGGCCGGCGAGTGCCAGAGGGACCGTCGCCGCGGGAGTGAAGACGGAGAAGCGTCCTCCGACCGCCTCCGGGACCTCGTGGGTCATGAGGCGCTCCGCCACGGCGAGTTCGCGGAGGGGGCCCTTCGCTCCGGTGACGACGTGCACGCCGGCCCCCGCGTGCCCCTCCCCGAGCCGCCGGCGCAGCAGGCCGAACTGGGCGAGCGTCTCGGTCGTTCCGCCGCTCTTGCTGACGACCACCCAAGCGGTACGGCGGGGATCGCCCTGCTGCCACGCCTCCTCGAAGGGCTGCGGATCGATGTTGTCGACGACGAGGATCGGCAGGATGTCCCGCCCCGGGCTCGCCGCATGCACCGCGCGCGTGCCGAGCGCCGAGCCGCCGATGCCGAGCACGACGACACGATCCGCCTTCGCGCGCGGCGGCAGCGCGACCGGGCGCGCGAGGTCCGCCACGAAGGCCGCCCCGGGGAGGTGCGCCGCGGCGCGATCGGCCTCCGCCTCCAGCCGGGCGAGCGCCGAGGGGTCGAGCCCCGTTGGTGCGAGAGAGGCCGCCTCGTAGCTGAATCCCATGGGAACAGGATACACGGGGAGGCCCTCCTCCCCATCCGCCATCCTGTGCGACAATCCGGAGCGTCAAACCGCTTGGCGCGCAGGGGCGGCGGGGCCACCTGGCACACGCGAAGGGAGGCGCCTTGAAACAGACCGCTCTCGTCTTGGGGCTCCTGGCCGCCTTCGCCGCGGGGATCGCCTCGGGGCAGGAGGGCAAGAGGAAGCGCAAGGCCGCGGACGTCGATCCGGAGTTGGCGGCGCGGCTCGCGCAGGTGCGCCGCGAGATCAAGCAGATCGACTTCGAAGATGCCATCGCGCGCGTCCCCGGAATCGTCGCCCGCGAGCGGGAGTACGAGGCGCTCGTCGCGCAGGCGCTCGATGCCGCGACGCGCTCGACCGGCGACGTGACGGCGATGCTGCAGCGCGCGCGCACGCTGAAGCAGGCCGCCCTCGACGAGTTGAACCTGATCCTCGACCTCCACCGCGGCAAGCACGCCGGCCTGAAGGAGGAGGAGGTCTGGGAGCGGCTCCGCGCCGCGCGATTCGACGGGGTTCGCTACCGCGAGGAGTGGCTCGTCAACATCCTCGACGAGCTCGAGGATTCTGTCGGCATCAACATCGAGGTGGACGCCCGCGTCTACAAGTTCGACACCGTGTCGTTCGACTTCGAGAGGACGACGGCGCGCGCGATGCTGCAGATGATGGGGGACAGCCTCCTCTTCACATGGCGCATCCGCGGCGACACGCTCTACGTCTACAAGGAGCGGCACGAGGACCTCTTCGGCGGCGACTGGATCATCCGGAAGAAGGCCGCGTGGAAGGCGCGGCGCGATGCGATCGACGCGGCGGCCAAGGAGGCCGAACGGCGCGCGCTGGAGGGGACGAAGTGACCCTCCGGCGGATCCTGCTCGCCGCCTTCCTGTTCGCGCTGGGCCACGGTCTCGCCCGCGGCGCCGCGGATCCCGCAAAGGCCTGCCGCGCGCTCGTCGAACGGCAGCGGACGCTGCGGAAGGACATCGAGCGGATCGAGTCGGCGGCGAAGGACGTCGTCGAGATCCGCAAGATGCGCGAGTCCGGCGAGTTCGTCCTCAACGACGAAGAAAAGAAGATGGAGCGGCAGGGCCGGATGGACCTGCACATCTTCATGGAACGCAGCCGGAACGACACCCTCGAGGTGCTCGAAATCCTCGACCGCGCGCTGGGCGACGGAGGGTACGTCGAGCCGCTGCGGCAGTACTTCGGCGACCGCCTCGACGAGACCGTCGACGTCCGGTGGGACGAAGTGAATCTCGAGCAGGTCGTCGACGACCTCTCCGAGGGCTACGGAGTGAAGCTCTTCGTACGCGGCGAGATCGAGCAGAGCCGGACGATGAGCCTCCGCGGCGAGATGACGCTGCTGTCGATCCTGCTCTATGTCGAGAACGTCTTCGACGCGAAGCTGACCCCCATCGACGGCCACCTCTGGTTCGTCCCCGTCTCAAGGCGTCCGTCGCCGGAACCGGGGAAGTAGGGGAGCCGGGAGGGGTGGGTGCGGGCCGCGCGGTCCGGCATAAGACCGGCCTCCTCGCCTCCTGCCGCGATCGCGACAGCCTCCTCTGCGTCGCGAATCCCTAATTGCGACGGCGCCGGATGCCGAGGACCGAGAGGATCACGGAACTGGCGATCACCTGAACGCCGAGGCCGAGGAAGGTCAGCGCGGCGGCGATCGACGCGCCTTCGACCGCGAGCCCGTTCTTCCAGCGCAGCAGGAGGGGCGCCGTGACGATCCCGCCGATCGCGAGCAGGCCGAGGCCGAGCAGCAGCCCCGCCTCGAAACCGACGTGGCGGAAGAGGCGCTCCATGTAGGGGCGCGGATAGAACCCCTCGACGTGGTACCAGGTCTTCACGATCATCCCGACCTGCGCCAACTGCGCGCCGAGCAGCACCAGGGCGGCCGCAAGGAAGGCGGCGCCGTCGCCGAGGCGCGGGCTCCCGAGGAATGCCGGCGCCCCGAGCACCGAGCCGACCGAAAGCAGGGCGAGCCCCGGCCCCACGAGGAGGACGTTCGGGGACGCGAGCAGGATGAACCGGAGGTGGCGCCATCCGTCGCGCCAGCGGCGCAGGTGCGGCGGGCGGCCGCGTCCGTCGCACCGGAAGGCGACCGGCACTTCGGCGATCCTGAGCCCGGCGCGAGCCGCCTTCAGCACCATCTCCGACGCGAACTCCATGCCGGCGGCGCGCAGGTCAAGGCGCCGCGCGGCGTCTGCGCGGAGCGCGCGCTGCCCGCAATTCACATCGCTGATCCGCGCGCCGAACAGCCTGTTCACGAGGAAGGTCAGCACCGGCGTTCCGAGATAGCGGTTCAGCGCCGGCATCGACCCCGGCTCGATCGTCCCCCTCAGCCGCGAGCCCATCACGAGATCCGCCCCGCCGTCGGCTGCCGCCACGAGCGGGCCGAGTTCATCGAAGCGATAGGAGCCGTCGGCGTCCCCGAGGATGATCACATCGCCGCTCGCCTCGCGGATCCCCCGCCAGAGCGCGCTGCCGTAGCCGCGGCGCCGCTCGACGACCACCCGCGCTCCGGCGGCGTTCGCCACCGCGACGCTGCGATCGGTCGAGCCGTTGTCGATGACGAGAACCTCGCCATCGCAACGAAGCGCGCCGAGTCCCTGGCGCGCCTCCTCGACGCAGGCCCCCACCGTCCTCTCCTCGTTGAGGCATGGAAGGACCACGGAGATGCGCCGCGCTGCCAAGGCCGCTAGTATCCGGACTTGCCGGTCGCGTCCGCCGCCAGCGAGGAGTTGCTGAGCAGTCGCGCCCGCCGCATCCGCTCCTCGATCTCCTCCCGGAGGGTCTCGATCCGCTCCTCCTCGTCGAGACCGAGGCCGTCCAGAAGGCGCGCGACCTCCTCCAACGCCTTGCGGTAGCCATCGTGGAACGCAGCTTCGTGCGACATGAGCGCCTCCGGGTTATCCATCGGCACACCGGGGAGGAATCGACAGCGCCCCCCCGAGCACCCCCGCAATCCGCCGCGGCCCCGCCTGGCTGGCGCCGGCGGGGTCAGGCGCCGGCGCCGCAGCGAAGGGCCACGGCGCCAGCGCTGGTGGGGAGGGCCAGAGTTGAACTGGCGACACCATGATTTTCAGTCATGTGCTCTACCACCTGAGCTACCCCCCCACAGGGGAGACCTAGACGTATAGCATCAGACTTCCCCGCTTGCCACCGCCTGCGCGAGCGCGGCGATGTCCCGGCCGATCTGCTCCCGCAACGTGGCGGCGTCGGGGAAGCGCCGCTCCTCTCTCAGCCGGCGTACGAGGCGCACCTCGAGCGTCTCCCCATAGAGATCCCCGCTCCATCCCGGAACATGCACCTCGAGGCGGCGCGGCCCCTGCTCCCCGAACGTGGGTCCCACGCCGAGATTCGCGACCGCCGCGGCGGTCCGCTCGCCTGCGTAGACGCGAACGAGGTAGACGCCATCCGGCGGAACCAGTTGCCCCGTCAGGTCGAGATTGGCGGTGGCGACTCCGAGGGCCCTCCCGCGGCCGGCGCCCCGGACGACCGGACCGCGGATCGAGAAAGGTCTGCCGAGGACGTTCGCAGCCGCCTCCAGATCGCCGCGGCGGATCGCGTCCCGGATCGCCGTCGAACTGATCTTCTTCCCCTCCTTGTCGAAGACAGGCGGGGCGATCCGCACCTCGATGCCGAGGCTCGCACCGATCCCCGGCAGGTTGCGCGCGGTACCGGCCCTCCCCTTCCCGAGCGTGCTGTCGAAGCCGAGCAGCAGGTGTTTGCAGCCGAGTCGCCGGACGAGCACGTCGGAGAGGAAGGCCTCGGGAGAGAGTTCCCGGATCGCGCCGAAGTCGATCACCCACGCGAGTTCGACACCGTGGCGCTCGAGTTCGAGCAGCCGGTTCTCGACCGAGAGGATCATCGGGATCTCGATGCCGCGCAGCAGCGTGACCGGATGGCGCTCGAAGGTGAGCACCGAGGCCGTGCCGCCGATCGCGTGGGACCAGCGGCGCAACTCGTAGATCAGGTGGGAGTGTCCGCGGTGGACGCCGTCGAAGACGCCCACCGTCACGACCGGCAAACGCAGGTCGCCCGCGGGGGCAGCCTCGAATCCGATGAGCCTTTTCACCGCGGCCGGTACTGCGCCTCGAAGGCGTCAAGGTCGGGGCGCACGCGGAGCCGGTCCGCGGGCGTCATCCGATCGAAGAAAAGCACCCCTTCGAGATGATCGTACTCGTGCTGGAGGATTCGCGCCATCAGCGCGTGGAACTCGCCTTCGTGCCGGGCCCCGGAGAGATCCTCCCAACTCATCCGCACCCCCTCCGGTCGCGTGATCACCGCCCGGACTCCCGGAAGGGAGAGGCACCCTTCCTCGAACTCCACCACAGGCCCGAAGGGCTGCACCACGGGGTTGACGCAGACCAGCGCGTGCTCGATCTCGCCGGTGCCGCTCGCCACAAAGAGCCTGAGCCCCTCGGCCACCTGAGGCGCCGCGAGCCCGACCCCCTCGGCCTCCTTCATCGCGAGCAGCATCGCCTGGGCCAGTTCGGCGAGCCCTTCCCGGGGGAGTGCGACCGCATCGGCGCGGCGCCGCAGCGCCGGATCGGGGTAGTAGACGATCTCCATCCGCCTCAGAGTGTAAAGGGCGCTCCATCTCCGCCTCCGCAAATGTCCGTCCCGGCGCGGCCGGATTGACGGGGCCCCCCCCTCCGTTTACAAGGGGGGGTCACCCCCCCCCCACGCCCCCCCCGAATCATGAACATCAACAAGCTCCTCGAGAAGGGCGAAGACGCCCTCAAGAAGCGCAATTACGACTATGCCATCTCGATCTTCCTCGAGGCGGTCTCCTTCGCGCCGGATGACCGCAAGGCGCGCAGCGGGCTGCGCAGCGCGGAGATGAAGAAGTACGAGAAGGGCTACCCCGGTGCGGGGCTCCTCTTCTTCACCGCGATGGGGAAGCGCTTCGGGATGTTCCTCGCCGGGCTCGGGAGGAAGGGCAATCCCGAAGGCTTCATGATGGCGTGCGAGCGCTACCTGACGAAGGACCCGAAGAGCAAGAAGGTGAACATGCTGCTCGGCGACGCCGCCGCGCAGGCGGGCCACCTCAACGCGGCGATCTTCGCGTACGAGACCGCCGCCGAGCACGACCCCAACGACGTCACGGCGCTGAAGAAGCTCGGCAACCTCCTCTGGCGAAACGGCGAGATCCAGCGCGCGCACGAGACCTTCGACCGCGCGGTGAAGCTCGCACCGCAGGACCAGGACGCGATCAAGGCGCGCAAGAACGTCGCCGCGGAGGCGTCGCTGAAGGAGACGGGCTTCGAGACCGCGAAGTCGAGCCGCGATCTCGTCAAGGACAAGGACGCCGCCGGCAAGCTCGAGCAGGAGGGCCGCCTCTACCAGACCGAGGAGGACCTCGCGGGACAGCGGGCCGCCCTCGAGGCGCGCATCGCGAAAGAGCCCGCCAAGCTCGACCTCTACCGCGAACTCGCCGGCGTGCTCGTGACGCTGAAACTCTACGACGAAGCGACCGCGACGCTCGACAGGGCGCTGAAGATCAAGCCCGACGACTACCCGACGCAGTTCGCGCGCGGGGATGTCCTCCTCGAGCAGGCCGAGGAGGCCGCCTACAGGCTCAAGACCGCGGGCCGCGCCGCGGAGGCGGCGGCCAAGGAGAAGGAGCTCCTGAACCTGCGCACCGAGGAGTACCGCAAGCGCGTCAAGGCCTATCCGACCGACCTGAATCTGCGCTTCAAGCTCGGCGACCTGCTCTTCGCCCGCGGAGAGCACGACGAGGCGATCGTGCAATACCAGCAGACCGTGCGCGACCCGAAGTTCCGCGGGGAGTCCCAGCTCCGACTCGGTCGCACCTTCGCCGCGAAGGGGCAGTACGAACTCGCCATCCGCCAGCTTGAGCAGGCGCTCGAGGGGCAGAGCGGCATGACCCCCCGGATGAAGGAGGTCTTCTACGCGCTGGCCGAGGTCTACGAGCAGATGGGCCAGGCGGAGAGGTCGCGGGAGTACTTCCAGAAGCTCTACGAGGTGGAGATCGGATACCGCGATGTAGCCGAGCGCCTCCGCAAGCTGGAGTCGGGCGGGAAGCCGGGTACACTCCGCCTCTCGGACTGAGTTCCGGAATCAACCCCATGGCACACTCCCGCACGGCAAAGAAGAACCACAGGAAGAGCGAGAAGCGCCGCGCGCACAACCGCGGCCAGATCGCCTCGACGCGTACCAGCGTCAAGAAGGCGCGCGCGACCCTCGCCGAGGGAGCCGCCTCCACCGACGCCGTGGCACAGGTCCGGCGCGCGCAGCAGATGCTGGACAAGGCGGCGAAGCGCCTGCTGATCCATCCGAACAAGGCGGCCCGCATCAAGTCGCGATTGGCGCGCGCCCAAAACGCCGCCGCCAAGAAGTAGTCGAGGCGCGGACACCGCGCCCCGGCAGGGGTAACCCTCCCGCCTCGCCTGCGCGCCCCCACCGCGCGACCGGACGCTACTTGACGCGGAAGCCCCGGAAGCCGGGCTCGTTCGCAAAGACCCACGCCACGACCTCGCCGATCCGGAAGTCGTCGCGCCCGTAGGTCTCGTGGCCCATCGCATCGGAGGCGCCGGCGGAGCCTCCCCGGCGCGACGCGAGCAGCAACCTCAGGCGGTCGGCCCAGCGTTGCAGGTTCCCCGGCGTCAGATCGACCCACCCCTTCGCCGCATGCGCGCCCACCTCCGCGGCCGTCAACCTGCGCGCGGGCAGCGAGGGGTCATAGCCCGGGATCTTGACCTCCGGCCCGCGCAGGATCGTCGCACCGTCCGGGAGCAGCACCGGGATGCCGACAGAGACGATCAGGTCGCGCAGGTCCTCGAGACTCTCCAGCAGCCGTTCGAGGCGCTCCGCAGCCCCCCCCTCGCGCAGGGATCGCTCGGACTCCTCGAGGGAGCCGAAGGCGGCGCGCATCAGGTAGAGTTCGAAGAGGTACTTCGAGAGCTGGGGAGGCCCGAGATCCCCGAGCGCGATGCTCGGCACCGACCCCTCCCTCCCGATCCGGCCGATCCGGTCCAGGGCGACCTGTCTCAGCAGCCCCCCCTTGTAGGTCGGACCCTGGATCGAGCCGTCCAGCGCGGCGATGACGTCGCGACCGGTGGACCGCCCGCAAAGCTCCTGCACCGTGGCGCGGGCGATCTCCTCCGGCGTGATCATCTCCATCTGGTCGAGGGCGGTGATCGCCTCGAACTCGCCGTGGGCGAACCAGCCGTTCTCCCCGGTGTTCACGCAGGCGAGGCGGATCGTGCGCGGCTTGCCGGCGCCGTCCGCGCGCACCTCGAAGCGCGAGGCGTCCGGGGTCAGGTCGAGCGGCTCGGCGAGGGGGACCGCCTGGGCGCGGAAGAGCGGCCTCGACGGGGCGCGCCGGCGCTGGAAGCGCCCCTGGACCCTCTCCCACACGTAGCCGGGCACCTCGTGGACGGCCACCTCGCGGTAGCCGATCATCGCCGCGGGCTTCAATTCCTTGAACGCCGGCCCCCCCTCGGTGCGCGCCCCGAGGAAGAGCAACCCGGTGTGCGCGAAGGCGACCGCCGTCTTCGCCATCAGCGTCGGACTCGGCTTGTCCTCGCCGTGGGTGTAGGGGATGTTGAGCCCCATGCCTCCGGTGCCGGTCGTTCCGACCTTCAGGTAGACCTCGCACCCGGCCTCCTTCAGCGCCGACTGCAAGAGCCGCACGTGGAGGATCAGTTGCGGGATCTCGACCGACGCGAGCAGCGCAAGGACATCCTCGCGCACCTGCGCCGCGTCCGCCCCCCCGCCGCCCCCCCGCAGTCCGAGGTCGGCCATCAGCTGCTTCGCCGCGGTGGGAACGTCCTGATAGGAGATCGCGGTGGCCGTGTTGATGCAGTCGACGACGGCGCGGGGCCGCTCGGCGAGCAGCAGCGCGCAGAGCGCGGAGGCGCGGCGGGCCGCCTCGAAGTCCTCGTAGATGTCGGAGAGGAGTTCGCGCATGCGCGCCGGGTCCCTGCGCCCGGGTTGGAGGGGGGCCGGGGGGAGGAAGGGATCCCCCATCCGGCCGCGGGCGAAGATGTCGCCGTAGCGCCCCTCCACGGCGCTCGCCGGGAACTCCTCGCGCAGGCGCGTCACCGCCTCGCGCACCTCGCCCTGGCCCAGCGAGACGACCATCAGCCGCTCCGTCGCGCCCTCGCGGAGCAGCAGCCGGCTCACCTGGTAGCCGACGAGGCCCGCGCCGCCGAGCACGCAGACGGAAGGGAAACGGGGCATGACGGCGCGAATCCTATCAGAGGGCGCGACGCAGCATCCCGAGGCCGCGCTCGAGGACCTCCTCGGAGACGGAGTAGCTGATCCGGAAGCGCCCGGGCACGCCGAACGCCGTGCCGGGGACGATCACGAGCCCTTGGTCGAGCATGCGGCGGCAGAAGACGAGGTCGTCGGGTTCGGGGCATTCCGGAAAGGCGTAGAAGGCGCCGTCGAGGGGCGGGAAGGCGAGGCCCGCCTCGCCGAGCGCCTGCTGCACGCGGTCGCGCCGGCGCCGGTAGAAGGCGCGCACGTCGGTGCGGGGAAGGTCGATCAGCCGCACGGCGGCGCGCTGCATCGACGCGGGCGCGTTTACGTGGCCGAGGGCGCGCATCGCGAAGGGGAGCGCCGCGCGAAGCTGGTCGCGGCCGGCGGCGCCCGGGTGGATCGCCGCGTAGCCGATGCGCTCGCCGGCGAGGCCCAGGTCCTTGCTGAAACTCGTCACGTAGAGCACCTGGTCGTAGAAGCGCGCCGGCTCCGGAGGCGGCGCGTCGGTGTACCAGAGGTGGTGGTAGGGGTCGTCGAAGACGAGATAGATCGGGCGGCTCTGCGCCGCCGACCTTGCGGCCAGCGCGCGGCCGAGATCGCGCCAGAAGCGCTCGGGGTAGATCCGCCCGGTGGGGTTGTTCGGCGCGTTCAACAGGACCGCCCGGGTCGTGGCGGTGCAGGCGTCGGCGATGCGCTGCGGGTCGGGCACGAAGTCGGGCGTGGGCGGCACCGCGCAAGCCGCGCCGCGGAAGTTCTCGATGTAGAAGGGGTATTCGACGAAGCAGGGGCTCGAAAGCACGACCTCGTCGCCGGGATCGAGGAGCGACCGGAGCAGGGCGTTGATGGCCCCCGCCGCCCCCACGGTGAGACAGACATCCTCCATCGCGTAGGTGATCCCGGTGCGCCTCGAGAGATGGGCGGCCACCCGCTCGCGCACCTCCGGGTAGCCGGCGTTGCTCATGTAGCGGTGGCGGAGACCGCTCCGCTGTGCGGCCTCGTCCGCGAGCGCGTCGAAGAAGGCCGCGGGGGGTTCGTTGCAGGGGTTGCCGAGGCTGAGATCGGCGATGGCCTCCTCGCCCCGCTCCGCGCGCAGGCGGCTCGCCGCCTCGAACATGCGCCGGATCCACGAGGCGCGCTCCAGCGCGGAGACGACGTTCTGGGCGATGGACATGGGCCCGAGAGTATAGCGGGTGGAAACGAAGCGGCCTCCCCGGAGGGAGGCCGCGGGTGGAACCGTCCGGGGGGGAGCTACCGGCCGATGCCGAAGACGCGGTCGTACCGGTAGTAGACTTCGAGGCACATGACGAGGCAGGCCGTCGAGTAGACGCGGCCGCCGTCGTGGCCCCAGGGATCGATCGGATCCCACGAGCCGGTGCGGGCGCCGCTCCCCTTCGGATGCTGGCTCTTCACGATGGCGGGGATCATCGATTCGTTCCACTTCTTCCAGTGGGCGCCGCCCACTTGGAAGATCGCGAGGGTCGCGTAGTACCAGTAGTAGATGTCGATGGAGCCGTCGTTGGGATTCCAGACCGGCGGCTTCTCGGTGCAGAGCTTGGCGCCCATGTCGATCATCTTGCTCGAGCGCGGATCCTCGCCGAGGAAGATGCGGGTCAGGATCCCCACCGCGGTCATCGCCTGCGACTTCTCCGGCGGGAACTTGTCCTGCAGCCCCTCGGGCCGCGCCGGCGTGCCGCCGGGCATGTTGTAGCCCACCTGCCCGAACTCCGGTTCGGTCATCTTCTCGATCCACTGGCGAGCGCCCTCGAAGGCGTCGGGGTCGATCTCGAGGCCGCCGAACTTGCCCGACTTCAGCGCCATCACCATCCAGCCGGTCACGGAGGTGTCGTTCTCGCCGCCGCGCGGCTCGTAGCGCCACGCGAGATAGGGGTTGCGCGCCTGCGAGATGAAGTTGAGGCCGTCCTGTGCCGGCTTCTTGTAGCGCGGGTTGCGCGTCATCCAGTAGGCCTCGCTCATCGCGAGCGCCGCGATCGCGTGGTTGTACATGAAGTGCTGGCTCGACCGCGGGCTGAAGCAGCCGTCGTCGTCCTGGCTCGTCATCAGGTAGCGGAGGCCGGCGCGGACGTTCTTCGCGTACTTGTTCTCGCGTTCGTTGCCGCGGTCGGTGTAGCCGGCGCCGAGGAAGGCGAGCAGCGCGAGCCCGGTGACGCCGACATCGTAGAGGGGGCCGCCGGGGCCGTCGCACTTGTCATCGGCGGGGTCGTGCTTCGCGAAGTCGTCGCAGTCCCACTTGCCGTCCTGGTCGACGTCCTGATGGTCGGCCAGCCACTTGAGGCCGAGCTCGACGGCGTCCTCGGTCATGCCGCTTCCGCCGCCCGCCTTCGCGTTGCGCTTGCCGCCTTTCCCGCGCTTGCCGCCGCCGGCGCCGCCGCCGAGGCCGATCGCCGAGTTCGACTGGGGGCCGGTGAAGGGGGCGTCCGAGAGCCCGTCCTCGCCCGCCGTCTCCTCGAACTCGGAGTCCGTGTCGACCTCGTTATGGTCGTCGGTCTCCTCGGTGATGATCGGCTGCTCCTGGATCTCCTCTTCCGGGATCTCCGGCTCGGGCTCCTCGATCTCCTCCTCGGGTTCCTCATCCTTCGGCGGGAGTTCCGCCATCAGGTTGCCGCCGAGGCCGCCCTTCCGCACGTCCGCCTGCAAGTTCCAGAGGATCAACCCGATGACCAGGTGGATGACGAGCGAGATCATCCACCAGGGGGAGTTCTTCATGATCGACTGGATCGCGTCGTTGATCCCGCCTTCCTCGATCCGGTGGTCGGCAATCCTTCGCATGTCTACCTCTCTGGCTCCTGATGGGTACGGAGGCGGGCCTGACGCAACCCGCGCCCGGCGTATTCTACTGACTCGGAAACGTATCCCGCCCGCTCGGGTTCGGACTATTTATAAACCAATGCAATACAACGACTTATGAGCTATCAGTGCACGCCGAGCGCGCGGAGCGCCGTCTCGGCCTCCCGGAGACCGGCCAACAGCGTGGCCCGGAACTCCTGCGCGACGCGCTCGGGACGGACGGTGCTGTCGTCCAGCGTCCGGATGCGGAGCAGCGCCTCCGCCTTGCGCCGGCGCAAGTCCTGGATCCGCTCCCGGTAGGCGGCGACGACGCCGGGATCGTTCGGAGGCAGGTCTCCCGGCCGCTCGAGCTCCTCGACAAAGAGCAGCCGGTAGCCGCCGAGCGGCATTTCGAGCGGCTCGCTGCGGGCACCGGCCGCCGCCTGTTGAAGGAACCGGTCGACCTCGTCGCGCGGCTCCCCCTTCGGCATCTCGAGCCAGCGCGGGTTCTGGCCCGCCGTGGGAGCGCCGTGGCGCGCGGCGACCGCCGCGAAGGGCTCCCCGCCGTCGAGGGTGGCGCGCACCGCGACGAGCACCGGCGCGAGCTTTTGCGCGATCTGCTCTTGCAGCCACTCCTTCGGCTTGGTGCCGAGCACCTGCTGCGCGAGAAGCTGGCGCCGCTCGGCGGCATCGATATCGAGCACCATCTCGTACACCTTCAGCCGAACGAGACCGCTCTGCCGTTCGGGATCGTTGCGGTAGGCCGTCGCGATCTCCCGCGGTGTCGGCACCGGGCTCCACTCCAGCATCTTCCGGCCGCCGGGCGTGTAGCCTTGGACGAACATGTAGGAGATGTGCGCTTGCAGGATCTGCAAGCGGATGTTCTCGCGGAACCCCTCGAGCGTCTGCCCCGTCTCCGACAGGTACTCGTAGAACTTCGCCTCGCCGCCGAGCCTCGTCATCTGGCGCTCGACCTCGTCCTTGACGTCGCGCTCCTCGATGACGATCCCCTGCCGCCGCCCGAGGGTCTCGGTGAGCCGCTCCATCAGCAGCCGGTCGCGCTGCTTCTTCACCTCCGCACCGCTCGCGAGCGTCTCCGCGGGCGGGAGCCCGCGCAGCACGTCGCTGCGGGTCAGCACCGTCTCGTTGAAGGTGATCGGGAAGCCGAGTTCGTCGTTGGCCGGCGCGGCCGGCTCCTGCCCGAGCACCAGAGCGGAGAGCAGCGGAAGGACACCGAGGCCGCGCATCGGGCGCGAGCTTATCATCCGCCCTCCACAACCGGCGGGGAGAGGGCGGCACATCCCGCCTTCACGCCGACATCGAGGCGCAGGGGAGGATCGAGGGGCTCGGGGACGGCGACTTCGAGCACGCCGAGCCCCTCGACCGCAAGCCGCACCGCCTGGGGCGTCAGCGAGAGCACGACCTTCCAGATGCCGGGGCCCCGACCTCGCCCCCAAGCCCCCCGGCTCTTCCCCCCCCAACTGGCCTCCAGCACTCCGCAGTCGCCTTCGATCAGCGCCCACGCGCTCCACTCCCGGCTCTCCTCCGAGAGGTAGAGCGCCAACTGCGTGCCTTGGGCCACCCGCGCCGTGAAGGCGACCTGGGCACCCGAGAGCGTAAGCGGCCTCCCGACGCGCAGCCAGTCGATCTCGCCCCGCGCCGGGGCGAGCCAGAGGGCGTCGCGGTCGCCGCCGACGCGCGAGCCGCGCGCGTACCAGGGCGCGTCATCGGCGAGGATGAACTCGCGCCACGCGGCCGCGAGCCTCTCCTCGCCGCCACAGAGCGCGAGGTGGTCCACGGGGTCGGCACGGCCGTCCAGCGACCCCTCGAACCGTTGCAACACCTCGGGGAAGCGGCTGTCCAGTGTGGCAAGCAGCGACCAGGCGCACGCGTACTCGAGGGGGCCCTGGATCGTGGCGGGATCGAGCCCGAGGATGCGGGAGGGGGAGAGCCCCCCCTCCTTCGCGAGCGCCGCCCGCAGTTGCGGGATGTGCGACATGCGGCACCAGGACACGCCGCGATCCCGCTCGAGGATCCGGTCGGCCCAGAGATCGGCGACCCCTTCGCGGTACCACCACGGGAGGTTGCGGCCGACTCGGGTCCGCATGAAGACCTGGTGGACCGCCTCGTGGAGCGTCGCCTTGGCGTCACCGAGCGGCAGCGCGTTCGGCGCCGCCGCCGAGCCGGGCCACGTCCGCGCGAGCAGCACCGCGTCGTTCGTGATCGGATTGACGAAGCCGCCGAGCAGCGTGTCGACGTCGCGGAGGCCCCCCTGCGACTGGAAGACCCTCATCTCGTCGGCCTCCGCGACGACGAGGACGCGGAAGGGGCGCGTCGTCGTCGGCTCGATGCCGAAGCGCTCCCGCATCCGGGCGACCACCGCCGGGTAGGCGAGCCCGAGCAGCCGCTCGAACTCGGGGCGGATCTCCTCGCGCGCGCCCTGCAAGTCGAACGGGATCGCCTCCTCGGCGCGGGCGGCGGCGAGCAGCAGCAGGAGCGGCAGTCCTCGGAGGCGCACCGCGAGGCAGCATACCGCACGGGGCCCGCCGCCCTCGCCGGGACCGCAGGCGCCCGCCTCAGGCGAGGCCGGCATCGAGGCGCTCGAGGAAGGTCGCCAGCGCCCGGGCGGGCTCGGGCGGCCGGACGGGCTCGGCGATGATCGCGATGCCCTCCTCGGGAAGACGCAGCGACGCGCCGAGGCGCCCGCGGAGGAAGGGGACCGCCTTCCCCTCGTCGAGCAGCGTCATCTGCAAGACGCCGTTCTTGTCGAGCGCGAAGCGCTGGATGCCGTGGTCCTGGCCGATCACGCGCAGCCGGGCCACGTCGAAGAGGAGCGTGGCCGGCGCCGGGAGCGGGCCGCACCGGTCGACGAGTTCCTCGGCGAGCGCCTCCAGCGTCTCGCGGTCGGAGGAGGCGGCGACGCGGCGGTAGAGGCCGAGCCGCAGCGCCTCGTCGCCGGCGTAGTCGGCCGGGAGGTAGGCGTCCACCGCGAGGTCCACGTAGCTGTCGGTCGCCTCGACGACCTTCTCGTTCTTGAGCTCCTTGACGGCGTCCTCGAGCAGCTTGCAGTAGAGCTCGTAGCCGACATCGGCGATGTAGCCGCTCTGCTCGGCGCCGAGGATGTTGCCGGCGCCGCGGATCTCGAGGTCCTTCAGCGCGATGCGGAAGCCGGCGCCGAGGCCGCTGTGCTCCTCGATCGTGCGGAGCCGCTTCTCCGCGACCTCCGGCACGACCTTCTCGCCCATCGGCAGCAGGAAGAGCGCGTGCGCCTTGTGCGCGCCGCGCCCGACACGGCCGCGGAGCTGGTGCAGGTCGGCGAGGCCGATCTGGTCGGCGCGATCGACGATCAGCGTGTTCGCGTTCGGGATGTCGAGCCCCGACTCGATGATCGTCGTCGCGACGAGCACGTCGAGGTCGCCGCGGACGAAGGCGACCATCGACTCCTCGAGCTCGTGCTTCGGCATCCGCCCGTGCACGACCGCGCGCCGCGCCGACGGGACGAGGCGCGCGACGATCTGGTCGATGCGGTGGATCGACTCGATGCGGTTGTGGACGAAGAAGACCTGCCCGCCGCGGCGCAGTTCGCGCAGCAGCGCGTCGCGGACGGACGCCTCGTCGAAGGGGCGCACCTCGGTGTGGACCGGCATCCGACCCTCCGGCGGCGTCGTCAGGTTGCTGATGTCGCGCAGGCCGAGCAGCGCGAGGTTCAGCGTGCGCGGGATCGGCGTCGCGGTCAGCGTCAGCACGTCCACCGTCGCGCGCATCGACTTGAGCCTCTCCTTGTGCTCGACGCCGAAGCGCTGCTCCTCGTCGATGACGACGAGGCCGAGATCGCGGAAGCGGACCTTGGCCGAGAGGATCCGGTGCGTCCCGATCAGGATGTCCACCTTGCCCTCGGCCAGGTCCTCGAGGACCCGCGTCGCCTCCCCCATCGTCCGGAAGCGCGACAGCATCTCGACGCGGATCGGATAGCCCGCCATCCGCTCGCGGAAGGTGTTCGCGTGCTGCGCCGCGAGCACCGTCGTCGGCACCAGCACGGCGGCCTGCCGGCCCGCGTTGACCGCCTTGAAGGCGGCGCGCATCGCGAGTTCGGTCTTGCCGTATCCGACGTCGCCGCAGAGCAGCCGGTCCATCGGCCGCGGCCGCTCCATGTCCCGCTTGATCGCCTCCATCGTCGAGATCTGGTCGGGAGTCTCCTCGTACGCGAACGAGGCCTCGAACTCGTGCTGCAGCGCGTCGTCCTCCGGGAAGGCGATGCCGGGACGCCTCTGGCGCATCGCCTGCAAGTCGAGCAGCCGCACCGCGAGGTCGGTCACGGCGCCCTTCACGCGCTCCTTCGCCTTCGCCCACGCGCCGGAGCCGACCTTCGCGAGGCGCGGCCGGCCCCCCGGCGCCCCCACGTATTTCTGGATCAGGTCGATCTTGCTGACCGGCACGTAGACCGTCACATCCGAGGCGAACTCGACGACCGCGTGTTCGCTCTCCGCCCCCTGCCGCGCGAGCCTCTTCACGCCGCGGAAGAGCCCGATGCCGTGGGCGAGGTGGACGACGTGGTCCCCCGGCTCGAGGTCGAGGAAGTCGTCGAGCGCACGCCCTGTGGCCCGCTTCGGCGCGGGGCGGCGCCGGGTCAGGTGCTGGAGCAGGTCGTCGTAGCCGAGCACCGCTATGCGGCGCGCGGCGACCAGGAAGGAGCGGGAGAGACGCCCGCGGATGAAGGAGAGGGGTCCGGGGAGAGGAGTCCCGAGCAGGTGGCGGACGCGGGTCTCCTCGGCATCGTTGCGGCAGGCGAACAGGACGCGGTCCATGCCGTCGCACGCCTCGACGATGCGCGCGCGGAGTTGCTCCGCGCCGGAGGCGAGCGGCTCCACCTGCCGGACGTCCAGCAGAAGGTCGCCCGCGCGCAGCGCGTCGAGGTCGGCGCCGGGCCGGCCCCGCGCGAGTTCCGCCATCTCCTCGTCGGGCTCGACGAGAAAGACCGGGTCGCCCGGGCCGAAGTGGTGAAGCAGCGTCGCGAAGGCCGCCTCCTTCGCGCGGGTGCTGAACTCCGCGTCGGGGAGCGCGCCGGTCGCGCGCTGCGTCTCGGGGTCGAACCGCCGCACCGCCTCGAGGTCGTCGCCGAAGTAGTCGAGGCGGAGCGGTTCGGCGAAGCCCGGGGGATAGAGATCGAAGATGTCGCCGCGGACGCTGAACTCGCCCGGCGCGGTCACGAGGGAGACGCGCTGCCACCCGTCGTCCGCGAGGCGGCGCGCGAGGGTGTCGGGCGATGGCGCGTCGGCGCCGGGGCGCAACACCAGCGTGCCGCGGTCGAGGGCCTCCGGCGCCGGCACCGGCTGCGTCGCCGCTCCGAGGGAGGCGATGACGATGCCGTCCTCGCGCCGGCGCAGGCGCGCGAGCGCCGCCATCCGCTCGAGGCCGCGCTCGTCGTCGTCGAGGTCGGGGAAGGGGATCCGCCGCTCCCGGGCGACGCCGAAGAGCGAGAGGTCCCCGGCGAGATCCTCCCCCTCCCGGGCCGACGGGTGCAGCACGAGGCTCGGGCCGCTCGACGGCAGCAGCGTCGCGAGCACGAGCCCGAGGGAGCCTCCGTAGAGCCCGCCGATCCTCCCCCGCCGCTCCCGCGGCAGCGCCGGCAGGCCGAGCAGCGCGCCCCAGTCAGGCGGGCGGCGGACCGCCACTGGAGGGCTCCGCCCCGTCGCCGCCGCGGCGCCGGCGGCGGCGGCCGGACTTGGCCGGCGGGGCCTCCCCCTGCGGCGGTCCGCCTGACCCCGCCTTGGAGCGGCGGCGCCTGCGGGAGCGCTTCGGGGGGGCTTCGCCCGAGGGAGGGGCTTCGGCAGGCGGGGGTGTCGCCGGCGGAGGACTCGGGGGGGCCGCGGGCGGGGGCGGGGGAGCCGAAGCGGAGGGCGCCGTGGGGGCCGCCCCCTCATGGCCGGGCTGGTGCGCGCCCTCCCCCCCGCGCCCCCTCCCTCTTCCCCCGCGCCTGCCGCGACCACCGCGGCGCCGGCGGCTGCTCTCCTGCTCCCGCTCGGGCGCGTGGCCGGGCGCCGCAGCCGGCGGGGCGCTGCGTTGCTGGCGCGGCGCCGGTTCGGGACCGAGGCGGAGGATGGTGCCGGTGGAGCGGGCGTGGCGGTCCTCCTCGTCGAGCGCGTTGTGGTGCAGCAGCGCCGCCCGCGCGGCCGCCTGCTCCGCCTCCTTCTTCGAGGCGGCACGCGCGCGACCGAACTCCCTGCCTCCGATCAGCGCCGCGACCTCGAAGTGGCGGTTGTGGGCCGGCCCCCCCTCGCGCAGCACGCGGTAGGCGGGAACGGCGTTCAACTCGCGCTGGCAGAAGTGCTGCAGCAGCGACTTGTAGTTCTTCTCCGCCCGGTCCTCGACGATCTCCTCGATGACGACGTCGAGGTGGCGCAGGATGAACTTGCGCGCGGCCGCGAGCCCCGCGTCGAGGTAGATGGCGCCGACCAGCGCTTCGAAGAGGTTGCCGAGCAGCGACGCGGGGATCTCGCGCTTCATGACCCCCTTGCCGACGAGGATGTAGCGATCGAGCCCCATCGCCGCGGCGATCCGCTGCAGCGCGGCGCGGGAGACGGCGGCGCTCTTGATCCGGGTCATCGTCCCTTCGTCGTCGTCGGGATAGCGGAGATAGAGCGCCTGCGCGATCACGAGGCCGATGACCGAGTCGCCGAGGAACTCGAGGCGCTCGTTGCTCGGACGGTGGTCCGCCTTGATGCTGCTGTGGGAGAGGGCGTTGATCAGGTAGCTCTTCTCCCGGAAGGCGTGGCCGAGGAGGATCTCGAGATCCGCGATGTTTTCCATATGTGCAGTCTGTCGCTAGCGACTCCCGCACCCGGCAGGGGGCGGGCCGCGCACGTTGCGCGCCCGCCCCCGGCCGGGGGCGTCCTCCGGTTTCCTAGTGGAGGAAATGCCTGATCCCCGTGAATACCATGGCGATCCCACGCTCGTCGGCGCGCCGGATGCACTCGGCGTCGTTCTTGCTGCCTCCGGGCTGGATCGCGGCGGTCACCCCCGCGTCGAGCGCGACGTCGAGCGCGTCGTTGAACGGGAGGAAGGCGTCCGAGGCGAAGACCGCCCCCTCGGCGCGCGCCCCCGCCTTGCGCACCGCGATCCGGGAGGAGTCGACGCGGCTCATCTGGCCAGCACCGACCCCGACGACCGCCGCCCCCTTCGCGAGAACGATGGCATTGCTCTTCACGTGCTTGCAGACGCGCTGCGCGAAGCAGAGGTCACGCACCTCGGCCTCGGTCGGAGCGCGGCGGCTCACCACCTGTAGATCGGCTCGGGAGACCGATTTCCGGTCCCCCTCCTGGACGAGCAGGCCGCCCGGGATCGAGCGGATTTCGAACCCCGAGGCCCCCGGAGGATCGCCCCGCGCAACGACGAGCAGCCGGCAGTTCTTCCCCCACTTCGCGCGGTTCGCGAGGATCTCGCGACTCTCCTCGGGGATTTCCGGCGCGAGGATCACCTCGACGAACCGGCCCGGCTCCGCGATCGCCTCCGCGACGTCGGCGGTGAGGGGGCGGTTGAACGCGACGATCCCGCCGAAGGCGCTCGTCGCATCGGCCTCCCACGCGCGCCGGAACGCCTCGAGCAGCGATGCGTCCGCCGCCGCGCCGCACGGGTTGGCGTGCTTGACCACGACGACGGCGGGCTCGTCGAACTCGGCAACCGCCTGATGGGCCGCCGCCGCATCGTTCAGGTTGTTGTAGGAGAGTTCTTTGCCGCCGAGCACCTCGGCGCCGGCGATCCCCGCGTCTCCGGGCAGGCGGTAGAGGGCGCCGCGCTGGTGCGGGTTCTCCCCGTAGCGCAGTCGCTGGCGCAATTCCGCGACGAGGACGAGGGAGGTGGGGAAGTCGGCGGGACCGGAGGCGGCGAGGTGGTTCGCGATGGCGGCGTCGTAGAGGGCGGTGTGGCGGTAGGCCTTCGCGGCGAGCTGCTTGCGGTAGGAGGGGTCGAGTTCGCCGCGGTCGAGTCGCGCGAGGAACTCCGCGTAGTCGACGGCCTCGACGAGCGGCACGACGTGGGCGTGGTTCTTCGCGGCGGCCCGCAGCATCGCGGGGCCGCCGATGTCGATCTGCTCGACGGCCTCCGCCAACGTGACGCCCGGCTTCCGGATCGTAGCGACGAACGGGTAGAGGTTCAGGCAGAGAAGGTCGATCGGCGCGATGCCGTGCTCCGCCATCTGCGCGCGATGTTCCGGGTCGTCGCGCCGTCCGAGCAGGCCGCCGTGGATCTTCGGGTGCAGCGTCTTGACCCGTCCGCCGAGGATCTCGGGGAAGCCGGTGTGCTCGCTGACCTCCTTGACCGGGATCCCCGCCGCCTTCAGCGCGCGGGCGGTGCCGTGGGTCGCGAGCAACTCCGCGCCGCGCGCGTGCAACTCCTTGGCGAACTCGGCGATGCCCGTCTTGTCATACGGCGCCAAGAGGGCGCGCTCGATCCGTGCCATGGTGGGGACGGTCGAGACTAACACGGGGGGGGCGCGGGGGCCAGCCCGCGCACCGCCCCAAGCCGGTCACCGGATGGCGGTGCCGTAGCAGTCCCCCCCGAGGCCGGTCGCGACGCCGCTCGTGTAGATGTAGGAGGAGGTCTGGGTCCAGATCGTGCCGGCGAGATTGAGCGTCCACGTGAAGTCCTCGGTGTAGGTGCCGCCGCCGTCGGTGTCCTGGAAGGTGCCGGTGAGCATCCGCGGATTGCCGGGCACCGCGGTCGCGAAGTAGACCAGCGTGCCATCGCTGATCTGCACGGTGTTCGGACCGGTCACGAGGATCGAGAGATTGTCCTGCCCGTCGTCGATGTGCGCGCCGCCCGGGCCCGCGCCGGTATCGACGCAGTACCAGGTGAAGTTCCAGTTGCCCGCCCACGCGCTCAGGTCCGCAGGGGCGCCGCATGCCGGGAGCTGGACCGTCGAGTCGGGGACGCTTTGCGCCTGCCCGGAAGCCGGGTCGTGGTAGTGGCCGCCGGTCAAGCGCACGTTGCGCGAGCCGAACAGGAAGTTCCAGAGCGCTTCGTAGAAGTTGGGGGGGAGTCCCGCGAGCTGGGGAGCGCCGTTCGGGATGGGGCCGGCCTCGATCCGGATCGCCCCCTGCGCGTCGGCCCCGCAGAGGTTGCCGCTGCTGCCGGCCGCGGGCGCGTTGATCACGAGCGGCGCGGCGGGGTCGATTCCGAAGACGCCCTAGATCCCCTCCGCGTGATCGACGAAGTCGCCGTTGCCGGAGACCTCGACGCCGTTGGCGGTGAAGAGCAGGTGCAGTTGCGCGTTGAAGATCGCCTCGCCGCCGTTGCGGTCGAGCGTGACATCGACGTCCGCCGTGAACCCGGGACCGAAGGAGGTCAGCGGGTCGCCGGAGAGCACGACGCTCCCGGTCACGACGGAATCGTTCTGGCCATCCCCGTCCGCGTCCGCGGGATAGCCGAAGAGGTAGGAATTGGGGGGGGCGCCGGGGGACGGATCCGGCTCGAAGGTGAGGCCGGCGGCGGCGGCGGCATCGGGATCGATGAAGGCGGGCAGCAGTTGGATGATCTGGCCGACCAGCGCGGGCAGCCCGGTGAACATCTGCCGGCTCAGCGCCGCTTGCAGCGCGGCGACCTGGGCGGGGATGGCTACGCCGTTGCCGCTGCATGCTCCCACGGTCGCGACGAGGCACACGATCAGGAGCCGACGCACCGGATGTTTCATCGCGGGATGCTACGAAGAACTCCTCGCGCGCGCAAGGGCCAAGGGCTAGGCCCTGCCCATCCTCGCCTTCAGGTAGGCGTGCAGGAACTCGTCGAGGTCGCCGTCGAGCACGGCATGCACGTTGCTCGTCTCGTGGCCCGACCGGACGTCCTTGACGAGCTGATAGGGTTGCAGCACGTAGTTCCGGATCTGGCTTCCGAACGCGATCTCCCCCTTCTCGCCGTAGAGCTTCTTCAGCTCGGCGTCGCGCTTGAGCTCCTGCATCCGGTAGAGCTTGGCCGCGAGCATCTTCATCGCGACGGCACGGTTCCGGTGCTGGCTCCGCTCGCTCTGGCACGCGACGACGATCCCGGTCGGAAGGTGGGTCAGGCGCACCGCCGACTCGGTCTTGTTGACGTGCTGGCCCCCGGCGCCCCCCGCACGGTAGGTGTCCACCTTCAGGTCGGCCTCCTCGATCTCGATCTCGCCCTCATCGTCGAACTCCGGCACGACGTCCACGCTCGCGAACGAGGTGTGGCGCCGCTTCTGGGCGTCGAAGGGCGAGATCCGGACGAGCCGGTGGACGCCGAGTTCGGATCGGAGGTATCCGTGGGCGTACTCGCCGCGCACGGCGAGCGACGCGGACTTGATGCCGCCCTCGTCGTTGGGCTGGCATTCGAGGATCTCGGCCTTGTAGCCGCTCCGCTCCGCCCAGCGCAGGTACATGCGCAGGAGCATCTCCGCCCAGTCGCAGGACTCGATGCCGCCGGCGCCGGGATGGATGTCGAGGATCGCGTTCTTCGCGTCGTGCTCGCCGCCCAGCATCAGCCGGAAGAGGAGGTCTTCGGCGCGAACCCCGACTCCGTCGACCATGCGAGCGACCATCTCCCGGTCGCCCTCGCCCTCGGCGAGTTCGAGAAGGCCTTGGGCCTCGGTCAGCCCCGCGACGACCTCCTCCCAGGGCGCGGTCGAGGCGCGCAGCCGCTTCAGCTCGGCGACGGTCTCCTGCGCGGCGGCCTGGTCCGCCCAGAAATCGGGCCGCTCCATCCGCGCTTCGAGCTTTCGCTGCCTCTCCCGCAGTGCCGGATGGTCAAAGCGTCTCCTGTGCCTGGCGCACGCGCTTCAGGAGTTCGTCGATGCGGGCGGTGATTTCGTTGGACATTGCCGCCCCCACCCTATCAGCGGCGGCCAGATAGCTCTGTCGCGAGGCTCCCTGGCGCGATAGGGTGGCGGCCGCAACGGGAGAGACACCACATGAAGCCGATGCGCCTCCTCTGCGCGCTCCTCGCCACCGCCTTGGCGGGCTGCCACCCGGGGATCCATACCGCGGGCGTCACCGCGACCGCGGCCGCCGCCAGCGCGACTTCGCTCCTTGTCACGACGGGCATCGCCGCCGGGGCCTCCGTCGACCTCCCGGCCGGCGCGCTGCCGGACGGGGAGACGGTACGGTTGATTGCGGCGGGTCGCGCGCTGCCGCCGGGGCTCGTCGCGATCGGACCCGCGTTGCGCATCGAATTCAGCGCTCCGTTGATCGGCGGGGCCCTCGCCACGGTGAGAATCCCCTTCGACCCCTGCCTCCAGCGGGCGCAGGGAGCAACGGACGCCGCGCTGCTGCTGCTGCGCGGAGCCGGGACCGTAGGCCCCCCCGACATCGTCGTCAATGGCGGCAGCACGATCACCTTCCTGCTTGGTGCCACCGACGTTCTTCAGGCCGTGGCTCCGATCGGCGTGCCCACCCCGGCGCCCCCGCTCGCCGCCCTCGGCCGCGGCGGCCTTGGCCTCGCCACCGACGGGCGCATCTTCCGCTGGGGCGACGGCGACCCCCTCCCCCGGCCCCTCCCCCTTCCCGATCGGGCCATCTCCGTCGAGGCGGGAGATGGATTCTCCCTCGCACTGCTCGCGACTGGCGAGGTGCATTCATGGGGTACGAACTTCGCGGGTCAACTCGGCAGCGGCGACTTCGCGCCGCGCGGCGTCCCCGCCGCCGTCGTCGATCTCGCCTGCGTGACGCGGATCTCCGTGGGGCCCGGCGCTGCGAACGCGCTCGCGTTGACCCTGGGCGGCGAACTTTTCGCGTGGGGACGGCTCTTCGGCGAGGACCGGTCGCGGCCCTGGCGCATCGAGGGGGTCGTGCGACCGCGCGCCTTCGCGGCGACCCGTCACTGGCTGATCGCGCTCGAGGATGGCAGCGTCCTCGCGATGGGCGCGAACGAACGCGGCCAGCTTGGCCTCGGCGATCTGCTCGCGCGTGCGTCGTTCACGCCCGTTCCCGGCCTTTCGCGGATCGTCGCGGTGGCAGCGGGAACCGACTTCTCGCTGGCCCTCGACGAGGATGGCGCCCTCTGGGCCTTCGGGTCGAATCTCTTCGGGCAACTCGGGGACGGCACCTTCACGGATCGGCCCATACCGGTTCGCCTCGCGGGCCGGCCGCCGATGGCGGCGATCGGCGCGGCGACGCGGACCGCGATCGCGCTCGACCTGGCCGGAGGGCTTCATGTCTGGGGGGCGGGGGGGCTCGGCCAACTCTCGACGGGAGACTTCCGGGTCGCGAGCCCTCTGCCGCTGCCGGTGCCGCCGCTCCCGGGGCCGGTCGCCGGATTCGAGGGAGGGATCGACGCGTTCCTCGTCACGCTGGCGGACGGTTCGCAGGTCGCGTGGGGCTTCGGCGGAGGTGGCGGCCTCGGCGACGGCACCTTCCTGAACCGCAACCTGCCGGTGCCTCTGCTGCCGTTCGGGCCGTAGCTCGGAGGTTGTCCGGGGCCGGTTGCCCCCGCAACTTGCCGCGACGCAACACCCGGAGAAGCACCGAAGGGGCTACTTGAGCGTGCGCGCGACGTGCTCGCCGCCGTTGCGCGTCGCAAGCTCTTTCAGGAAGGAGAGATGTTCGTCCCCGTCGACGACGCGGACGACGGAGACGGTGTGGACGGGGACATGGCGCCGGTTCAGGCGGTCGGTCTCGTTGAGGATGTCGCGGGGGAGCCGCCTCCGGCCGCGGTTGGGCTCGCCGTCGCTGATGACGAAGAGCTCGTCCGGGTCGAGTTCGAACGCGCGTTCCAGCGAGTCGAAGAGGTTGGTGTAGGACTTGATCTCGATCGTCGGCAGATGGCGCACGAGGAGTTCCTTCGTCGCGGGGTCGGCGCGGCTGAGCCGCCCGCGCCAGGGCCAGACGAACTCGTTGAAGAAGATCACCTCGAAGCGGACGTGGGAGGAGAGCCCCTTGATCGCACGCGCGAGCTGGTCGTTGGCGAGCGGCAGCTTGTAGCGCATCGAGGCGCTGACATCGCAGACGAAGACCACCTTCCTGCCGCGCACGGGAATCCCGAAGTAGTAGGGTGGCACGACCTCGCCGTCGTCGACTTCGTGCGCGTAGCGCCGCGCGTCGGGCTTGGGGGCGGGAGGCGGCTCGGCGGATTCCGCGGGCGGGAGGCGGTCGCGGGTGCTCCACCACGCCTTCCACGCGGGCAGGTCGGCCGCGTGGCGCTGGCCCGTCAGCCTCGTCAGCGCCTCGACGGCGGCTGCGACGACGCCCGGATCGGCGGCGTCGAGCATCGAGACGAGAATCGGCAGCACCTCCGGGGCCGGGTCGTGACCGAGCGCGAGCGCCGCGGCGGCCCGCGGGCACCAGTCCGTCTCCGCCGCCGCCCGCACGCGCACCCGCGCCCGCGCCTCCGGATCGGAGGTCATGCCGACCATGCGGACGTAGATCGCCCGGCGCAGCGGGTCCCGCTCGAGGTCGAGGTCGCGGAGCATCCGGAAGAGCGCCTCCGGCGCCGCGACCCGGAAGCTGTCGGCCGCCGCGTCGAGTACGCGGTCGTCCTCCTCGGTCCGCAGCCGAGAGGCGATCGCCAGGAATGCACCCGGCCGCTCCAGCCTCCCGAGCCCGATGGTCGCGAGCGCCCGCTCCCCGCCGGGCACCGTGTCGGAGAGGAGCCTCGCCAAGGCGCGCTCGATCCGCTCGCCCTCCCGGCGCGTCTCGGGCCGGACGCGGCCGGAGGCCAGGGCGTCGAGCGCCTCGCGCCGCCTCTCGCGATCGTCGTCGGCGAGGGCGCGGAGCAACGGCCCGAGCGCATCCCCCCCCTCGGCCACGCGGGCACCGAGGCTCCAAACCGTCAGGAGGAGGAGGTGGAGGCGACGCATCCGTCTACAGGAAGGGCTCCCATGTGATAAAACGCGCAGGAATGAGCGATGCCACGCAGGCCGCGCCTCCGATGCCGCCGCGGCGCCGCCGCCTGCTCATCCTGCTCGCCTTCCTCGGCCTCATCACGGCGCTCGTCTACGCATTCCGGGCCGTCCTCACGCCCTTCCTCGTCGCGATCTTCGCGGCCTACCTGATCGATCCCGTCGTCGAGCGGATGGCGCCGCTGCCGATCTTCCGCCGCTTCCGACTCGGGCGCGGCGGTGCCATCGTAATCCTCTACCTCGTCTTCGTGGTCTGCGTCTACATTGCGACGGCCTTTGCGTTGCCCGCCCTCGGCACGCAACTCCGGCAGGCGCGCGACGACCTCCCGCGCCTGCAACTCTTCGCCGAGGAGCAGTTGCAGGTGCTCGCGCAGAAGTGGGCGGAGCTGACCGGGCGGAACAGGGAGCGCGAGGAGCCCGAAGGCGACTCGCCGGGGGGCGCGGGGGGCGGCGCTTTGGAACCGCGCGCCCCCGGCGAGCCCGCCCCCGCGCGCCCCGCCCGCTCGCGGCTCCGGCTTCGGGGCGGCACCGTCGTCGAGGCGGACGTGCTGACCCGCACCGACCGTCAGCTCGTCGTGCGCATGGGGGAGGAACTGCAAGTGATCGCGGTCTCGCGCCTGCTCTCGGAGGAGCGCGTCGGGACGGGCGCCGACGGCGCCATCGACCTCAAGGACATCGTGCAGCGCGGAATCACGGAAGGCGTCGCGAACCTGGATGCGATCCTGCGGTTCGCGTTCCAGTTCGGGCGCGCGCTGGTATTCGCCCTCTACCAGGTCGTGCTGATCATGATGATCACCGCCTTCCTCGTCATCGACCGCGACGCGATCGCGGCGTTCTTCCGTTCGGTCCCCCCGGAACGATACCGGACCACGTACGAGAAGTGGCGCGGCTACATCGACCGCGGACTCGCCGGCGTGATCCGCGGCCAACTGACGATCTGCCTCGTGAACGGCATCCTGACCTGGATCGGCCTGCAATTCCTCGGGGTGCGCTATTCCGGGCTTCTCGGCCTCATCGCGGGCATCTTCAGCCTGATCCCGATCTTCGGCACGATCCTGTCGACGGTGCCGATCGTGCTGATCGCCTGGGGTGCCGGCGACGTGCAGAAGGGCATCCTCGCGCTGGGCTGGATCCTGCTCATCCACTTCATCGAGGCGAACTTCCTCAATCCGAAGATCATGGGGGACGCGAGCAAGATCCACCCCGTCGTCGTGATCTTCGCGCTCCTCGCCGGCGAGAACGCCTATGGCATCGTCGGCGCGCTGCTCGCGGTGCCGACGGCGTCGATCATCCAGTCGAGCTTCAAGTTCTACGTCCTCGACCGCCAATCGGAGGCTGCCGAGGACGAGGACGAAGCGCGCGGGTTCAGCGCCCCTTCCTAGCATCCTGCACCGGCGCGCCGGTCGGGGACGCGGGCTAGGCCCGCGCGATGCGGATCGCGTTCGTCTTGGTCCCCTCGGCCCAGAGCGGAGAGCCGAAGACGAAGACGGCACGGTCCTCCCTCCGGAGGCGCCCGTCCCTCTGGAGGCGCCGCAGGATGTGCTCGATGAGGCGGTCGGGATCGCGGATCGGCTCCACCGATTCGGCGTTCACGCCCCACATGATCGCGACGCGTCGCCGCACGCTCGCATCCGGAGAGAAGGAGTAGAGCGGTACCGAAGGGCGCCCCGCGCTCATCAGGCGGGCGGTACGGCCCGAACCGGTGACGGCGATCAGCGCCTTCGCCTCGATCTTCGCGGCCATCTCGACGGCGGCGTCCGCGACCGCCCAGTCCGGCCGCGTCAGGTCGTCCGACCTGGAGCGCGGGAGGTCGAGATTGTAGATCCCGAGGGACGCCTCGACCGTGCCGACGATGCGCGCCATGTAGCGCACGGCGCGCACCGGGTCGCGGCCGACCGCGGTCTCATTGCTGAGGAGCGTCGCATCGGCGCCGTCGAGCACCGCGTTGCCGACGTCGGTCAGCTCCGCCCGCGTCGGCCGCGGGTTGTAGACCATCGACGCGAGCATCTCGGTCGCGACGATGACCGGCTTCCGCGCGCGATTCGCCGAGCGGACCAGCGACTTCTGGAGCACCGGCAGCATCTCGGGCTTCATCTCGACGGCGAGGTCGCCGCGCGCGATCAGGATCCCGTCGCTCGCCGCGGCCACCTCGTCGATCGCCGAGACCGCCTCCGGACGTTCGATCTTCGCGATGATCGGGATCCCCGCCGTGTGCTTGCGGCAGCGCCAGAGGTCCGCGGCGCTGCGCACGAACGAGAGCGCGAAGACGTCGACGCCCGCCGCGACGCCGGCGGCGACGTGGCCGAGGTCGTACTTGGTCGGGATGCGAGCCGGCATCGCGATGCCCGGGAGGTTCAGCCCGGCCCGCGACTTCAGGAACCCCCCGATCACGACCTCGCAGACGATTTCGGCCTTTCCGATGCGCTTCACATGCAGATGGAGGAACCCGTCGTCGAGAAAGATGCTGGCCCCGGGTGTCAGGTGCGACCGGAAGGGGCGGACATCCACCGGGATGTGGCCCGCCCCCCCGCCGCGCGTCGAGAGGACGACCTGCTCCCCCTCCTTCAGCAGCAGCGGCTTCTCGAGCGGGCCGATGCGTCGCTTGATCCCCTGCAAGTCGTGCATCACGGCCACATCGCGCCCCACCTTGCGGCCCACCCTGCGGATCAGGTCGACGAGGGGCCTGATCTCCTCCGGCTTGGCATGGGAGGCGTTGATCCGAATCGCGTCCACCCCCTCTTCCAGCAGCCTCGCCAGGATCTGGGGATCGGAAGAGGCGGGCCCGATCGTCGCGGCGATCTTGACGCGCTCACCGGCAGGCTTCGGCATGGGCGCAAGAATACGCTCGGTCAAGCAAACCGCGCCAGTCCGCGCATCGGCGGCGGCGAGCCGCGGAATCAGGTGGGCCCGCCAGCTTCACAGCGGCGGGCCCGTTCGGCAAAAAAGAGTTGGAGTGGAGGTGTCTCCGCAGCCATCGCGGCTGCGCTGCGCATCGGTCTCAACACTAGAGACGTACCGGGGGGCGCGTTCGGCAGGAAAAAGAATACACATGTCGTAAACTACTGTACTACAACGCGTTATGGCACTCTATTGTCACGGTGGCCCATGGCCTTCGATGGCAGCTGGCGGCAGTGAGCCGCGGGTGAGAGCGAGCGCTCGAATCGCGGCATCGGGATCCTCCGCGCTCAGGAAGAGAGAGACCTGCGAGCCGTCGGCTCGCCGAAAGGCGACGCGGACGCCTCTGGGGCAACCGAGGATGGAGTAGGCGCGCTCCCCGGGTGTAGGCCCAATCCTCCACCCCCACCCCATGTAGCGCACCCAGTCGTAGGCTACGGCCTCGACGGCCAGGATCTGCTCGGACGCGATGCGTTTCCGGATGCGGCCAAAGCCGTAGCCGATCCCCTCCTGACCGAACGAGATCTCAAGGAAGCGGAAGCGCCAACAGATCGTCGCCATGACGACCAGCAGCACGATCCCGAGGACTTGCAGGAGGTGGGTAGGGCGATCGGGCTCCGCCGCGAGCCCGCGGACCATGCCGATGCTGCTCCCCGCGAGGAGGAGCGCCATCAGCACCGCGATCAGAACGAGCCAGCCGGGCCAATGGACGCGCTCGTGATGCACCATGACTACCCCTTAGAGGGCTCGAAGGCAGACCCACGTCCGGCGACGGCACGGTAACGGCGGCGGACTCCCGTTACCGGGCCGTAACCTGCCCAAGAACCACACTGGACCTTGCAAACACGAGCAGTCGAGTGTAACCTGTTGTCAGACAATGTTTTATGGATTTTGGCCAATGCGGCAGCCCCCGCAGCCCCCGTGGATCCACGGCGATTCAACTTCGGTATGGTCTTTGCCATAGAGAATGGCGGGTCGGATCAGAAGCGTGCCCGGCCCGACCGCGATCCTGCAATCAAGCCTGTAAGCAAGCAAGAGTCTAAAGGAGGCGTGATGAGAGTGTCTGAGCGAATTGTGACCCTCGCCGCGGCGATGGTTCTCTGTGGCCTGATGTTGGCCCCCGAGGTCCAGGCCCACGGCGGATCGTTCCGCGGCCCGAACGGGGGAGTCCCCCCGGGGCTGCGCGAGCCCAGTGACCCGGAGCCCCCGCCCCCCCCGCCGTCCGATCCCGGCACTCCCGGCGGACCGATCACCCCGACCGATCCGGGTCCGGGCCCGATCACCCCTCCGGAGACCGGCCACGACACGGGTGGCGATAATGGCCCCCCGCCGCCCCCGACCGGCCCCACCCAGGGTCCGAAGCCGAAGGCGAGCACGAAGTCGCTCACGTTCGAGTCGTGGCGCTTCTGGTGGGCCTACAACAGCGACGACATCCTGAACCTCAAGTCCCACATCTACTCCAGCAAGACGGCATCGGCGTCGGCGATCTTCTTCTCGTCCAAGAGCGACGAGGAGAACCGCCGGAACGCCCAGCGCCCGACCGAGCGCGCCATCACGACGACGATCATCCCGGCGCTGATGCGTTCGCTTGAGCGCAAGGACGATCACGAGGACATCCATGGCGGCGCGATCATCGCGCTCGGCAAGGTCGGCACCGCGACCAACACGCAGATCTTCCGTGACGCGACCTTCAACGAGTACAAGAACTCCAAGGGCCAGAAGATGGACTTCGGCCTGCAGGCCACCGAGTCGGCGGCTCTCGCCCTCGGCCTCATCCCGAGCCTCTCGGACAAGGAGAAGGAGGGCGTTCGCAACGCCCTGCTCGAGATCGTCCAGAGCGACAAGCTCCGGCCTCGCGAGCGCGCTTGGGCGGCGGTCGGCCTCGGCCTCCAGCGGGACCGCGACGCGGTCCGCCCGCTCTGGGCGCTGCTCGAGAAGAAGTACAGCGACGACAACGTCCCCGCGGGCATCCTGTGCGGCCTCGGCCTCATCGGCGACCCGTCCATCGTCGAGGACCTGAACACCGCGTTCGACAGCGGCAAGCTCAACGGCGTGGAGGTGAGCGACCGCGTCCGTGCGTTCATCGGCTACGCGATCACGAAGATCGCCGACCCGAAGTCGCTCGACGTGATCGGCAAGATCCTCAAGGGCCGCGGCGTCGGTCGCGCGGCGAAGCGTTCCGCGGCGATCGCCGCGGGCACCTGCGGCGCCAAGTCCGGCGACGCCAAAGTCAAGGACGAGGTCGTCAAGACGCTGGAGCGCTTCCTCGACAACAGCGGCGGCGACCCGAGCGGCGAGAACTTCGCGATCATTGCGCTGAGCCAGATCGCCACCGACAAGGCGATGCGCACGCTGATCAAGCTGACCGCGGACGGCAAGTACGGCCAGCGCGAGTTCGCCGGCATCGGCCTCGCGACGCAGGTCTTCTATGCGGACCGCGCCAAGGAACTGAAGACGGGCGAGGGCATGGATGCGAAGCTGCGCGAGGACATCGTGAAGGCGCTTCGCGACGCCTCCGACAAGAACAAGGCGGCGGACACCAAGGCCGCCTTCATTCTCGGCCTGGGCCTCGTGAAGGACCGCGCGTCCCTCGAACAGATCACGATGCTCGCGGCGAAGCAGGGGACCGACCCCGTCCTCCGCGGGTTCTGCTGCGTCTCGCTCGGCCTGCTCGGCGATACGAGCGAACAGGTCAAGGCGGCCTTGAAGTTCGCGCTCGAGGAGCGTTCGAGCCAGGATCTCCGCCGCGATGCGGCGACGGGCCTCGGCCTTCTCAAGGATGCGGAATCGGTCAAGCTGCTGCTCGACATGCTGAAGACCGCGAAGTCCTTCGCGGTGCAGGGCCAGCTCATCCAGGCGATCGGCACGATCGGGGATCACACCGCGATCGATCCGCTCGTGGAGCTGCTCGACAACACGAGCCAGCAGTCCCAGACGCGCGCGATGGCGGCGGTGGGGCTCGGCATGATCGGTGACCTTCGCGAGATCCCGGCCCTCGGCCGCCTCTCGAAGGACTTCAACTACCGCGCCTCGGTGCCCGACCTGGACGAACTCCTCTTCATCCTCTGATTCCAGATCGAGACCGACCGTTCAAGTCCGACCCGGCGCCCCTAGGGGCGCCGGGTCTCTTTGTTTTCTTGTTGGGGGGGCCCTCGCCCGCTGCGCGGGCCATGGGCCCCGAGGGGCCCTTTGCATGCGCCGGGGGCGTTGGGCGTTGTTCGTACGCGCGCCTCGTCCTCGCCCCTCGCACTTCAGCCTGTAGCCCCCCCCTCCCCCCCCGGGTACCCTTCCGGCACATGCCCCCCCTCGGCGTAACGGGCCTCTGCCCGGCGATACCTCCGCACCATCCTTTGGCGCCGGCTCGCTGGTGGCGCTGTGATGGGGTTTGGGCCGGAGAGAGGCTCTCTGCGACGCTGCGCATCGACGTGGACGATCCGCCCGCCCTCGAAGGCTGGACGGGGCTTTGCGCTCCCTGCTCCCTGCCTCGCGCGTTTCTGGACTCGCTCGGTCTTTCGGGCCCGAGGGAGAGGACGCTCCGCGCACTCGCGCGGCTCACCGGTCGACGTCTCTTCTCGCTGGCCCGGTCCTTCGCCGCGACGCAGCCGCGGGGCCGGCGCCATCCGGCGAGAGCGCCAGAGGAGAGCCTCTCAAGCCTCGACCGGCGCCGCTTGGCCCGCTTTCACCGCTCCCTTCCGCTGCTCTGCTCGACGCCGACGCTGCCGTGGGATGCGCCGCGCGCGGGCCCTCGCATGGTCGAGGTGGACGTGCCTGCCGCCCTCCGCTCGCTGGGCCTCCCCTCGTCCGCCTTCACAGGAAACCTCCCTGAGGCGGTCTCCCGACGCGCGGCGATCCTGGGCGCGCTGGGTCATGCCGTCGTCGGCTTCCCGCTGGAGGTCCACCTGCCCGAACTGGCGATCGCGTGCGGCGAGGCCCTCGAAGCCCTCGTGGCCGCCGCGCTGGCGGCGTGGGTGGCACGCAACAAGCCGGACACCACCCCCTCCCCCGATGCGTGGATCCCCCTCCCGCCGCCCCACCCCTGAGCCCCAACAAGGGACCCCGCCGCGCTGCTCGCGGCGGGGTCCCTTGTTGGTGCCAGGGGAGGGATTTGAACCCCCGCAGCCCGAAGGCGCCAGATTTACAGTCTGGTGCGATTGACCACTCCGCCACCCTGGCGTAGGCGCGGAGAGCGAAGGATAGCGCGGATCGAAGGTTGGTCAACTCGCGGCAGGTTCCTACTGCCCCGCCCCCCCGCCCCCCCCCGGGTTTACGTAGACGATTCCCGCTCCGCCGACATCGGAGGCGCTCTCTCCAGGTGCACCGACGACACCGACATCGCCGACGGCGACGATGCTGAAACCGAAGAGTCCCCCCTCCTGCGGACTCGGGCTTGAGATCTCGTCATTCAACGAACCGTCCGCGAGCAGGAAGCTGGTCACCCGCCCCTGCCCGCCACCGGAGAAGGGCGATCCGATGCCGACCACGTCGCTCTTGCTCGCGAGCGAGAGGCCGAATCCGGAGAAGGGCTCGGGATTGGGCGGATCGAAGGTGAGGACAACGGCACGCGTGGCCGGATCGATCAGGTAGCCCCTCCCCGCATTGTCGATGGATCCGGAGGTCGCGTCGGGGGCGGAGACGACGAGGCGCCGGTCCTGAAGCAGGTGCAGGGTACGGCCGAAGGCGCCGCCGTCCGGAGCGTCGATGGTGCCGAGCAGGGCGCCGGTGAGACCGTCGAAGACATAGACGACGCCGGCACCGGCGTTCTCCCCCGGCGCGCCGACGAAGATCGTCGTGCCGAACGTAGCCACCGCTGCGCCGAAGCCTCCACCACCGGTCGGATTGGGGCTCTGGAGAATCGCGAGCGGTATGTCGACGACACAGTCGAAGTAGTAGACACGGCCCGCACCTCCGAAGTCGTCGACCGTCTCGAAGGGCGCCCCCACGGCGACGTTGGCCGCCGCGACGGCGATCGAGGAGCCGAACCCTCCTTGGCCCTGCGGATTGGCGGACTGGAACGCGAGGATCTGCGCACCGGTCACCGGATTCAGCAGGTAGGCGCGACCCGAGGAGGGGACGCCGAACGAGGTCTCCCCGGGGGCCCCGACCGAAAGGAAGAGGGGATTGGACGCTAGTGCGGTGCCGAACGCGCCGTCCGGGACCCGGTTCGGGCTCTCGATGGTGGTGAGCAGGCTCCCCTGCTCGCCCTCGGCGCCGCTGAACAGGTAGACACGCCCGCGACCGCTCGACTCGCCCGGCGCGCCGACGGAGAGCGTCGTACCCGCGAACGAGAGTGCCGAGCCGAAACCGCCGTCCGACTCGGGATTGGGGCTTTGGAGGGTCGTGAACTCGCCGCCTCCGTTCCCTTGGGTGGACGAGAAGAAATAGGCGCGGCCCGCGTCGACGGGGTTCACGTCCTCCTGGTAGGCGCTGACGAGGAGTCCGAGGGGGGAGCCGGCGAGGGTGTGGCCGAAGAATCCGTCGATCTCGGGGTTCGGGCTCGCGAGGCGCCCCACGAGGCCGCCCGCATCCGAGAAGAGGAAGACCTCGCCGGACTGACTACTCGTGAAGGAACCGACTGCGATCAGGTCTCCGGTCTGCGCGAGCCCGCGCCCGAATCCGCCGCTCGCGCCGTCCGGGTGGAAGAGTCGAAGCAGCTCGGCTCCTGTGTCGACGTCGATGAGCCAGACGGCGCCGGCGGGGATGTTGAACGCCACCGACGCGAGCAACGCGCCGTTGTAGGAGGCGAGTTCGAGGCCGAACTGGCCCTGCGTCGCCGTCGGATCGGGCGCGAAGATCGTGTTGAGCAGCGCCCCCGTCTGGGCGTTGTAGACGTGCACGCCGCCGACGCGGCCGCCGGGACCCGGCGCATCGATCGCGGAGATGCAGACGCGACCGCCCGCCTCGACGATGTCCCAGCCCCAGCCGTTGCCGGTACCGGCGGGGGCGTAGGTCTGGATCACGTTCCCCGCGAGGTCCATGCGGTGGGCGAGGGGCCCGCCGCCGGCCGGGGCGGTAACGAGGAACGAGTTCGCATCGAACGACGCCAAGGCGCTGCCGAAGCCGGCCGACGACGCCGGGAGCGGGTTCGGGATTTCGCGGACCGGATTGCCGTTGAGATCGAAGACGACGACCTTGTTCGCGCCTGGTGCCCCGACAAGCAGCGCGCCGTTCACGGCGAGCACCGCGCGACCGAAGAAGACGCCGGGAGTGTCCCCCGCGGGATCGGCGAGTTCGATCGGGAAGAAACCCCCAAGATCGGCGAGATAGGCGCGACCGGCGGTCCCGAACTCGCTCGGCGATCCGAGCAGCACGTGGTCGGCATCGACGATCGCGCAGAACTCCGCGTGGTGTCCGAAGTCCTGCGTGTTGGGGCTCTGCATCGTGACGAGCCCCCCGATGCGACGGAGATAGCAGTGGCCCGCCCCGATGCGGCCCTGCACCGTCTCGCCAGGGGCGCCGATCAGCACTTCCGACGCCGCGGCATCGATCGCGACCGCGATCCCGTAGAAGCCTCCCGCCACCGGGTTGCCGCTCACGAATCTCTGGATGCGGCTCTTCGCGAGGCGGTCGAAGAGGTAGGCGCTCCCCTCCCGCGCCGGCCCGGAGGGCCCGTTGCTCTGCCCGAAACGCCCACCTTCGAAGGGCGGCGGAGGAACGTGCGGCTCCGCGGGCGCCCCGACCACGACGCGGTCCCCGGCCGCATCCAGACTCTCGCCAAAGAGGCCTTGATCGACCGGCGTACCCTGCAGCGTGCGGCTCCCATCCCCGAATGCATCGAGCACATAGACGCGCCCCGCCTCGAAGAAGGATCCCCCGGAGAACTGCGTGAGTTGTGGAATGTGGTCCGCGAGCGGCGCGCCGACCCAGAGTTCGCCCCCGATGGCGGCGAGCGCATGGCCAAAGCGATTCGCGCCGTCGTTCGGGTCCGGGGAGGCGAAGGTGCTGTCGAACGCCCCCGAGGCGGCGCTGAACTTGTGTACGAGGCCGCGCGTGACCTCGCCTTGATCGTCGGAGGGTGCCCCGATGAATAGGTCATTGCCCTCCGCCGCGACCGCGTAGCCGAACTCCCCGCCGGAGTTCGGCGCGGGCCGCTGAAGGGTTCGCAGTACCGAACCTGTCGCGCTGTCGATCAGGTAGGCGACTCCCTCGCCGTTGCCGCCGTTCCCGGGAGCCCCGACCAGCAGATTGTTGCCGATAGCCGCGATGGATCGGCCGAAGGAGCCGAAGGCCTCCGGCTGCGGATTCCCGATGCGCCGAACGACCGATCCGGTCACCGGATCGACGATGTAGACCGCGCCGACATCGGGAGCCTGGATCCCGTCTTCGAAGGGTGCCCCGATGACGAGGTTCGAGCCCAGCCGCTCCAGAGCCTGTCCCCATCCCGTCTGGCGTGACAAGGTGCGAACGAAGCTGCCGCCGCTCCCGAACAGGTGGACATCGGTACCGCTCTGGTCGCTGCGCGGCTGGCTGACGGCGATGAGACTGCCGAGGTGCTCGACGGCGAGACCGAACGCGCCCCCTTGCTCCAGGGCGGGCGACTCGAAGACGATGCCGGGCTGCCCGGTGCAGCAGTCGAAGAACTGCGCGAGGCCCGAACTGCCGTCGGTCCTGTGGAAGATACCGACGATGCCCCTCCCGCCTTGGGCATGCAAGGCCGCATCCCCGGCGGCCCCGAAGCCGGTGACGGTGCGCTCCAGCCTCCCGCTGGCAGCGTCGTAGACGAACAGCACCGGCGCATCCTTGGCCCCGGCGACGATCGCGCGCGGCCCGTCGATGGTCACGGCGAGTCCGAATCTCATTCCCTGCGAGCCGAACGTGTGGAGGGCCCTGCCCGCCAGGTAGAGGTGGGCGAGTCCCGCGCTCGGCGAGCCGACGAGCGTCCAGAGCCCATGCTGCGCGACACTCGTCCCGAATCCGACGGGCCCGGCCAGCGTCGCGACCGTCGCCCCCCCCTGCGCCAGGTGGACGCGTCCCTCGCCGGGCGCGCCGATCGCGACGACCTCCTCCGACGACGCCAGCGCGCTCCCGAACGCCCCGCCCGGCGCGGCGAGGCTGCTCGTCAGCGTGCCGAGAAGCTCCCCGGTGAGCCGGTCGCGCCTCTCGACGACGCCACGCCCTGCAACGCGCGTCGGCGCCCCGACCCAGAGTTCCTCGCCATGGAGCGCCAGCGCGGCGCCGAACTCGCCGTCGGCGGCGTGGATCGACCGCAGGACGTGACCGCGCCGCAGATCGTGGACGACGACGCGGTTCTCGCGGGGCACCCCCACGTAGAGTTCCCCGTCGCGCGTGACGAGCGCCGTGCCGAACCGCTCGCCACCCCGCAACGTGCGCTTCAGCCTCCCCGTCGTTGCGTCGTAGATGTGGACCTGGTTGCGCCCGGGCGATCCGACCGCGACGCACTCGTCCGCGAAGGCGACCGCGCGGCCGAACTCGCCTCCGACGTTGGGGCTGCCGAGGACGACGCTCGGCCACCGGGGCAGGGCTATCTCCGTGGAGCCGCTTCCGCCGCAGGCCACCAGGAGTGCAAGGAGCGTCAGGCAGGCGAGGGACTTTCGCATCCGGACAGGATCGCAGGCACTACCGACGCTCGCCGCGCGAAGGGCGTCAGGGCCGGAAGATGCCCGGAAACTCCCCGTCGGCGAGCACCTCGGTGCGGTAGATCCAGAAGCCGGGGGTTGCGAGGGCGATCTCCCAGACGACCTCCCCGAGGGGGTTCACCTCGATCAGCCTTCCGCTGACCCCGGCCGTCGCGAGGATGTTGCCCGACGGGAGCCGGTCCACATCGCCGAGGGCGAAGTCGTAGAGGTCAGGGGTCGCCCGCCAGGTGAAGACCTCGGTCGCGGTACCGAGGATCTCGTCGAATCGCACTTGGAGGATCCGGCTCCGTTCGGGCGCCCGGAAGTTCCCGTTGTCCCAGAGCAGCAGCGAGCCGTCGGCCTGCAACTCGGGCGCGTGCTGGTGGCGCATCAGGTCCGGCCCCCCGAGCCCCCCCTGACCGAGCGTGATCCGGATGTCGCCGGAGGGGAAGTCGATGCCGATGATCCGGTCGAAGTGGCGGATCGACATCCAGATGAGTCCGCGCGCCTCGTCCCAGAGAATGCCGTTCGCGTGGCTCCAGTCCTTCCCCAGGCGGGAGAGGCCGGGGAAGTCGTCCTCGGGCACGTCGAACTCTTCGGGCCGGAAGTGGTCGAAGATGTTCCACTCCCAGAGGACGGTGTTGGTCGCCTTGTCGATCAATTCGATCCCGTCGCCTTCGTAGACTTCGCCGTTCCACGTCTCGAAGGTGTGGGTCATGTACATGCGCAGCCCCATCGGGCCTTCGGTGATCTCATGGTGGACGAGCACGCCCGGCCGGCTCTTCCAGACCGGGTCTCCCTGCCAGGTGATCTCGTTCCCGACCATCGAGACTTCGCCCGCCGCCGAGGTCTCGGCCCGCACGTAGAGCAGCGTCCCCTCCGGTGTCACCTCGGCGACGCCGATCGTCGCGACGCCCTCCTCCCGGTACCACCAGACGACCTCCCCCGCATCATTGACCACTGCGATAAGCGGGATGCGTCCCTCTCCCGGAGGCGCCATGACGCGGATCAGCGGCACGAGCAGGTAGTCGCGCCGGCTGCGTCGCTTCGTATCGGCGCGCAACTCGAAGCGCGGCATCCAATCGGGCACAACCCGGACGCGGAATCGCGAGAGGCCGGTCGCCGCGATCGTCCGGTCCAGCCCCCCGAGCACCTCGACCTGGGCGTAGTAGACGGCTCCGTCCACGAGGGGGAGGCCCGCACGCGCCTCGAGCGCCCCCTCGATGTCGATGAACTCGACGAGGCGGCGGCGGCCGGCGTCGCTGTAGATCGAGACGCGATAGCGATCCGCGCCGGGGAAGGGGGTCCACCGGAAGCGCGCGCGCGCGTCGTTCGCCGCGCCGTCGTCGCTCGGCGTCAGCAGGCGGAAGGCGAGCGGCGCGACCGAGAGGCGCGCGATGCGCACGCCGTTGTCGCAGGCGCCGCCGAGCAGGATGAGGAGAGGAAGGGTGCGGATCACGAGGGGTCCTCAAGCGCGACGGCAGGGGCGCGCAGCCGCTCTCCGCCGAAGGCGGGCCTTGGATCGACCCCCGCGCGTGTGGCATGGAACCGGCCGACGGGCGCGGAGGAGGATGGCGCCTCGCCGTCGGGCGGCGTCGTCGCCGGGGCGGAAGGCGGGGGGGCCCGGGGGGCGTCGAGTCGGAGCGGCGGCAGAGCCTCCGCGGGCCGCACGGGACCTCGCCGCAGCGCCCCGGAGCACGCCGCGCGTGCCGACCGGAATCCGTGCGCCGCAGACGACGATCGGGTCGTGCCGCTCCCCCACCACCTGCGCTGCGGTCGCCGTGCAGGCCTCGGGGACGAGGGAGGAAAGGCGCGGCGCGCAGGACACCGGCGGACATTGGGCCACATCCGCGCGAGGAAGGGAAGCCGTACGCAGATAGAATCCACCGCGTGCGCAAGGTCGCGTTGCTCCTGACGGTACTCCTCGCCGCCGCGCTCGCGATGCGCCTCTCCCTGCCGCGCTCCCCTCCCCCCTCCCCCGCGCCCCCTCCCCCCCGGTCCGAGGAGTGGACCGGCAGCGCCGCCTGCGCCGCCTGCCACGAGGAGATCCACGCGCGCTGGGCGAAGACCGCCCACGCGAACACGCTGCGGGACTTCTCGGCGGAGACGACGGCCAAGCCCTTCGATGGCGACCGGTTCGTCGCGCGCGACATCGAGCAGACGCTGGGGCCCGGCGCCTCGATGGAGTGCGAGGGGCCGGGCGGGGCGCTGGCGCGCTTCCCGGTGGAACTGGTGATCGGCGTGCGGCGCGTGCAGATGTTCACGACCACCCTCGAGGGCGGCAAGATCCAGGTGCTGCCGGTCTTCCTCGAAGTCCAGCGGTCGAAGTGGTTCGACTACGCCGACTTCATCTTCGGCGGCCCGGCGCAGATCGAGATCCCGCCCGACAGCCCGGACTCCTGGTACACGTTCGCCCGCAACTTCAACAGCCGGTGCGGCCACTGCCATACGACGAACTACCGGACCGGCTACGACGCGGACGCCGGCAGCTACGAGACGACGTGGACGGAGCGTGCCGTCGGCTGCGAGAGTTGCCACGGGCCGGGGGGGGCGCACGTGCATCACTGGCGCGGGATGCTCCCGGGGGAGGATCCGATCCTCCACCCGGCGAAGCTGCCGCTGGACCGGGCGCAACAGGTCTGCGGCCAGTGCCACGCCGAGGGGGAGGTGATCGTGCCCGGCTTCCGCCCCGGGGAGGACCTCTTCGCGTTCCTCGACGTCGCGGGCCTCGAGGACGGCAAGCACCTCCATCCCGACGGACGCGCGAACGAGCTGATCCACAATCTCGTCCCCCTGCTGCAGAGCCGGTGCGGCCCCCTGGCCTGCACGACCTGCCACGACCCCCACGGGCGCGGGATCCCGGGCGACCTCTACCGCCCGCTCGGCGACGACTGGACCTGCACGCAGTGCCATGCGGACAAGGGCGCGTCGATCGAGGAGCACACGCACCATCCGCGGGAGAGCGACGGGAGCCGCTGCGTGAATTGCCACATGCCGCGGATGGTGATCGAGGGCGGCCACGGGCGCGTCTTCGACCACACGATTTCGATCCCGTCGCCGCGCGCGTCGCGCCAACTCGCGCTGCCGAACGCCTGCGCCGACTGCCACCTGCTTGAGCCGATCCGCTTCGAGGTCGAGCCCTTCGAGCGCTGGTATCCGGGAGCCGAGGAGCGCAACCACCGCAGCGCGCTGGCACGGGCGGTACTCGCGGGCCGCCGCGGCGCCGCGGAGGCCGCGGATCTGCTGACCCCCTATCTCGCCGATCGCAATCCCGTCTACCGCGCCGGCGCCGCCCGTCTCCTCGCCCGGGGCGGCAGCGACCTCCGGGCGCAGCTCCGCGATGCGCACCCGCTCGTGCGCCGCGCCGCGATCGACGGCGTCGCCGCGCGCCACCCGGAGGCTCTGGTCCCGCTGCTCGAGGATCCCAACATGGTGATCCGCTACCGGGCCGCGCGCGCGCTCGTCGATCGCGGCGACCTGCGCGAGAGGATCACGACGGTGCTCGAGGGCTTCGTCGCCCTGAGGAACGACCGCGAAATCGACCACTACATGCTCGGGCGCCTCTACGAAGCCTCGGGGCGTCTGCCGCAGGCGGTCGCCTCCTACGAGCGGTACCTGCGGCTCTGGCCGTGGGACACGGCGACGCGCTCCCGAGTCGAACGACTGCGCAAGTGAGGGGGCCGCCGCGCGGCGGTGGGCCGCCGGGTCATGCGGGCGGGGAGTCTGGCCGACGACGACTCGGGCGAACGCCTAGTCGGCGTCGTACTCGATGAGGTGCAGGCGGTCGCCGGGCAGCCGGTCGCGGCGGGTCCTCTTGCCGTCGGTCCAGAGGATCTCGACGGAATCGGCGACGGCGTGGGCGCCGAGGCCGAAGAGCATGCGAGGGTCGTCGTTGCCCTGGAACGAGGAGCCGATCAGGTAGACGCGTCGGGTCGCGATCTCGCCGGCGCGGACGGTCACGACCGCCCCCGCCGGATCGAGGGGCACGCGGGCGGAGGGCTTGCCCCGCAGGCGGATGGCGAGCCAGTGCGGTGCTCCGCCGGTGCGTTTCACGTCGCACCGGAGCAGCGTCGGCGTGTCGTTCATCTCGGTCGTCGCGATGTCGGGATCGCCGTCGTTGTCGAAGTCGACGACGACGGAGGCGCGCGTGCACTTCTTCACGTCGAGGCCGGGACCGGCGCGGCTGCCGAGGTTGTCGAGCTTCAGCCGCTTCGGGTCGGTGTTCAGGATCAGCAGGTTGTACTGCTTGTAGCTCGTGTCGAGCCACTTGAAGTTGTCCACCTCGGGGAAGACGTGGCCGTTGGCGAAGAAGATGTCCATGTCCCCGTCCAGATCCGGGTCGAAGAGCAGCGCCCCCCAACCGAGGGCGGCGAACGTGAGCGCCCGCATCCCGGTACGCGGGGACTTCTCGACATAGGTGACCCCGCCGCCGGGAAGGGCGTCCGCGACGAGCATGTTGTACTCGTCGTGGCTGAAGGTCGTGATGAGCAGGTCCTGCAGGAGGTCACCGTTGATGTCGCCGAGCGCCACCCCCATCGAGGCCTGTGTCGAGAACTGACTCTGGCCCACGGCGAGCCCGAGGAGGTCGGCCCGGTCCTCGAACGTGCCATCCCGGCGGTTGATCCAGCAGGAATTGCGGACCATGTCGTTCGCGACGAAGATGTCCTGCCAGCCATCCCCGTCGATGTCCCACGCCACCGGCTGGAAGCCGTAGTAGGGCCCCTCGGAAGACTCCGTGCCCGACGCATGGGAGAGCTTCATCGTGATCCCGGCGCGCTCGGAGACGTCTTCGAAAGAGAGCCGCCCTGTCTCGACGAGCCGGTTCCGCAGCAACAGGTCGTTGAGCGGCTTCAGCCCGAGCGGACCGCAATAGACCTTGACCTTGCGCCACTCGCAGTTGCGGCCGTCCACTTCGCCGTTCGGGCCCAGCGTCGTGATGTCGGGGCGCACCAACATGTCGTAGACGTCGGCATATTGCGAAACGTAGATGTCCAGGTCTCCGTCCCGGTCGTAGTCGACGAAGCAGGCGGCGGTGGACCAGTCGCGCGGATTGCCGGCGGCGCCCGTTGCGGGGGCGACGTCCTCGAAGGTGCCGTCGCCGCGGTTCAGGAAGAGGCGGTTGGGGCCCCAGTTGCAGACGAAGATGTCGATGTCGCCGTCATTGTCGATGTCCCCGGCGATCGTGCCGAAGGACCAGTAGGCATCCTGGACCCCCGCCTCCGTCGCACCCTCCCGGAACGACTGGCCGCCCATGTTCCAGTAGAGCGCCTTCGGCGGCGCCTCCCCGATCGGCAGCAGAACGGGCTCTTGGCGGGCCCGGTCGTAGCGCAGGATGTTGTTCCCGTTGGGACAGTAGAGGTCCATCCACCCGTCGCCGTCGAAGTCGCCGACGGCGACCCCGGGCGCCATCGCCTCGATGATGTAGTTCTTCTGGCCATCGCGGCCGGTCCGATTGCGAAGCGTGTAGCCCATCTGCGCCGCGACATCGACATAGGCGAACGCGACCCCCGGGGCGGGTTCCGCCTCCGGTACCGTCCCCCCGCGGCGGGACGATCCGATCCAAAGCGAGATCCCCGCCGTGAGCGGCAGCAGCAACAGCGCGAGGATCCGGACGCGGCGCCGGGGGCGGCTCGCGAAGGGGGGAGTCGACTCCATGCGGGAGATGACGAGTGTACCAGCCTCCGTACAATGGGCCGCACGCATGCGACGCACGCTTCTCGCCACGCTCCCGCTCGCCGCGGCCGCGCTCGCCCAGGACGCCTACGAGGAGATGATCGGCGAGGCGCTGCGACTCGAGCAGGAGATCCGCCCGGGAGAGCAGGCCGATGCCGCGCTCGAGCGCGGCTACCAGAAGCTCGCGGAAGCCTCCGAACTGGCTCCCGGCCGCTGGGAGGCCTTCGCGTTGCGCGGCACCAACCGCTGCACGGCGGCGGTCGCCTGTCGCGAGATGCTCGTACACCTGCTCAGCGACGCCCGGGCCGGCGGCAAACCGCCCGACGTCGTCGAGGAGATGGAGCGCCGGGGCCTCGAGTGGATCGGCGTCCTGATCGACCACGCACGCCAGAATTTCGCCGTGATGCACCGCAACATGCGGGAGACCAACACGGTGGACCCGAACCGGCTCCAGTTCGCCGTGGCCGCGCTGCGCTTCGCGGAGGCGGAGTATCTCGGAGGAGCGGACGGCACGCCGGGCGCGATCGACGAGTTCAAGGAGCTGATCCGGCGCGGGTGGCTGCCCGACTACTGCGCCGAATTCATCGCGCGCTCCTACGTGCAACTCGGGGTCACCGCGGTCGCCGACGACAAGCTCGACGAGGCGCAGGAGTACTGGAACGAGGGGCTCAAGTGGAGCCGCACTCCCGCCACGCGCCGCATCCTCCTCTCCAACAAGGCGGCCGCCTTCGACCTCCACGAGGAGATGAGCCGCGCGGAGGCGATGGTCCGCCAGCAGATCGCGATGGAGCCGGATCAGCCCGTCCACTGGAAGAACCTCGGGCTGATGCTCGGCCACCAGAACAAGTTGCGCGAGGCGCTGCGGGCGTACGACCGCGCGCGGTCGCTCTGCAACAGTGTCGAGGGGCCGATCCCGCTCGGTGCGTTCCACGGGAGCGCATGGCTCAAGGCGGCCATGATCCACGGCAAGCTGCTCGAGGAGGACGGCGACCTGCGACTCGCCTGGCGTCTCTTCGGAGAGTACCGCCGCATGCTCGGCGACGACTACAACTTCTGCATCAACTTCGGCGAGTTCGCCTTCCACATGGGGCAGTATGAACTGGCATGGGCCTACCTGACGCGAGCGCGCGACTTGCAGTCCTTCTGCCTGATGCCGCACCAGTTGCTGCTGATGACGGCGCTGCGCATGCAGGGACCGCCCGACGAGGCGAAGGCCCGCATCGAGAAGGCGCGCGAGTCCCACAAGGAGGCCCAGCGCCGATTCCGGCCGAGCGACGAGTCTCCCGCGCTCAAGCGACTCTGCGGCGGGCTGCGTGACCGCATCAGTTCGGGGCCCGCCGGCACGGTCGCCGATCTGCTGTCGCCCGACCCTCTGGCGGCCTTCGGATCCGACCGCCCCCCCGAGTGGCTCGTCGCCGCCGCCTCCGCGCGGCTGCCGTTCCGACCCGACGCCCCCGATCCGGAGGCGGGCGGGTCCGACCGCGATGCGGCGCGGGCAGGATCCGTCGACGGGGCCTCGTATTGGAGGATAGCGACCGGTGTCGCGGGGGGAGTGGCCGCGCTTGCGGCGGTCGCCTGGTTCGCAAGCCGCTTCCGGCGGAGTCGCTGAAAAAGGCACCGCCCTGCACGAGGCAGGGCGGTGATCGGAATCGTCGAGTGCGGGGCCCCGCGGTTCCGTCCGCCGCCCCGCGCGCTCACTCAGTTGAAGCGGAAATTCAGGGTCACCTCTTCCATGGACATGTACGGGCCGAGCGCCGCCTGCTTCGGGTCGGTGTATTTGAAGATCGCAATGACGCGGACGAACGCGTCGCGCAGCGGTGCACCACTCGAATTGAGATTCGCCGTGATGTCTCCCTCGACCCCGAGCCCCCTGTTGAAGATCGTCGCGACGCTTCCGCTTCCGCCGGCGTTCACCACACCCAGCGGGAAGGGATTGATCTCGCTCGACACGAGCGGCACGAGAGGATTGACCGGGTCGGGACGTGCGGAACTCATCTGAAGCTCGATCGACTGCGAGGGCGCAACCGTCGCAAAGACATCGCCCGTCGCCATCGGCAGGTAGAGCGGGTTCGCCACCCGCACCGCGTACAGCTCGGTGATCGCGTTGACGCCGCCGAAGCGGTTCGCATCGAACTGCCGGATGGACAGCACGCCGGTCGCGTAGCTGTTGTAATTGCCGGGCTGGCCCGGGACCGCCGGTCCGGGGGTGATGCCGGTGATGATTCCATCCCCGTCCATCAGGAAGATGTAGCCCCTGCCGCCGTCGCCGCCCGCGTTGCAGGAGTTGCAGGTCCCGGTGAAGGTGCTCGGCACCGGGGCCCGGGGGCCACCCGTGCCGCCCAAGGCCAAGACCATGCCGCCGCTCAGGTCGATGTTCTCGCCCGAGATCAGGCTCGCGGTGCCGCCGCTTCCGCCACCGCCGCCGCCGGTCGTGTTCGTCCAAGCCTGGCCCTGCCACTGATAGAAGGCGCCCGCGCCGCCATTGCCACCGGACACGTCGATCGTCCCGGTGCAGATGAGCGGGCCGGCCGACAGGATCTCTAGGAACCCGCCGCCGCCACCGCCGCCGCCGCCGGAGCCGGTGCTGTTCTGGGTGTGGGCCCAACCGCTGAACGCCCCGCCGGCGCCGCCGCCCGAACCTCCGACGAAATCGAGGGCCAGGCGATCGCCGTAGATCGCACCGGGAGCGCCGCGGATCCCGATGACACCCGAGGTCGCGATGCCCCACTGGCTGCACTTGCCGAAGCTTCCGATCGGCGAGCCGACGTTGCCCCCCGTCTGACCCTCGTCGCGGTCCTCGCCGTAGGTGCCGGCGGTCCCGTGGCTTCCACCGCCGCCGCCCGTCCCGGAGGGACGACCGATCGAGGCGGAGTCCTGCTGGTTCACGAGAAACCCCTCGCCGCCCGAATGGCCGCGACCGGGGCCCTCACCCTTGAACGAGTTCGGGAATGCGGCGGGACGGCCGCCGGCTGCAGCGACGTAGGTCTCGAAGCTGTTGCATCCGCCGTAGCTGGTCGTCGTGACGCGCTGCTGTCCGCGGCGGCAGAAGCCGCCCGGGAAGCCCCCGGGACCTCGGACGCCGGCCGGCGCGTCCTGCCCGAGGCCGCCGGTCGCGGCGTAGGGGGGGAGGACGCCGTTCGCTCCGTTGCCGCCGCGCGCACTGATCGTGCCGTTGACCTGGCAGAGACCGGCGGAGAGCAGCTTGCAGGGGTTTCGCCCGACGATCTGCAGCGTTGCGCCGGCGGAGATCTTGATCGTCTTGTAGTCGAACTCCGTCGGAATGACCGAGTCGAAGTTGCGATTGCCGGGGTTCGACAGCCCCGCGGTGTTCTTGTATTCGTCGAGCGGATCGAGATCGTTCGTCGTGATCCGGATGCCGCTCAGCTCATTCAGCGTGTCGCCGGTATCGAGGATCGTCGTGCCGCTCGTGACGAGCAGGTCGCCGTTCTTGCCCGAGCCGAACGCGCCGATGAACCCGATCGCGCTGCCCTCGGCGGTCGGCGGATTGTAGAGCGCGGTGTTGAAGCGATTCTCGTCCGCGGTGGTCTGACCGGACTCGGGGTTGATCCCGTCGACGATCGGGTTGTAGGTGAGCGTCCGCTTCAGGAAGACGGCGGGCCGGTCGCGGACGATGAACTCGCTCACGTAGCCGAGCCCTCCCGGCTCGGGGAAGGGAGTCCCTCCCGTCACCGTGGTTTGGCCGTCGCCGGTGAGGCCGTTCTCGCCGATGAAGGTCTTCGTGTAGTCGAGGCCGAGGATGTTGCCCGAGAAGACGATCCGGTAGCGCGTGTCGTCCACCAGAGCGCCCAGCGGAGTCACGATGATGAACACCTCGACCACCCCCTGGGCGTTCGGAGCCTGGCTCACGCGCACGCTGATCGGCACGCGGATCGGCCCCCCCAAGTAGGTCGCCACGGTGCCGAAATGGCCCGGCGCGGCCGCGGGCGGCGCCGTGTCGGCGCTCTGCGTCGCATCGCTGCGGATCTCGAACATCGTGATCGTTTGCGTGGTGATCGAAGCCGGATCGAGGGGCTCGCTCACCTGAAGGCGGAACTCCCACGGCAGGTCGAAGCCCGGGCCCGCGCCGGGTTCGATGAACCGGGAGTTCGCGAGGATCTCGTTGCTGTCTTTCAGCGCAAGGTCGGTCCTGCGCGGATCGAGGCGCGAGATGTCGATGGAGGTGGGCGGGCTGGTGGACGCGTCCAAGGCGACGAGTCCCAAGGCCCGGGGCGGCTGCAGCGGGATGGGATCCTCGAAGAGCGTGTTGGTCGAGAAGAGGAACTCCTGCGTGACCGGGAGCTTGTCGCCGCCCGCCGAGGTCAGCGCATCCGGCCCGCCCTTCAGGAAGACGTGGTACTTGCCGTTGGCCCGGAAGCCTGCATCCGAGCGGTCAGGCTTGTGCGGGAGGCGCGGTACGAAAATGACCTTCTCTCCGAGCACGACGTAGTTCCCGATCGCCCGGGAGAAGTTCGACTGCCCGGGCGTCGTCTCGACGTTCTCGATCTTCAGACGCTCGAACAGATCCTGCGTCGCGCTGACCGGCGCCGAGAATTGGAAGGTCAGGATCCGGTTGCGGAAGATGTTGTTCTTCCCCGAATCGACGAAATGGATGAGTTGGAAGAAGCCTCCCGACTCACCACTCCCGCCGCCGCAACTCGCGGCAAACGTCGCGACGGCAACCAAAATAAGGACATGAACGGCGTGTCTCATCCCAACTCTCCATACTGTTCGTTCGACAGTTCGTCGCCACTCTCTCGCCAACACGGCCCCTGAAGGCTCCTGCCACCGAAGCCCCTCGTGAGCCCGGACCTTCGTCCGCCAGATAAAGCCATCGGAAAGATTAACCTAGAGCCGACCCCGCCACCTAGGGGAAAATCTCCTTGGCGGGGCTCGACCACGGCCCGAAATCCAGAGTCAAGCGGGCGATTCTTGGGGGTCAGACGAGCATGCGTGCGATTTCGCACGGCGGTTGCAGGCGGCGCGTGCGATCCAGCCACAGCCCGCCAAGTCTGCCAAAAGCGCTTCGATCGCAAGATCGAAGCGGCAGCCGAGCGCCCCGTCGCGTACGATGATCCCCCCCCCTGAAACGCCGCCGCTCCGCCTGCGGCCGAGGCTCGGGGCGACCAAGGGAGTGCCAGAAGTCCGGTCGAACGCGGGAGAGAATCACCCGGTGCGCAAGGAGTGGCTTTGGATCGGGGTCGCATGCTTCGGCGCAGCTACTGCGATTCTCGTGCCGCTTTGGTCCGACGGGGTGACTTCCAGCCCCCAAGGAGGCGCGAAGGGGCCTACCCCCCCCCTGTACCGTTCACGACGTGACGTCGGGAACGTCTTGGGGCTCCCTCATAGGACGATTCGAGTTGTTCGGCCCGCTGCCGGGAGCGACCTTTTGCCCCCCTGCGCTCGGAGCGCCTGG
>Ga0187893_10001832_pt1 | contig 49022 bp, 56 predicted proteins | sample MA1701074metaG_FD_139574 | JGI IMG/M metagenome (GOLD analysis project Ga0187893, IMG submission 139574) | White microbial mat communities from a basaltic lava cave in the Kipuka Kanohina Cave System on the Island of Hawaii, USA - MA170107-4 metaG ... | reverse complement strand
AGGGTGAAGAACTGGAGGAAGGGCCCAGACCAGGTGACGCGCTGGGCGGCCGCGGGGCTACTCGTAGCCGAGAAGCGGGTCCGCAGGATCCGCGGCTACAAGTACCTGCCGCTTCTCGTCGAGGCGCTCACAAAGCTTGACCTCGAGAAGGAGGTCGCGTAGTTAAATGACAAGTCGTTCGCCCCTCCCTTCATCCCTAACAACGTGGCGGACATTCTCCCTACGACAAGTTCGGCGAGTTGCTGATGCTCTCCGTAATACTTCGATTCACAAGGATTCTCACGATAGACTCGAACGATAGGAAGATAAGGAATATGCAACTCTCTCCATCGCCGGGAAAGAAGCTGCGCACGATAACTCTCTGCGGGCTAGCTGGCGCAGTGGGAGTATCGTTGCCGCCGTTCTTGTCCGACGTGTTGAAAGAGCTCTTGCATGATGGAACTTCTGTTGTTTTCCTGGCAGACTGGATTCTGCGGCGCGTACTCATGGGCTTAGTCATGGGGTGTGCGGTCGCGACCACGCTGATCTGGTGGCGATCCGCTGTCGGTCGATTGATAGCAGCGGCCAGCATTGCATTCATCGCGGACATGGGGTATTCGTATGTCGAGTTCATGTTGACACGAACCACAAGCCCCAGCTACTTTCCAATGAGGACATCATTGGTCCGGGCTCTCGTGCTTGCTAGTCCCGTTGTGATCCTACAAGTGATGGCACACCACATGTTCTTGACTAGACCGTCGGTGCGAAGGATGCCCTGGCTGACCTTGGGTATCTATGTAGCCTGTGGCTGCTTGGGAATGATTCCGGAAGCGATAAGGTACGATGACTACCCCTTTGTGCTCTTGGTTGGCGCGTGCATAGGCTACTGTCAACTGTTTGCGATGTTGTTTGTCATTCGGTATGAGATGCTGCTTGCCCCTGAGCCACTGAGATGAAGGCCTTTCATAAATGTGACGGTGACGTTCGAGTAGACCTGTAAACAAAGCGGCCACAGGGTAGATTCCTGATGACTACCTTTTCAAGGAGACCCTATGACCGCAAGAACCAACCCGAGAGTATCGCCGAGCCAGTCGCTCGGTCACGAGCTGACCAGTGATCTGCCGCCCGGAACTGGACACTCTCGATACTTGGCCTACGATGCTTTCGAGGAGTGCCAGCCATGAAGAAACGGTTCACTGAAGAGCAGATCATCAAGATCTTGAGGGAGGGGGAAATGTCACTTTCCCGCACGATCGGATCCTCGGCGCCGATGGCCTGGATGATCTCCCCAATTGCCGGAGGATCTTGAGCTGGCGTCAGCAGGATGGCGGCCAGCATTCCGATGCTCGTCACTATTCCCTTTTCCACACTCGCCCCTCAATGACGCTACTCAATCCACTGGATTCTATATCAGCATGCGGATGGACCTGACCGGATTCCGGCGGGCGCGTCATGAAGAGCAGCCATTTCGATAAACGCAAAGACGATTGGACCGAGCCCCAACGGAACCGCCCGAGTCGGAGGCGTTTACCCTATCTGCCATGGGGTGCTCCCCGGCCGGGCATGTGGCGGCCCGGCCAGGGAAGGGCTCGACCTACACCTCCACCGCAAGCGGCATCAGCACGTAGACGTGCCCGTTTGATCCGGTCGTGATCCGGGCCGCGGAGTCGTGCGTGCTGCAACCGATCTCCACATCCTCGCCCGGGCTCGCCTTGAGATAGTCGAGCAGGTATCGCGGGTTGAAGACGATCGAGAAATCCTCGGCGTCGCAGTCCGCCTCGATCGTCTCCTCGCCCTCGCCGAGATCGGCGCAGCGGCTGGACAGCACGAGCTTGTCCTTGCCGAGGGTGAACTTGACCGCCGGAGCGCGGTCGCTGCTCATCAGCGAGACCCGCCGCAGGGATTCCCGCAGCGTGCCCGCCGACAACTTGACCTTGTTCGTCAGGATCTTTTCCTTCGGGAGCACGGCTCGATAGTCCGGGAAGCTTCCCTCGACCACCCTGGAGTGGATCGTGGACGTCCCGTCCGTGATGCTCACGGCCGACTCGGCGATCGAGACGATGAGCATCGCCTCGGGGTCAAAGAGCTGCCCGGCGAGATCCAGCACCCGAGGCGGCACGATGACCTTGACCTTTCCGGCGTCGGCCTCGAGCTTGCGCGAGGCCCAGGCGAGCCGCCGCCCGTCCGAGGCGACGACGTTGCACTCGCCGTTTTCCAGCTCAATGAGGACGCCGGTAAGGGCATAGCGGACAGCGTCCGTCGAGACGGCGAACGAGACGAGGCGGATCATCTCCATCAGGTCCTTGTGCGGCAGCACAACGGTGGACTGGGCCTTGATCTCGGGAAAGGCAGGAAAGTCCGACTCGGTCCCCTGCACGGTCTTGAAACTTCCGTCCGCGCAGGAGATTTGCAGGGTCTGCTTTTTCAGCGCCAGCGTGATCTCCTCGTCGGACACAGCCCTGGCGATCTCCGAAAGGAGGTGCGCCGGCACCGCGCAGGAGCCGGCCTCGGCCTGCTCGCACGGGATCGAGGTCGCCACGGCCAGCTCGGTGTCGGTCGCCTGGACATGAAGGGATGTCCGCCCGCCATCGGAGATGACCTCGAGACGCGCCATGGCGAGCGCGGGAACCACGGGCTTGCGCGGCGCGACTGAGGAGGCCAGAGAGAGCATCCTGGAGAAATCGCGTGTGCATACCTTGGCTTTCATGATGAACCCGAAATCGGATCACGAACGCTTGCGGCGTTGACTTGGTCAGTGGCGCACCGGCCGTCAGACCCATGCGCTGATGAGGGTGATCCCGCTGACTCGGCCGAGGGGACACCTGAACGTGTCCCGGACACAGTCGCGGCGATCGTCCAGATCCCGGTCTCCGGCCTCGCTGCAGATCGATTCGACCTCGGCCTTGACCTGGTCCTCGCTCCAGCCGGACTTGCGCAGATAGCCGGCCAGTCCGAGGGCGAGGCGGTGACGCCGGCCCTCGGTCCAAGAAGCCCGCACGAGCGCGAGCACGCGGTCGACCTGCGGCGCGACGGCGCCGGGGAGCAGCCCACGACCCGGCCGCTTGGGCTCGGGGAGCTTGAACCGCTCGAACAGCGTCGAGGGATACCTTGCGTCCCGAACCTGTACCACCCGGCAGCGTTTAAGACGCTCGGGGTCCTTGACGTTGTAGGTCCCCGGCAGCCGGAAGAGCCGGGAGAGGTCATAGTTCTGGGTGTCCCCCAGAAGAGCCGTCTGGAGCCCCTTGAGGATGCGACGGAACTCCTCGGGCCTGCCGTGGATCTCGACGGGAGAGGTCAGCAGCCAATAGGCGTGAAGGCCGTGGCCGGAGAACGTCAGAAACGACGGCTGGGGCTTGAAACCGTTCCAGCCGTCATAGATCGCCTGCGGGGACACGTTCGGGTACTGCTTGAAATCGATCTCGGCCCACAAGTTCGTGAGCACGCCGACGGCGTCCTCCTTGCCCTTGGGGGCTTGGCGGGGCGCGCAGGAGAACGCAATGTGCCACTCGCCGTCGTGCCGGTCGACGAACCGGTGAATACGCTTGGGGTTGGCCGGGAGCTTGATGAACTCGCGGTGGATCCTCTTGTGCCCGAACAGGTCCGGATTGGTGTATGCGCGCAGCTCCAGGAAATGCCCCGGCACCTCCTTGAAGAGCGCGTCCAGGAACGGGATGGGGTCGGTGGGTTGCATGGAGGCACCAGAAATCCTCGAACGCGGGGCGCGTTGAATGGTGGCGGACGGACTTAAAAGAGCCGCATCTGTCCGGGGTTCTCGGCGGTCGGCCTGCGGCGGATCGGCCGGGACGGGGCCAGGAGGAGGGGATTCTTGGCGGGCGCCGGCTGGGACGGCTCGGGTGCAGGAGCGGTTGCCGCAACCGACTCTTCCACCTCCTCCTCGTCCGCATCTTCCGACTGGACCTTTTTCCAGTAGGTCTCGATCCCCTCGTAGTTGCCGAGGCCCTTGACGACGGATCGGGCCAGCGCGGTCATCATGTCCTCCCCCTGGCTCATCGCGGCCAGCCCCTCGGAGGAGAACGAGCCCTCCAGGGCGAGGCTCGCCGCCAGCTTTTTTCCCATCAGGTCCATGGCGGCCTGCTGGATCGTGTGCTTGTAATACAGGTACAGGATCTTGACCGGCCGCGTCTGTCCGGGTCGCAGGCTCCGCCGACCGGCCTGCCTCAGCGTGTAGATGGAATAGCCGGTCTCGTAAAAGACCATCGTGGGAAAGTCCAGAAGATCCAATCCGACCTCGACCAGCTTGGGATGGGAGATGATGACGTCCGTCTTTGCTTTGTTCCTCTCAATCCATTCTTCGCGCTTTTCCGGCGGCACCGCCGAGGAGCGCAGGACCTGCGTCTTGACGCCGTTGCGGCCCAGGATCTCCACGAGGCGAGGGATTATGTCCCGCGAGGAGGTATAGACCGCATAGATCCAGACCTTCCGGTGGCTCCGCAGCTCCGAGAGGACCGTCCGGACGAGCACCTCCTCCTTGCGGTAGGTCGCTTCGCGGGAAAGGTCTTGGGGAACCGCAATCAAATCGCCGGTCTTGGCGTCCTCGATGGGCTCTACGCCGAACGGGTGGTCCGGATAGCGCAACAGCGTGTTCAGGTACGTGGAGAGGAGATGCTGGCTCCCCGAGGCCAGGGCCTTTTCCAGCGCGTCTTTGATCTCCTTTTCCAGCGCCTCGTAGGCCTTGCGCAGCGGGGGGTCCATGTACAGGCCCACGACCCGCTCCTTGAGGGGGGGCAGATCCGCCTTTAGGTCCTCGAGCTGGATGAACACCGAGCGGTCGACGAGGTGGTTGGAAAAGACCGCCGGAGAGATCCCCGGCCGCACCCGCGTGCTCTTGCTCTCCCTGGCCCCGCGCGACCGCTGGTTTACCAGCTCGTCGGCCTTTTTCCGGAAAATGTGCTCGACCACCCCGTACTTTTCCAAAAACGGCGCCGGCGAGTGAAACTCGAACCCCTCGCGCACAAGCGGCAGTGGGTTGGCGCGAAAGAGCAGGTGGAAAATGTCGGTCGCATATCCGCCGGCCAGGGTCCCGGTGAGCATCAAGGACTTTTTGCTCACCGCGCGGAGCGTCCCCATCATGTTCCCCTGGGCGGTCTTGCCGCCCTTGAGCTGATGAACTTCATCAAAGATCGCGAACTGAAAGGCATCGGGCAGGTAGCGCTTGATGAAATCGACGGGCGCGTACCTGCGCGAGCGTTTCGGATCGATCCCCCAGAGAGGCGCGCCGCACTCGGGGTCAAAGCAGACGCGCTTTGTCCGGGCCAAGTAGGTCTCGCCCCGGGCGTTTCCGTACTGGTCCCTCACCTCCAGGCCGCAGCTCGTGCAGCAGACCTTTCCGCCCAGCCGCTTGTAGTAGACGGGCTTCCAGAACCCGCCGAGCTTGATCCGGTCCTTGGAGATGATCCAGAACTCCTTTCCCTTGGGCGGCCGACGGAGGGCCTCGCGGTTGTCCAGCAGGTCCGAGGTCGAACGGAAAATGCGCGCCTCGGCGCTGCGGATAGTGCGCTCCAGCTCGCGCTTCCACTTGATGACCAGATGCGACGGGCAGACGATGATCGAGCGGTAGGGACGCCGCCCGAAATGGGCGTCGCACGCGGCGGCGGCCATCAGGGTCTTGCCGCAACCCATCTCGCCCACCATCAGCACCGAGGGAAACTCCCGCAGGGCCGTTACCGAGGCGCGGATACAGTCCGCCTGCGCGGCGTAGGGCTTGCGGAGCAGGTCCAGGGGGATCTTTTCGTCGGGCGAGGCCGGATCGAAAAGCGGCCGGACCTGCTCCTGGAGCTTGGCCGCAAGCTCGCCTCCGAACGCGGCAAGGTAATCGTCGACCGTCTTGAGCTTGGAAAGCGAGATGGCTGACGTCATGGCACATTCAGGAAAATCCGCTGGAACCCCGCGAGGGGTTGTAGCAATCAGGTCTGGAGGCTTTCGGACGGACGCCGCTTCATGCGGCGTGGGCGGACTTGGGGTCCGTCGCTGGAGCGCCTTCGAACACGCATTGCACCGATCGGGAAGAGGCTGCCTTGGCCGTCCAGAGCTCGCAGCTTCCGCGCATGGACTGGCCGTTCAGGCCCAGGTCGGAGAGCCCCTTGGCGAGGCGCACCTTGTTCTGGCCCCGCCGCAGGATGCGGATGAACCGCACCGTGCCGTCCGGCTCGAACGCGACCAGGTCAAAGGGGTGACCGGGCGGGACGTCGAGCACCAGGGCGCCACGGTTGCGCAGGAAGGTTCGGATCGCCCGGTACTTGGGATCGCGATGCGGGGGCTTGCCGCTCCGTGGCGCCAAGCGACGCGCGGGCGGGGTGACTGCAGCTTTCGCCCGGCTCTGGAAGAGGTGCGTAACGGGTTCGGGATGGGTGGTTCGCTTCATAAGGTTGGGCTCCTCAAGAGGATGGAAACCCCGATTGGGGTTGGGTCGATCAGAACTTGAGGGCGCCCGACCGGACGCCCTGGCAGATCAGCTCGTCGATCTCGCTTTCGGTTGCACGCAGGAGACAGCCGCTTGTGCCGACCGCGTCAAGGTCGGACAGATGTCCGTCCTCCTTGAGGCGAGCGACGATCCAGTCTGTCCACTCGGGCAGCGCGGGGGCGACGAACCGGCTGGACAGCAGCGCCAAGAACCGCTGGGGCGTCGGATCGATCAGGCAGATTTCCGGCTCTTCGCAAGCGGGCATCGTCACGGCCTCCTGCCCGAGCGGGCCGGACGCCGCGACTAGCGCCTTGTTGCATATCCACGCGCCGTGCGTGAGCGTACGGGCCGATCGGCCCGCCGCGCCGCGGAGCCTCGAGCCGTTTCGTCCGGAGCTTTCCGCAAGCCGAGCCCGGATCGACTTGCCGCCTCGGACGTCGGGATAGAGGGACACCCAAGCACCGTCGACTTTGGCCTCAAGGTACGAGTGTCCCGAGAGGCCAGAAAGGATGGCGCGGACGGCGCTGTCCGAACCGAGCAGGCTGACGAGGAAGAGCCTGGAGCCCTGTGCGTCGTACAGCAGCCGGTCGGCCAGGCAGTCGATCCGTGACTGGTGGGTTCGCAGGGTTACGTGCAGCAGCTTCATGGCCGCTCGTGAAAGGAAGTGAAAACCCCTCTGTACAGACTGGGGTTGAGCTCAATCAGCCAAGTGGTCGGCTCATTCAAGGAGCCTGATCTCTCCCAAAGGCGTCAGGACCTTGATGACGACCTTGAAAGAGTGCTTTTCGCGCACGGTCTGGTTTCCGTCCTCGTCCACCTCCTCGACCCGCTCCTTTGTCCGGACGGGCTTGCCCACGACCAGGTGCCGGGACGCCCCCTTGCCGATGAGCCCGCGCAGCCGACCGGCAGCGAGCATCAGCCCGACATGACCTCGGCGAAGCGGCAGGGGCGAACGGATGACGGCGTGCCCGGGCGCGGCCTCGATCTGGACCAGACGAGCGATGCGCTCGGCAAGCGGAGATCCCTGGACCAACTTCTCCAGCTCATCCTGGGTGTGAGCTTGAACGGAAAGCGTGACCTTGGGACACGAAGCCGGCGAAAGCGGGTCGATCGGATCGGGGTCCAGCACTTGGGCCGCGCCGAACGCCGTCCGCCGGATGTCCTCCCAAGAAGTCCGATTGGCGACGGGCCGCTCCCCCGCACGATAGGCGAGCAGGACGACCTGCCGAAACCGCCCGTACTCCGGGTCCGGGAACCGGAAGATGCGGATGTCTTCGCAGTGCTCCGAGAGAGTCCGGCACACCGGCTCGGAAAAGCGGGTCTTGGGGATGATGTAAATGAGAACGCCGCCCTCGGCGAGTGCGGGAAGGGTTTTTCGGAGGAAGGAGAGCTCGTAGCGCATCGGAGCGCTCTCGTCGGTCTCGTCGCCATAGGGCGGGTTCAAGAACAGGATCGAGAACGCGCGTTCGGGAAGCTCGACCTGCTCCAGCGGTGCATGGAGGATCTGGTCCAGCAGCGAGGCCGCCTCCGTGGCGCGCTGGCCGTCCGGCTCGATCCCGGACCTGTGCAGCAAGTTGCTGCTCGGGCAGAGCGCGGGCAGCGCGGCGCCGTCCCCGCAGCACGGGTCGAGCGCCGAGTAAGGCAGGCCCGAAAAGAACGACAGGTGGCGCGTCAGTCGCGCCATGACGGAGGAGGGCGTCGGGTAAAAGCCCATCTTGACCTGCGCTTGAGGACGCATGGGGCCCCTCCTTAGCTTTGGCAACGCCGAAGCGTTGGATGATTCATCTGGAAACGGAGTCAGTTACGATGGCTGCGGATTTCAATCGGGGGCGGGCATGGATTGCAGGTGCGAACCAAGGCTTGAAACCCTTGGAATACGAACCGTCCAGGAAGCAGAGGACGCGATCGCGATTCTAAGGGGCCTCGTTCAAGCAACCATGTGCTCTCACGGCGACTGCATCTTCTGCGAAGCGGACCATGACTTTGTCGGGCTCGAACCGATCGAAAAGCATCTGTTGCAGTGCCCCTTTGCCCGGCTTTTCCGGTGGCTCGAATCCCGGGACCTGCTACCGGCTTGGAGAACCGCGGACTCGTCCGCGGGAACAGAAATAGTCCAGGAGGACACCCCAGGCCCGCGCCAAGGTCATGCCTTGCGACAAGGCACGCACCAGATCATCAGCCTGTGCGGAGCGTTCCCGGCCGGCTCAGCCTTGATGCGCGACCCGGTATTGCAAGGTCGCCTCGAGACACAACGAGAATTCTGCCAGCCTCCCTCCTTGACCAAGTCCCTGATGCTTGCGTTCACGCCCGTCGGCCCCTGCGGGGTTTGCGGCGAGGTCGCTTGCCGTCAACCACGTCCCGATGTTTTCGGAATTCTTCGCAAAGAGCCAGCAGCTCCTTTTTCGGGTCCGCATCGAGGGACTCGAGGAACCAGAAGAACTCGACCAGATCAATCCTGCGCTCGCCGACCTCGATCCGCCATACGCGGTTGTGGTCCGTCCCCATCCGCTGCGCGAGCTGCCGCACGGTCAGACCCGCCTGCCTGCGCAACGTCCGAAGCCTCTTTCGGAGGGCCCCATAAGAGACCGTGAACTTGGACTTTTCCACGGCCAGAGAGCATGGGTTGGAAAGGGCTTGTCACCAAGATGGTGACAGCATATAATCCGCTTCTTCCGGGGTCATGGGCCGGGAAGGCTTCGCAGAGGCTGAAGATGGTGGATGCCGGGGCGGCGCCCCCCCGCTACGACGTGCTTCTGGTCGATGACGGCGATCAGATTCGTCGCTTGATCCGCGCTTGGCTGGAGGGGCTCGGCCTGAACGTCGTATGCGCCTCGACGGGGGAGCAGGCACTGGAGGTGGCGCAAGCCTGCACCCTTGCCGTCGTGTTGACCGACTATGAGTTGCCGGGCCTCGCAAAGGTGGAGTTGGTCCGTGCGCTAAAGGCGGCCCAACCGGGCGCGAGACTGCTTGTCATGAGCGGCGCGGTGCTGGACGAGGTTGATTTTCAGATGCTCGGTGCCGCCGGGATGGATCGCTTTCTGCACAAGCCGCTTGGGTGCTCGCAGGTCCAGGCCGCGGTGCTTGAGGAGATCGGGGGTTCCAGAGCCAGATAGTGGAAAAGCGAGCTGCGCTGGTCCCCCTCAGATCGAAACGACCCCACCCCACCCCACTCCAGCCCAGCCCAGCCCAGCCAGGCGGCGGGCCGGCCCGGTAGCCGGCGCGTCAGATAGATAGATCGGCGGCTGGAGCCGGACCGACGACAACCCGACCTTCCGACCTCCCGGATCCCGTCGTCCGATTTGCGGGATGGCAGGGAGGTCGCGCGGCTTCGCGGAGTCCATCTGTGGCCCTCTAGCTAGGCTTGTTCATTCAATCGGAGAATGTATATCGCGCATGTGGCGAAAGGCCGGCAAGGCAGGAAGGCTAGACGACCAAAGATGAGCGACGCGCGCGATCGCGTCGTCCGGTTCCGCTTGAACGGCCACCCCAGTTCCCCTATACTATGGTTGTCTTTCCTTTCCCGGAGAGGAGAGGAGAGGACGCAGAGGACAGAAAGGGCCCGCGGTCGGGCGGCACGAAGTAGGTAGCTTAGCGAGCGAGGCGGACGGCCGCCGCGCCAATCTTGAGAGCGGCGGGGTCCGGTCGAGAATGTCAAAGCGCGGACCGATCTCCCTCTGTAGGCATCGCAGGTTTTCCGGTCGAGCACGCGCCGGTGCACCTTGCAAGTCCCTGCGTGACATGGTGTTACCCCCCCCCCCCGATTTGCCGCAGGAAGATCGCCGTTCGTGTCCGTGCGAACGTTCGACCGTCCCGTCTCAGCCCAGCCGCTGAAACCCAAAAGGTACTGGCCGGACAGACGGTTCTCGGAGGGATGATCGCATGCCTGCAGCAGATCCTACGAATAGTCCTCCTGTGCGCGTCCTGTTGATCCACGGAATTGTGGAAAGAGCACTGCGGATCAAGGAATCGCTGCAGGAGAGCCAGGGCGCCCTGTTTCAAATCCGCCACGAAACGGCGATCCCACCGGGGCTCTCGCAGAGTCCGGAGGATTTGGGCGCCGATCTGGTTCTTCTGGGGATGGCCTCCCTTCCGGACGCCGCGCATTCGGACGTCCTGCGTCGGGTCTTGGACTGGACGCGCATCCCGATCATCGTGCTTCTGGACCCCCTCGACGAGCCGGAGTTGGCCGCCCAAGCGGTTCGCTTGGGCGCACAGGACTGTCTGCACGATGCGCCCGCACCCTGCGAGCTTTCCAGGGCGATTCTGTGCGCTTTGGAGCGGCACCGACAAAGGGCTCGCACAGAACTGGAGCTCCGGCAAACCCAGAAGATGGACGTGCTGGGCAAACTGGCCGGTGGAATCGTGCACGATTTCAACAACCTGCTGACCGCCATCACCGGCCACGCCGAGCTTCTTCTTGGCGTGCTGGATGCGTCCGATCCGAACCACGTCCTGGCCAGGGAGATCTCCTCGGCCGCCGACCGCGCCGCGGAGCTGACCCGGCAGCTTCTGGCCTTCAGCAAGACCCGGAGGATCGAGCTTGCGCTTGTGGACCTGAACCAGGCCATCGAGGAGATGAAAGGGCTGCTCTCCAGACTGATCGGCGAGGACATTGCCGTGTCAATTTGCCTGGCGGCCTCGCCGGCGATCATCCGCGCGGACGCCGGACAGGTCCAGCAGGTGATCGCCAACCTTGCGGTCAATGCGCGGGACGCAATGCCCCATGGGGGAAAGCTGACGATCAGGACGGAGACGATGCCGGGGCCGGCGGGCGAAAGCGGCGAGGGTCCGACCGCCATCATCAAGCTGTGTGTCACCGACACCGGGTCGGGGATGGACGACCGGACCCAAGCCCGCATCTTCGAGCCGTTCTTCACGACCAAGGGGGAGCGGGGCAATGGCCTGGGACTTGCCACGGTGCAGCGGATCGTCAAGGGGTGGGAGGGATCGATATCGTTCCAGAGTCGACTGGGTCGGGGCACCACTTTTGAAATCCTCCTGCCAGCGGCCCGCGGCCAGGTCGAGCCGGGCTCGCACGAGACGTCCGCTCCCGCGCGGGTCCAAAGAGGCAGCGAGACGATCCTTCTGGTGGAGGATGACGCGGCGGTACGGCAGCTTCTGGTCAGGACGCTGACGGGGCAGGGCTATTCGGTGCTTCAAGCCGCCGACGGGGAAGAGGCGCTGGCCCTTGGGCGCGCGCATCAGGGGGCGATCGACATGCTCGTAACCGACGCGGTCATGCCGAACATGTCGGGCGGGGCTCTGGCTCAGGAACTATCCAACCTGCGGCCCGGCGTCAAGGTGATCTTCATGTCCGGCTATAGCTCAAGCGGCATCCTTCGCAGAGGCCAGGTCCTGGCCTCTGCCGCTGTGCTCATCAAGCCGTTTCCTCCCCAGACGCTTCTGCGCAAAATCAGGGAAGTTCTGGACGGATAGATAGCAAATGGGCGTGAAAAGGAGGGACTGTAGGGGCGGCACGCGACTGACGGCGGGGAGGCCTGAATGCTGCAGCCGTTCGTCCGGGATCGCTCGTGTCCTCGTCCTGTCCAGGGATCGCGGGTTCGGCCGATTGGTCGGCTCGATCCTGAACGGGCAGGAGGACATGACCGTGTGCGGGCGGGTCGGCAGCCTCCAAGCTGCCCTGCGGGCGCTTTCCCGCCGTCGTGTCGACGTAGTGGTCCTCGCCTTTCAGGGGAACGGCAGAGCGCGGAAAAAGCGCGCAAGGTGGGTCCGGTGGATCCGTTCGTTCGCCACGAAACGACGTGCCGACGTGCTGCTGCTTTCCTCTCGTCCCGATGGAGCGCAGGCCGAGCAGGCCCTGCGCGCAGGAGCCGCCGGTTATCTCTGCCGTCAGGAGGCGCCCGTCGAGTTGGGTCCCGCCATCCGCCGTGTACGTCGCGGCGGCGGGCCATTTCTGGGAGACCGCGCGTGGTCGGCGCGTCTTTGCAGGCTGCGGATCGCACTTTCGATCGCACGATCGGAGGCTGGGCGCCGTAGAGCAAGTGGCGCCCCTCCTCATTCCGGAGCGGATGATCGATGACGCACACCAAGCCGGAGCGAGATTGTCGGCTGGGCGCCCTGGCGGTAGCCGAAAGCCTCGTTTCGAAGGATGATGTTCAGGAATGCCTTGCGGAGCAGCGCAGGCTCTCAGGCGAGGGCATCCAGCTTCGCATCGGACAAATCATGGTGCGAAAAGATCTCATTTCCACCACCCAGCTTGTGCGACTGCTGGATCTTCAGCGGACGTTCAAGGCGGGACGATGACCCCGGGCTCGCTCCTTGGTCGGTCGAGCGAGGAGAATGGTTTGATTCTCCCGCCATGTTTTGGATAATTCTCTTCCCCGATGGCTGAAGGCCGCAGCTGCAGACTGAAGGAGGGAAGGAAGCGATGCCCAAGGCCAAGCGCCAGTTGAGCCCGGAGCAGCTTGAGAGGCTGCGCCAGGATCTGAAGGACAGGACTCGGAACGCGGACGGCAAGCCGCTCCGGCCGATCTTCGAGGCGGTGGCCAAGAAGCACCGGAGCACTCGGGGCGCCGTGGAGCAGCAGTATTACAACAACGTCCGGCCCAAGTCCGGACGAAAGGCGAACGGCGCGGGCGCAAGAGTTGCGGCGAACGGGGCGAAGAGGAGTAGGCGGCGAAAGCCCGCCAAGACCGGACGCCCTAGGGCCGGGTCGGGAACCCTTCTCGGGGGCGGAACCCTGGCACGGATGTGGCGTCAGGTCCGAGAGCAGGAACGGGTCGCCGCCCGCGAGTCTGGCCGCGCACAGAAGCTGCGCAGGATCGCCGTTCAGATGGAGCGCCGCATCAAGGTTGGTCGGCGGGACGCAACGCGGGCCGCAGCGCGGGCGGAAAACGACGCGCGGACCCTCCTGGCCAAGGCCGGGAAGGTCTAGCACCAACCAGTCCGGGAACCCCGTCGGGAGCCGATCAATGTCCGTCGACGCGCACCGTTCGGACGAACTGGGCCGAGCGTATGCAGGCAGCCAGCTTCAAATCCAGACCTACGTGAATCGAAGACAGGAGGCCTTCTCTGCCGCGGTCGTAAAGTCAGTCCCCGCTCTGAGGGAGGCGGGGGCGCACCTGCGGTGGGTCTCTCCCCTGGAACGCGATCGGTTTGCCGAGTTCCGCGACGCGGAATTCCTCGCGGCGCTAGGACAAGCGAGGCACGCGGGCAGGTTGGCGCAGTTCTGGCCGTCGCGTGGACCGGATTGGGACGGCCTCGCCGTCGTGGTTCTGCCTTCCGCCCCTCCGGGCGTACTGCTCGTCGAAGCCAAAAGCTACCCGGACGAGATGAGAGGTCCTGGGTGCATGGCCGAGAGCGAGCGGAGCATCGCGATGATCACCCGGGCGCTGGACCACACCAAAAAGTGGCTCGGCGTCTCACCGGATCGGGATTGGACCGGCAAGTTGTACCAGTACGCCAACCGACTTGCGCACCTTTACTTTTTCCGCGAGATTTGTGGAGTGCAGGCGTGGCTGGCGAACCTGTGCTTCCTGAACGACCCGCATCGACCGACCAACCGCGAAGAGTGGGATGCCGGTCTCACCCAGGTCAAGGGGGAGCTCGGCCTTTCGTCAACCAGCGAGGAGTACGTCTCCGACATTTTTCTTTCCGCGGCTCAGCGGAGCGAACTTGTCGGAGGGTGAACGCCGTGGCCTCCCAAGCTGCCTCAGGCGGTCGCTGCCGGCTCTGCCGCAGGCTGTTCAAGTCCGTGACGCACTCGCACCTGGAGAGGAGACACGGGTTCTCGCCGGACCACCCGATGCAAGAGTACAAGCAGACCTTCGGGCTCAGATTCGCGGTCAGCGGGAGGACCCGCCGCAAGTACCGCAAGTCCTACCGTCGTCGGCTCGAGGAGGAGGGTCGCCGATGGACAAGGAAGCGGGTCGTGAAGGAAATCCGCCGGGCCTCCCGACAGAGACGCCCCCTTTCGTACAAACGAGCCGTGCAGGCCGATCCGCATCTGGTCTCCGCCGGAACCAGGCTCTTCGGGTCCTGGCGCGCGGCCGTGGAGGCGGCCGGGATCTCCTACGACTCGGTGCGGATCCCCCGCTTCTGGGACTCTGACCGCATTATCGGTTGGATCAAGGACCGTCATCGTCTAGGGGCTCCGGTGAACGCAAAGGCCGCGCATCGGCAAGGCGTGTACGCCGCCGCATGCCGTCGTTTCGAATCCTGGGACGCCGCCCTCGTCGCGGCCGGCGTCGATCCGCGCGACGTCCGCAGGGACGTCAAGTTCAGCGAAGAGGAGGTGATCGCCTGGGTCCGCAACAGGCTTGGGGCCGGCAAGAGCCTCCGAAAGGGGGACGTGCTCCGGGAATATCCCCGCATCGTCCACGCCGTGCGCAATCAGTTCGGCATGGGCTGGTCCGACGCGCTCAGAAAGTGGGGGTTCGGCTACGAGTACAAGGTCGCCTGGTCCAAGGCCCTGATCCGGGAAAAGATCGGCGAGCGCGTCCGAAGGGGCCGCTCGCTCAAATACTCGGTAGTTCGCAAGGAGGACGAAAAGCTGGTCAGCGCCGCCGGCAAGCATTTCAGAATGGGCTGGAAAGAACTGATCCAGAAGCTGGGCTACGAGTACCCGCGGTGATGCGATGAAGCAATGCCGGTGCGCCTGTCCGGACCGTCCTGTATCATGAGAGGGTCCATGAACGAGCCGATGCGGCCCTCCGCGCTCCGCCGGTCCTTCACGGGCTTGACCCTCGGAGGCATCCTGGACAATTGCCTCTCTCCGGGAGAGCTGCGGTCGATCGCCGCGGAACTCAACCTCCCGTTCAAGGGCACCGCGCCGGGCAAGGCCGACCCAAACCTGATCGTCCGGGTTCTCGTGGACCGGATCCAGTCAAAGGACAAGGCCGCCGCCGACGTTCTGATCCGGTATTTCGAGCCGATGTTCCGCGAGGACGTCCAAAAGTACTCTGCGATGCAGGTGTTCGAGATCCGGGCCTCCGGCAGGGAGATCACCGCCACGGGGAGGGGCACCTCGGGATTGCTCTGGGCCCTCGCGGTGGACCCCCGGCCCGAGGCGCGCGCGCTGCTCAGGGAGATCCAGAAGGAAATCAGGCAGCAGCTCGAGTCGGCGCCCTCGGCCGGATCGCCGGCGGCCGGAAACAGGACGGCTACGGCCCCCGAGCAACCGGAGCAACCCGAATCGCTGCCCTCGATCCTGGAGCCGTTCCAGCGACGGATCGAAGAAGCGGCCAGGGCGATGGTGCGCAAGGCGGGAACGATCGCGCGCGAGCACGAGCAGTGTCCAAGGAGGATCGAGTCGCTTCAAAAGCGGATCGAGGCGCTCAAGGAGGAGCTGGCCGACCGGGACGGCAAGCTTGGCGAGCGGAACCAGAAGATCTCCTCGCTGCAAAGCGCCATAGGCGGGCTGTCCGGCAAGCTCGACGAGGCGCAGGCGCAGCTCGCCAACCGGGCGGACGCACGCAGGCTCGAAAAGGAGGTCAAGAAGCTTGCGCATGAATTGGAAGCCCTGCGCGGACAGAAGGAAAGGGCGGACCGAGCCGAATCCGAATTCGGCCGGCTCGCCCGCGAGGTTGAAGGGCTGAAAGAGCAAGTTCAAGAGGAACGTCGCCAAAAGGAGGACGCGCTTCGGCAGGCCCAGACCGCCCGCGCGGAGGTGCCGCAGGGCGGCAGTCCGGGACCCGCAAAGCCCGACGGCCATTTCAAACGCGACCAGGGCAGAATCGCGATTCTGGCCGACACCCAGTCCCTCTTCTTCCCCGCGCAGCGCCGGTCGGGGAGGATCAACTACCCGGCCCTTTTCGAGCGCGCGGCGGCCGGAAGGCGGATTTACAAGGCGATCGCATACGTCGTCGATGTCCCGGGGGTTGAAACGACCAGGTTCAAGCGCGTTCTTGAAAAGGCCGGGTTCAAGATCAAGGCCGCCATGGCGGGGCCCTCGGCCGACAAGAGCCCCTGGAGCGACGAGCTGGCGGCGGATCTCCGGGATGCGGCGATGCGGTGCGGCTGTGTCACGATCGTTTCCCAGGATCCGGCCTTGGTCGGGCCGATTCAAGAAGCCTCCGCTTCGGGCTGTGAGATCCTCGTGGTCGCCTTTGAGGAGGACATCCCGGCCGAGCTCACCCGGGCGTGCTCCGAGGTGATCGCGATCGATGCCGCGCTGATGCTTCCGATCGCGACGGGGCGATACGTTCGCCCCTAAAGCCGGCTGGTCGAACCGTCGAAGATTCGCGCCGCCCCACTCGGGCGGCGCGGGAAGGATCAATCGGACCAACTGAACATCGCCGGCTCTTCAAGCGCGAGCATCGCCAGCTCCCCGGCGAGCCGCTCGAGGCGGCGCCGGAACTCGGGCGCGTGCTCCAGCTCGCCGATCGGACCCTCGTGTGCCAGCTCGTGAACCAGCACCTTCAGGTGCTCGGCCCGCAGGCGGCTGTCCCGATGCCAGCCGGCCAGGTGCGCCTTGTTCAGCGCGAGCGTCCCGTTACCGTACGATGCGCTGTGGGCCATCTTGAACTCGTGAATCCAGCGGATCTCGACGGATTGGGCCAGTAGCTTGCCTCCGACGCGCCGGAAAATCCCCGCGATGGCGCGCATCGAGGCGGTCCATTTGTCCTGCGGGATGGGCTTGGCCTCCCGCAGCTGCTCCGGAAAGAGTGAAGAGGCGTGGCGGATCCCCACGTCCTTGACGAATCGGCGTCGCTCCTCGGGCGAGAGGGTCCTGGCGTGAACGAGGGCGTATCCTCGCGCCACCGCGCGCTCGTTGGCGTGGGGGTCCGAACTCCAGAGCGCGACCTTGTCCCCCCACCGCTTGCGCTGGACCGTCTTGAGCGTCTCATTCGAGGCGCGCTCGTCTTCGCTCGCCGCGCGGACCCAGGTGGCGGAGACGTTCTCCTCGGTCAGGTCCTCGGCGACGTGGTTCAGGACCTCGGCGAGAAGGTCCTTCAGGTAGGCGGGCCGCAGCGTGTCGCGATTGGGACTCACCGGGACCTTTTGCTGAACGTCGATCAGGTAGGGGCAGTCGGCAAGTTCCACGACCGGGACTCCCAGCTCGTAGACGCAGCCGCCGGCGCCCGTGGCCTTGTGAACGTGCACACGGGTCCGGCGGGTCGTCGGGCGCAGCCCGCTCTCGTCCTCCAAGACCGTTTCGAGGCTGCACTTGATCTCGTGACCGGGCTTTCGATGGGGGACGGGCTCGCCGTTGACCGACAGAGCCTTGAGTCTTGGGGGCAGGAACGAGCGGAGCTTGGTGACAATCTCCTGGCGTTCCGCCTCGCCCCAGGGAATGACCAGCTCGATGGTCGTTCCGCGATCCGTCTTGGATTCTGGGTCGCTCTTGACGTGCCCGTCGCCGTCAAAGACGAGAGTGCCGGAGGTGGTCACGATTCGGGCCCATCGGGCGACCGACAGGATCTCCTTTTCGCCCAGGTTGAATCGGCCCCGGGCTGCCGGGTTGCGCCGCTTGCTCGTTCGGCGGAAGAACGTCCGCGCGCTCTGAAGGTCCGCAAATCCCAAGCGCGAGTCGTCCTTGCAGGCGAGGTACGTGAGGTTGTCGGGGTCGTCGCGATGCGGCTCGACGCTGAGCTCGCACCGCGTGATCGGCTCGTCCCATGCGTTGGCGACGAGCTCCTTGACGAGCTTCCAGGGTTCGCGGCCGACTTGGAGCTGGCGGAACCCTTCGGCGTCGACGGTGAACCAATGTGTACGGGAAACCTTCGGAATCATGAGGAGTTCTCCTGAATCTGATCGGGGGTCGAATCGCCGCCGGCGTCGGCGCACGGGGGCGAAGAGTAGAGCCCGCCGCGTCTCGTGGGAGGCGGGCTAGCGATGAGTTCAAATCGCGAGCTGGGGCAAGAACACGAAATTCGGCGCCGCCCGGACGCCGGGCGGCGCTGGCGGAGGCCGTGGCTGATCGCGCTCTCTAGGAGAGCCGCGGGTCCGGTCCGGCGAGCAGCTCGTCGCACGCGCACTCGCCGCGGGCGTCCGCCTCGAGCGCACGTTCCAGGGCTCGCTGGCCTTGCTCGGACAAGAGCCAGGCCGCGCGACGTCGGCTGCGATCGGCGTCCTCGTTGTACTCGACATAGAGGACATGCTCGCGCACGCCGTCACGCTCGCGGGTTGTGCCGGGGATGAACCCCTGGTCGGCGGCCCACTGGATCGAGCCGTGGTGCAGCTCGACCTTGAGCTTTGCGTCACGGTCGGGCTGGGTGACGATGATGTGCCCGCCCATGTCACACCTGATGGGACGCATCCGGCGCACTGGACGGGGCGCGGCGCCCGGGCCTGATGCGCCGGAAACAGTTGATCCCAATGAACGTGTCCGGGGAACCGGGCACCGGCGGATTGCCGCGAGAGCTCGCGACGATGACCGTCTTGCCCGACGCCGAAGGACCAAAGTCCTTCGACAAGTCGATCTTGACTATCAGGAGATCGCCTTCGCGTTGGAACTGGACGTTCTGCATTGGCATGCTCCAAAAGGAAATGGAGAAACCGGGCTTCGGCCCGATTGGGAAATCACTCCGAAACTTGAGATGGGCTTTGGCTACCTCTCGCCGTCCCTGGCTCCCTCACTCGGGGCCTCAAGTTGGAACCGCCCACGTTTCGAAATCCTTCCGGGCAGCGGTTGGGTCGCGTAAACTTGCGGGCAGATGAGGGGATTCGCTGCGGCATTCCTGTTCTTACTTGTCTCAGGTTGCGCATCGGCTCCACCCGCATCCGATCGCCCGGTCCTCCCGGAACGATCCGCGCTCCTCTTGGTCAAGGGGAGCGACACGCTGACTCTGCTGGAGAACTCGGGCTGGAAGATCGGCTATGACGAGGATCGGAGGAATCCCGCGTGGGTCGCCTATACCGTTCCGGGGGAGGTCCGTTTCCCGGATCACAAGCGCCTGGCGTTTTCAGTCGATCAGCGGACCAGTGCGCGGGTTTCGCCCGCCGACTACACCAACACCGGATTCAGCCGCGGCCACATGGCGCCGAGCTTTGCCATGTACACCCGCCACGGAGCGGACGTGCAGCGCGAGGCGTACCGGATGAGCAACATCTGCCCGCAAAAGCAGGAGCTCAACGGCGGGATCTGGAACGACCTGGAGGAATACGAAGGGGGACAACGCGCGGACGATCCGTCGTGGGCCCGCCGATACGGCTGGGTGCTCGTCCTGACCGGTCCGATCTACGCCGAAACCCCGCAGTTCCTTCCAGGCCAAGCCAAGATCGAGATTCCTGACGAGTTCTTCAAGATCGTACTGCGGATCGAACTGGACAGGCCGATCGTCCTTGCGTTCCGGTTTCCTCACGAGGAGGCCGAGCGACGATCGCTCGAAGCGTACCTCGTCTCCGTGGATGAGATCGAGCGGCTCACTGGATTGGATTTCTTCTCGGCGCTTGCCGACGAGATCGAGAATGCGCTCGAAGGGACCGCGGCGACTTTGCTGTGGTCCAGGTAAACACGGGACGGGACCTTTGCAGCGAGACCCGATGATAGTGGATCAGATCTCGTCTCCATGTTTCGCCCCCGGCCGGAACAGAATCTCCAGGGGCGCCCATGCGACCTCCCGATCGTTCAAGAACTGCGAGACGCGCAGACGTCCCTCGGCCGGGGCCTTGAAACGAACGGCACCCGTAATCGTGATGCGACGGCGTTCCGGCGAGAACGACCCGATGGTCTTGAGGAATTCGGCCTGTTCCGCAGGGTTCCCCTCGACTCTACCGATGATGCGTATGCGGATCGGCACGCCATCGTCTCCGGGATCAGGGACGATATGGGCGAAGGTGCAGACCTTGACCTCGCTTGGCATGCACCCCGTTTCGATCCACCGGTCCAGGCACGGTTGCGCGAGGGCCTGAACGCTTCCGTCCTGGTCCTGAATGATCGCGCGGGCCAGCATGAAGGTGGTGACGCGCATGAATGACCTCCAGTCCATCGGAGCAACGGGAATGAAAAGGGCGACGACCCGTGATAGGTCGTCGCCCTTTGTAGCTCAAGCTACCGCTGTGACGAAGCTTGACCAAATGCTAGTCGGTCGCCTGTTGGGTTTCAATCGCCTCAGCGGTGAAATGGAGGGGCCCACAGAGCGCCCCCGGCGGGGCTCCAACCCGCAACCTTCCGCTTCGTCACAGCGGCGCTCTGTCGTTGAGCTACGGGGGCACTCGGTGGGCCCGGGAGAACCCACCGGCGCGTTCCGCGCGTCAACGAGGCACAGCCGCGAACGGCGTAGTAGGCTGAAGGAGGATCCACACCAGAAAACGGCTCTGTGGACCCGGATTCCGATAGGCAAGTCCGGCGGAAATCGACCCAACCCGACGGCTCGGACGTCGGGGTGCGCCGCGGGAAGCGCTCAGCGGTTCAGGGGTGCGATCAAGCGTGGAGCCGAGTCGCGGCGTCCGCCCGGCACCGGGAGGAGGCCGTGACGATGGCGGACATCACGCCGCCTGCGCGAGGGCGCTCTGGAGTTTGGGGCTCGCGATCGCGCGCATTCCGCGCTCGATCATGTCCCCGCCAAGCTCCTCCAGCAGATACGCCCGGTCGGCGTGATCCGCTTTGGCGTGCATGTCGCGCGCCGCGGCGGTCACCGCCCGCTGCAGATCGAACGCCGTGTCCTTGCGGCCCACGGGCTTGTAGGCCTTCAAGATCTCGGCGCCGATCTCCTCGGTCATGCCGGGGAGCTTGACGATCAGCTCCGCCGCCTCCTTGACCTCGATCTCCTCACCGAGGAGCCCGAGGAACTTGCGGCAGTACCGCTCGAGCTCGGCAGGCTCGAACACGGACCGGACCACATCGGCGGTCTTGGAAAAGATCACCGCGTTCATCTTCCGGTACGTCTCCGGCGAGAGAACGTCGTCCTCCTCCAGGGTCTTGCCGAGGTGCCGCTCGGCCAGGTTGGTTCCGATCCAGGCGGTATTGTCGCAGACCGCCTCGTAGAGCCCCGGCTGGATGTAGAGTCCCCCGTGCCCGGTCTCCGAGTTGCGGATCCGGCACGCGGGAAAGACCATGTGGTGGTCACGCCCCCAGTCCGGACGCAAAAACCACCCGCCCTGGCGGGGATCCTCGGACTGGACGTGACGGCCGGCGTAGACCAGATCGGTCCCGCCGCCCTCGCCTCGGGTCATCTCCTCGGGGTCGACCTGTTGCACGCCATTGTCGGGGTTCTTGAGGTCGAACAGGATCCCGGGGTTGACAAGGCAGACGTCCAGGTGCGTCGGCGTAAGCCTCCAGCCGAAGCACTTGGCTCCTCTCGCCCAGGGCCGCTCCGCGCCGGCGTCGCCGTCCCGGCCGGTGATGACGTGCACGGCGGTACGGACGACGTCGTAATGGGAGATCGGCCGGTAGCGGTCCGAGAGGACCGCCCGGACGTCGCCGGCCAGGAGGCGCACGAGGCGCTTGCTGTCGGCCTCCTCCTTGAGCCAGTAGTTCACGTTCTCAAGGAGAAGGGGAACGGCCACCTCGCGCATGCGCGAGTAATAGCGGCCGTGGATGCCCAGCTTCGAGGCAATCTGGGCGTGGACCTGTTCTTGGATGCCGTAGGCGCGCTCGCCGTCCTTTTCGATGACGGAGAGCACCAGGCGCTTGCGGGGCTCCTCGCCGTCCACCGTGGGCTCGGAGGGAGCCTCTTCGGCGTCCATCCGGACGAGGGAAGAGGGAACGATGAGGTCGCGGATCTTGGACTGCTGTTCGTCCAGGACCTCGACCAAGGCCGGGATGTCCTTGAGGATTCGTCCCATGGGGGTGCCTCATTAGAAGGAGCAACGCTCCGGGGAGCGTTGAGCGAATCTTGTAGCTTGGCGAACGCGTCAAGGGTTGCCCTGCCGGAACCATAGGTGAGGCCGGTCGCGCGAAGAGATGGTCCTGTGTGGGTCTGGACATTAGTCGAGGGTGGAGGGACCCCCGTGAACGGGACGGAGGGGCGGCGCGGTAGTGGGTCAATTTGAGGTTTCCTAACCTATTGACCCGGATTCAGGGTTGCCGAACTCATCCTGGTCCGATATACTCTGGGTATGCCTAAACGCTCAAGCAGGAAGAAACGCCCTTCTGACCCGAATCAGCTTGCCGCCCAGATCGTAGGCGAGGCTACGGAGCCCGCAAATCAGGAGCCGAAGAAGAACCCCGCCGCTGTCGCCCTTGGAAGGCTGGGGGGGCTTAAGGGCGGCAAAGCGCGTGCTGCCGCGCTGTCCGCCAGAAAAAGGTCGGAAATCGCTAAAAAGGCCGCCAAAACGAGGTGGAACAAATAGAGTAATACTTCCATCGCAGGAGTCGTTATTAGAAGGAGGGGAAAGTTATGGATCGCAAAGTAGTCAAATCAAGAAAGTTGATTGGGCAAGACGTGGGTCGTAACATGAACATCATGTCCATGAAGCAAGTCGTCTATACGGTGCGCGGAATTTTCCGCTTTATCATCTATCGGGAGAACGACACCGTTATGGCCCATTGCCTCGAAACCGATACGGTCGCAACGGGGGATTCCCTGCCAGATGCTGTAATCAACCTTCAGCAAAGCATTACACTGGAAATCGCTCGGGCCGCGCACGCTGGAGACTTTTCAACCCTATGGAACCCAGCCCCGGGCGAATACCTTGCTCAGCTCGGAAAGGGTGTCCCGCTGATCCAAGCTGTTCACCTCGGGATGTACCCGGGCCTTAAGAAGGAAGGGCAAGCAGAGCAGATTGATTCTAGGCTCGATTCTATTGCTGCCAAGCTTCAAGAAGCCCTAACAACCAAGTAGGGGGTTGGAGGGAGGGGTGGTGATATAGTTCTTGGTAATCGTGCGCTGAGATTCGACCAGCTCGAGGTCTGCATGAAAGCTCAAGGGTTCAACGTGGTAACCAAAAGCGGTGTCAACTATCTCTTCGAGAATGCTGCCGGCACACGTGTAACTGTAACAGCAAAAACGCGCCGTGCGGAGATCGGCAAACGCTACATACAGAGCATCCGGCGCAAGGCGCTCCTCTTGCCGCGTCACGGTATTTCAGACGATCAATTTTACGCCCAACTTGGCATAAAATGACGCGGCGCGCCGCTGGGGTCAGAGGGCGACTTTTTCTTGACCATGCTTGAGCGCACAAGCATAATGCCGTCTATGAACAAGTTGAAGAAAGCCCAGCGGGTAGCGGTCGTCAAGGCGCTTGTCGAAGGGAGTTCCATTCGCTCCACGTGCAGAATGACCGGCACGGCCAAGGGAACCGTTCTCCGGCTTCTCGCCGAACTTGGGAAGGCGTGCGCTGATTACCAGGATCTAACCCTTCGCAACCTTCCCTGCAAGCGCGTCCAGTGCGACGAAATCTGGTCCTTCGTTGGGGCGAAGGACAAGAATCTCCCGAAGGAGAAGCGCGGACAGTTCGGGCTCGGGAGCGTTTGGACATGGACAGCGATCTGCTCCGATACCAAGCTGGCGATTTCGTGGGTCATCGGGGACCGCGAAGCGAAGACGGCTTCAATCTTCATGAACGATCTGGCGTCCAGGCTCAAGCATCGTGTCCAGCTTACGACCGATGGGCTCAAGGCGTACCTCCAAGCCGTCGAAGACGCCTTCGCCGACGAGATCGACTATGCAACCCTCATCAAGCTCTACGGAGCTGGACCGCAAGATGAGAGTCGGTACAGCCCGCCGAAATGCATTGGCATCCAGAAGGAGAAGGTCAACGGCGGGCCGGATCTCAAGCACGTTTCAACCAGCTTCGTAGAACGGCAGAACCTCACCATGCGAATGAGCATGCGCCGATTTACGCGGCTAACCAACGCCTTTTCGAAGAAGGTCGATAATCACTGGGCGGCGGTCTGCCTGCACTTCATGTACTACAACTTCTGCCGAATCCACCAGACCCTTCGAATCACCCCCGCGATGGCTGCGGGGGTGGCCGATCATGTGTGGGAGGTCGAGGAGTTGATCGCCCTTTTGGATTCAAAATGACCCACTACCGGCGGCGCGATTCCCTTGACCCGTATGGCACGTCCTGGTAGAATGTTTGCCGGAGTTCGATTGCATGCGGCCCTGATGGCCGCCTTCCGATCCGCGGGCCACTGCCCCGGATACCCGACGCTCCGCACTTTAGAAGGGTAGCCCGAAAGGGCCGTGATGAAAAATTCAGATCCCCTCGACCTCCCGTACGAAGAGCAAATCCACTACGAGATCGAGCGCGTCAACGTGGGTGGTTGCTGCGCTCAGTGCCTTGCCTCAGCGATGGCTCAGCCGGAGCTTCGGGGCGCCTTCCAAGACGAAGGGGAAGATGGGCCTCTGTTCTCAGACTTTGGCGGTTCCGTTGCGCGAATTTACGCTGAGCTTTTCAGAAAGTACGAACACCCCGGCGCTGCGTGGATCCACGTTCTGGGTTCGCTTTGCGGCTTGGTAGGCCCCGGGCTTCCTTATGGCCCGGATCGCAAATCTAAACCAGCTTCCTTTGCAGCCGTGGATCAGATGATCGATACAGTCCTGCGGCATCATCCAGAACTGGATCTTGCCGCCGGCCTTGCAAAGTTTCCGACGGAGCTGAGGGAACAAGTCGCACCCCTGTTCGCCCATCTGCTGAAACGGGGAAATCTCGATCCAACCCGGGCAATTGACTTGGCCACGCTCAGGGAGCCTGCCCGATTCGGAAACATCAGCGGGACAGACATCCAGAACCCTGGACGATTGGAGTTCTGGCTCGCTGCTGCCCACTGGGGCGTTCTGCCGAAGCTCCTCCCGATCTTCCGAGAGCAGTCCGACGATACGCTGCCGCTTCTGACAAGGGGAATTACGGTAGCCCTCCTGAACTATCGGGAGTTAGGCCACAACCACGCGGGCGCGGATGATCCGGAATTCATGGCCTGGCACGATTCTTACCGCGTCCCTCCTGCGCTCGCGAAGGAGATGGCTCCCTATCTGGACGAACTCCTTGGCCGGCTGGATCGGATGCATGGAAACGAGCTTTTCGTTTGGATGTGCTGGCGACTCGCAACCCTAGTCCACGGGGAGAATCCGAATGGCCTGAAGCCGGACATCCGCAAGACCTTGAAGCGGTTCGCTTACGACGAGCTGGGCCGGCTCCGCGTTCTCACTCGACGCGCAGACTCGGCCGAGGCGATCGACATGTTCTCCAGGCGGTATGTTGCATTTGGCTACTATGACGACCTGGTCACCTTCGTGTGCACGTTCGGGGGTATCTGGGACGCCCTCAAGCAACTCGTTCTCGCGCTGCGTGCGTTCAACACTCCGTGCGTCGCGTCCGACCTTCGCTACTGGAACGAACCGGGGTTGGATCATGCCCCGATCTGGTCTTGGGTTCCGAGCGTGTCGGCCGGCGTCGTTCACGCGTACTCCGCCAAAGATGAGGAGCGCGATCCGCGGCTGGAGACCCTCCGTCGGAAGTTTTCAGCATTCTGCCTTGAGCGATTGAAAACGGCCGAGAGCGGCAAGCCGGTGGAGCCCAGCCCGGTGTGGCGTCAGGGATACATCCGCGCGGTCCGCGACCTTCGCGTCAATCCGCGCGGTACGGGACACCGGATCCTGCACCACGCGCGTAAGAACGACCCGGATCCTTCGGTGCGGGAGGCGGCCGAGGAAGCGTACCGAGAATTGAGGCACGGCGAAGACTTGCCCGAGAACCGCTCACCGCGTCGTGCGATCTTGGGAGCGCTCTGGTGGCTGCGTCGTGCCCACTTCATCGATCTGTGCAGCGAGGACGCGCTCGATCCACGAGGCGCGCTCAGGACCCGCCACAGGGAGGGTCGCAGGACATCAGACAAGGAGGTGAAGCTCAAGAAGGTGTAATCCAACGTCCGGCGTTGGGAACGCAGGTGTCCCGTTGCCCTTCGGGGCCGCCGGTCAAGAAACACGGAACGTGTTCCCGTGCACCGTTGTGCGGGGACCCAATCGTCGGAAAACGACAGCGTTTTCGGAGGGAACATGCCTCGAAATCTCAAAGTCCGTCAAGTTATCGTCCGGTTGCGGCAGCTCGGTTGCAGGCCGGTCAGGTCCAAGGGATCCCATCAGACATGGAAAGCGCCCAACGGCGCTTGCTGTCCGATCAAGATCAACCATCTGGGGGCCGACATGAGCCCGCGCGTACTGTCATGTGTTCGCCAGTGGCTTCGAGACGCCGGTCTCGACCTGGACGGCGGCACTGGCACATTACGTTCATGATTCGAGCCGTGGGCACCATGTCCGCGGATTTCGCTTTCCTATTTTTTAGAGGACCTAACAATGGCTAAAGGTAATGGCGGAGGGAAGGGCGGCGGTCAGTCGCGCCCCCCGAACGGGCCGAGCACGACGGGCAAGCCGTCCGGCGGCGGCCGGGGCAACAACCCGCCCAAGAAGTAGGTCATCTGGTTCGCTCGCGCCGGTGCGGATGTCCGCACCGGCGCGGGCCTCCCTCATCGCCGAGATCTTGCGCTCCGCAGCACGTTGGATTGGAGCCGGAGCGGGGTCGCCCCCCCGCCTTCAATTACGAGCAAGGAGAGTGGAGCGCGTGCGTGTCTGTCAGTCAGATCACAGTTCGCGCTCCCCGAATCGGCCCCACATCTCGCGGCGGGCGTCGGAAACCTCCTCGGCGCTCATCGCATAGCCGCGCAGGAGCCCGGCCAGCTTGACCGGACGCCTCTTGCCGCGCTGCCGTTTGAGGGATCGAACGAACTCCTCCAGCTTGGGGAGGAGCCCTTCGGGGAGTGACTGGATCTTTTCGAGCAAGTCGGGCGGAAGCCCGTTGACGGATTTCATGTCCTCGCTCACAAGAACGATTATAGGGAACGTGGCCATCTGGGGCGATGGCCTCCGTTGGCGATGAAATCGCGCCGGCCGATGCTCAAGGGGCGTGCCCGCGTGCGAACACGGCAAAGGTCGATCACAAGCGAGAGGCGTGAAAGCCCCCGTCCGGATTCGGCGGATCAAAGAGCTCAAACGGATTCCCCTCGACCATGATGGCGAACGGGGTCAACTCGTAGGTTCCGTTCTTCCCCTCGTCCGGGTCCCAGCCGACCGCGCAGACCGCGGCTACGACCTTGCCGTCCGCTCGCCGGCGAACCTCCATGAGGGCCAGGTGCCCGCTCTTGGCGGCGCGCAGCAGGGTCTTGAAATTGGCCTCGTCTCCTTTTCGCGGCATGGACGTGCTCCCACTCGAACCAGTTGAACCGATCGACTCGGTTGAATGGATCGGGATGCGTTGCGGCTACCGGCGCGCCTTTTTTCGCCAGGCGTCGATCAGATCGGCATAGTCGCCGGCCGCGAGGCCCTCGTGCTGGGCATGGACCAGCGCCGCGAGCGAAGCCAAGGTGTATCCGGTCAACCAGACCAGCACCTCATCCATCGCGTCGCGCACTTGCGCGGACCCGGCGTTGTAGGCATCCAGAACGCGCAGGGTGTCGGAAGGTCCGGAGGGCTCCCCGATCACGGTGCAGACGACCATCTCCAGGAGCCGATCTTGGAATCCTTCCTTCGAGATGACATCCGGGGGAATCGGAGGACTGGAATACGACGTCATTGTCGCCTCCAAGAGTGGGAACGCACGAGGCGTTGGCCAGATGGAAAGCGAGGGACGGTCGCAGAACCCTCGGGCGTTGAATCGTCCAAACGGGGACGCCGCAGGTCCTGCCTGTCGACGGACAGCCGCCTTGTGAGGTCCGATCAGGCCTCGCCGGCCTCGCTGAGGGCAAAGCGGTAAAGCCGATCGGAAATCCAGATTCCGCCTTTCCGCATTGCCTCCAGGCATGGGCGGATCTCGGGCAAGATGGCGCGCCGCTTGGCCCGAAGGAGGACTCCGATCGAGCCGGTCACCTGTAGCCCCAAGAGCCGTCCAACCAGCCGGCCTCTGCGCTCGTCCATCAGGATCCGGGTTATGCCCTCTTGAACCGCAAGGGCGACCACGGCGCTTTCCCCGACGTCAAGCTGTGCGACAAGCAACGGCGTGACGGGCTCGCGCAAGGGGACGATTTCCAACCAAGCGGGGCGGCTTGGCGCGGTCCCGAGGGGCGCGCCGGCCTTTCCCCGGCCAAGCTCCTCGATAACCAGCGCGGGTACTACGATCCGGCTGTAGAGGGTGGGAAGAAGTTCCAGCCGCTCGCATGCGCCCAGCGCCAAGAGGGGGCCGGTGTTGACGACAACGGGTTCCGGGTCATGAACCTCGGGCATAGCGAGCCTCCTCCTTCATCTCTTCCCGGTCGAGGTCGAGCATCGCGACACCGACACGATGGAGGCTGAGGAGGAACTCGGCCCGCGGCATGTCCGCCAGACGGGCTGCCTTGCCGGAGGAAAGCCGGCCCAGCTCGTACAGCTTGGCCGCGAGCGCGAACTTGGCTTCCTGCTCGAACTGCTCGATCGTTGAACCGAGCGCGACGAGCAGGTCGTCCGGGCAGTCGATCGTGATGTGCTTGGATTTCATCCCTGTTCTGGCTCCAAATAGATTCTAGCGTCCGATCGGGCGCTATCAAGCGCCTGCGGCACGCTGCCGTAATGACTAGAGGGGACGCGAGGGTCCGGCGCCAGGGCGACATGTCCACGCGGATACGAAAGCCGGGAACTCGACTTTCATGTCGCCTCCTGAAGAGCATTGAAACGCCGGAGGCGTTGGTTGAATCGGGATTCAGGCAGCGGTCAGCTTGCCTCCGGGCGATGGGTCACCTCGACATCGCCGCTCTGGACGTCGATGATGTACACCTCGTGGTCCTCTTGGTTGTACGCCTCGGCCGAGACGAACTCGTCGAGCTTGACCTTGGCTTCGGGGAGGGTCCGACACGGCGTGCCGGAACTCCACAGGCCTCCTTCGAGGACGACGAGCAGGTACCGGGACTTGGCCGGAGGCGTGCGGGCTCCGGTTTCGTGCCAGAGCCGGAGCTGCATCTGGGCGCGTTCGCGGACGCCCCGAATCAGTTCGGGCAGGCCCGTGGGGATCTCTTCGCCCACGGCCCAGCAGAGCAGATCCTCGATCGCGTGGAGCTTGGAGAGCTCGCAGCCGAGGTTGTCGAGCAGGTCGATGGCGGAGATGGGTCCCGGCTCCGGCTTGCCTGCCGAGCTGAACAGGAATGATCGCAGATCGGGAGGGTCGGTATCGGTCATGACTGGTTCCTGGAATCAGAAGAACCCGCCCGGAGCGCGGGTTGGTCAAATCGAATCGGCGTGGCCGGATGAGCCGTTCACTCGCCGGAAGTGTTGATCCGCTCGCAGAGGAGGTCGATCTCCCGGTCCGACAGCGGCCTGACGGTACCGCCGCTGGAGGCGATCTCGTCGTGACGCCTTTGGTCTTCGTAGGTCGCGCGCTGCCATGTGCGCAGCGCGGCCAGGATCGTGTGAAGCTCCCGCTTCGAGATGGTCATTCGCACCGTCATCTGTCACCCATCAAACGCTTTCGAACCCGGAATCGGCAGGGTTGAACATTTCGGGAGAACCGCCGATCAGCGCCCGGCCAGAAATTCCTCGTCCTGCGCCGCGGCGGTGAAGGCGGCGCTCTCGCGCTGGCCGCAGTCGGCCGAGTCGCAGTAGAGCGAGCCGTCCTTGAAGCGGAAAGCTCGGTCGCCGCGCTTCATTTCGCGTCCGCAGCCGGCGCAGCTCCCGCGGTACCGCAGTGTCAACCAGTAGGGATCTCCCGCGTATCGTTTCATCGTGTATCTCCGAAAGCGGAACCTTCCGGAAAGAAGGTTGAGTCCTGGCCGGTCCCTTCAACCGGCGGAGGCCGGCCGGGCGACTGGACCAGCCGCAAGCGTGGATGGATGGTGCGGAGCCGCTTTCAGATCCACGATCTAAAAGTACCCCTCCCATTCGAGGCGGGCCGAGATCATGGATGCCCGGTAGCGGTTCCAGGCCCAACACACGATCACCGGCTCTTCGGATTTCCTTCGGAACCAGAGCAGGACGTACCGCGGCTCCCGAGGCGCCATCACGAGGCACCTCCGCCCGGGGCGGCGTCATTCTTTCGCCGGGATCGCAGCCACGCTTGGTGGCACTCGCCCATGCACACGCGGACGTTGCCATGGTCGGAACGGAACGAGCTGCAGCCGCACAGCGCGGCGCCGCAGACGACGCAGCGGTGGAGTCGGGACCTCCAGACCGCACACCGCTGGCACCTTCCGGCTTTCATGAGTGGACCTCCGGGATCGGTCCCCCGGCAATCTCGAGGCGTGGGACCGGCAATCGAACCCGGCACTGGGCCAAGTTGTTGAACTCGGAAAGGAGGGCGCCCCGGAAGCACCCGGTCGCGCTCAACGCAGTTCGATAGGCGCTCCTTGAAATCGCGGCGTTCGACCTGTCCGAGTCAGGCTTCGGCCTCGGAGGCTCCGACCTCGGCCTCGGCCGGCTCGGCGTCGCCGCCAGCGGCTGCGCCGTTCTTGCCGCCGATGAACTGGATCCGCTCGGCGGTCACCTTGAGCCGCGAGCGCTTTTCACCGCTCTTCTTGTCCTCCCACTGATCCAGGGTCAGCCGACCCTCGACGTGGACTTCGCGGCCCTTTTTCAGGTACTCGGCGGCCGTCTCGGCCTGCCGCTGCCAGGCGGTGACCCGCACAAAGCAGGTCTCCTCGCGCTGGCTGCCGTCGGGAGCCTTGGACACGCGGTTGACCGCGAGATTCAGGTCGCACACCGCCGTCCCCTGCGGCGTGAACCGCAGTTCGGGGTCGTGCGTGAGCCTTCCGAGAAGAAAGACCTTGTTGACGTTGGCCATGGAAAACACCTTGTGAAACGGATGAATGGGAAAACCCGTCGGGCCGGGTTGGATGGATGGTTTCGGAACCAATCAGGCGCTCTTGGCCTGGCGGTTCTTGATCGAGACGAGGTGGTGGATAAAGGAGAACGCGTCCTTTTGGGAGAGTTGGGCGACGTCCTTGCCGCCGAACTTGGAGCGCGCCTCCTCGTCGACCTGACCATCGGCCAGGCCGATCTGCTTGGCCAGAACCTTGATCGTGTTCAGCTGCGTGGGAGCAGGGGCGGTCGTTTCTGGCTTTTTTGAATCGGCCGCCTTGGGATCCGCCGCCGCTTCGCCGGATTTGGTTTCGGGCTTGCGGCGGCTCGCCGGCGGTTTCTTCGCCTCGGGCTCCTGCGCAGGCGCAGGCGCAGGCGCCTTGCGCTCGGCGACGCCTGCCTCCTTCTTGGGCTCGGGCGCGACGGGCGGCGGCTGGTGATCCTGCTCGTCCGCCTCGTCGGCGGGCCCGGCCCCCCAGCCGACCGCCTCGGTGATCGCGCGGTTGAGCGCGCGGGTATAGGCGGTCGCGGGAATGTCGTGGCTGGGCTGCATAAACCCGCGGCCGTCGCTGACGGCGCAGGCACCGACGCCGGCGTAGGATCGTCCGTCCGGGGTGACGACCGAGATCGAGTACTCGGCCTTGACCAGGACGAGGTCCTGCTTTTCGTCCTCGCGCATCACCTTGACGGCGCTCCAGCCGGAACCGCGCTCGGTCTGGAAGATGAAATTGCCGAGCTGCACGAGATCCACCGACCGGGGCACCGGATCCTTGGGCAGGCAGAGCCGGTAGAAATCGGCGAACTTGCGGCAGCCGCTCTTTTTGATTCGCTGTTCGATCCGGCCGTTGACCTTCCTGGCCATCTTCTTGGCCTGGCTCAGGGTAGGGCAGGAGATCGGCTTTTCCTCGCGGTTGCCGTCCCTGCTGTAGAACACCTGGTAGGTGTAATCGTCCCTGTCCAGGAGGGCCGACTCGACGGCGAGGCGCTCCTTTCGCCTCTTGTCCGCCGCCTCGGGGCTGGGGATCTCGACCGGGGGAGTGGGCTGCGGCGACTCGGGGTGGGTCTGTTCCTTGGTCGCGGCGTCCGCCCCGCCTGGGGAGGAGACCGTGACCTTCGTCGGTTCCTTGTCGGGCATCGCCATGGCATGCCTCGATGACAAATGGAAAACCCGACCGCATCGGACGAGTCGGGTTGGATCAGATTGGGTGCGGTCAGGCCGCCTTTTCCTCCGGCCCGACGGACAGCTCGGGGTGCGCCCTTTCGCGGATGAAATAGAGCTTGTGGAACTCCTCCTGGGAGAGGGTCGGGTCAAAGCAGGGGGGCTTGAACGCGCACATCCAGTCGCACTGGCGGCTGGGGACCGCATAACGGTCTTCCGGCCCCTCCATCGATCGCCGGTAGAGCACGCGCATGATGCGCTCCGCCGAGGCAAGCATCCCCTCGGACGTTTCGATCGCGGGGGGACGGTTGACGTACCAGTCAAGGCGCATCTTGACGTCCTCGTAGATGCGATCCTCCAGCGCCTCCAGCGTCCTGACCTCTTTGGTCAGCTTGAGCTCGGGGTGCTTGACGAGGTTGTAGACGATCCGGCGGCAGCGGATGCCGAGGGCCGGGTCGCGCTCCAGGCCGATCAGGTACCAGAACGGCTGGTACTTGACGAACCGGTCTTCGCCGGTGTTCGTCTTCTGGTACTTGTGGTCGACAAGGACGAACGCGCCCGATTCCCGCTCGATGAAGAGCGAGTCGATCTTGCCGGCAAAGACCCGAGCCGGCCAGAGCTCGAACGCGAACTCGATCTCATTGCCGGCGAACGCGTATCGCTCGTAATCCCGCGGGGCGACCAGTTCGAGATAGGCCCGGACCACCGCCCTGAGCCTCACGATCTCCAGCTCGATGGCGTCCCGGTCGGCCTTGTCCCGAGCCCACGGCTCGAACCTGGCCCGATAGCCGTCAAGGAGCCGGTTGAGCTTTGCAAGGCACAGGGCGGGCTCGCGCGTGTTGTAGTACTCTTGCATGACCCGGTGCAGGATCGTTCCTTCCTCGAGGCGTTCCCGCGGGCGCTTGGGGGAGAGCTGCATCTGGTAGCCGAACTGGTGCTTTTGGGGGCACTCGGCATACGAGAGCAGCTCCGAGGTGGTCTTGTAGATGAGAGCCATGACAGGGACCACGCAAATCAGGGAACGCTCACGGAGCGTGGCGACATTGGCACAAAGGCAAGGGGGGCGAACCGCTCATGTGCGGGTTCGGCGGCCGGCTCGTCCGGATTCGGCGGTTTCTTCCTGAAAGTGGATCCGCGCCATGTCCAGGGCCGCGTCCAGCGACGCGTCGCTCTTGGAGCGGCAATAATGCATCAGGTCCGTCAGGAAATCGACCAGGATGGTCTGCAGCGGCTCTTCGTCGTAGCGGGGCGAGCCGCTCGCCTTTTGCTCGCAGACATAATCGTTGAGCGCCATCCGGGCCCGCTGCGCCCGCTCATGATTGCGCGAGCGGGCGGACTGGCCGGCCGTCCGCTTTCGGCTCATGCGGCACCCCCGTCCGATTCAGCGGCGGTCCGTAAGACCGCGCGCACCTCCTCGGGTTCGCAGTCGGCGAGCCCATCCCCGTAGGCTCCAAGCATTCCATGGAGTCCGTCGGAGACATCCTGCAATAGACCGGCATCCCGCATGGCGTCCAGCGTGACGCAATCGACGTCGGCCCAGTTCAGGACCTGGAACTCGTTGCGGCGGTCACGCTCGGCTGAAACCTTCAGCCCAGCGGCGACGGGTCAGAGACGACCCGTCCGCGGATCGCAATAGGTTCCGCCAAGGAACCACTCGCCATACGCGAGCGCTTCGCGGGCGACCTTCTGGGGCAATGCGGCCAGCGTGCGCATGGCAATGTCACGCGCAGTGATCATGGCATCGGTGCTCCTTGAATCATGAAACGCCCTTGCGTTGGGATGGGTCGGCCGGGCATCGGGCGCCGCGAGGAACGTTCAGACCGCCGAAGCGGCGGCCGGGGCGACCCTGCGGCGGGAGCCGACGACCCAGGTCCGCACGGGGAGGTCCAGGTTGGGGCCCGCGGGCACGCCGTTGAGGAGCACACGCCAGTCGATGTTCCGGCCGGAAGCGTTGGCGATGACATCGACGGTGAAATCGCTCCCTTGGGGGCGCGTCTCGTGGGTCAGGGAGAGGGTGCCGACCGGACCGTGGACGCTGCGGATCAGCTCCACCGCGATCGATCCTCCGAGGTTGCACAGGATCGTCTCGTGGTTCTTGCGCGGCCTGGCGGCCAGCCGGTCGCGCAGATCGAAGAGGTGCCCGAGGATTTCGTCTTCGGACAGCTCCGTCGTCGCGACCTTTCCGGAAAGCGTGGGCTTGCCGGCGTTGAATCCGCGCAGGCAGGTCCAGAAGCGCACCAGTCCTTGTTTCATGAATCACCTTGGGTAAAAGGAATTGGGCGAACGCGCACTGCGCGTTGATCGGGTTACGAGTGCGGACCGGGAGCGCGGAGCGGTCGAGTCCGGAGTGGGCGGGGGCCACGGAACGAACCAGTGACCCCCGGCCCAGTCGCGGATGCCGCAGTCTCGATTCGTGTCGGGCCAACGCCGCGACACGGGAGACGCTGCTCTGCCTACCTACCCCTGACCTCCCGAACCGCCCAGAATGAATGACGCGGCGTGTGTGTTCATTGATCCTCGGCTTTGCAGTCACCGCCGCCGGCGGAAGGCCGCGGCGGGATCGCTCAGCCCGAGGAAGGGCCGCGCTCGGCGAGCCACCTGCGGCCCATCTCCCTGGCGCAGCCGGCGCAAAAGGAGAGGATCCGGTCGGTCAGCACCTTGACATGCTTTCCGTCCGCGAACCTGCCGCAGGCGGCGCAGATGGAGATGTCGTGGAAAAAGCCGTGCTCCGGCATGGCGGCACGCACAAAGGCGGTCACGGCTTTCTTGCGCAAGCGGAGAAACGCCGCGACTCGGTCTTGGGAGTTCGGCGCCCCGGGCGCTCTCTAGGCGGCGGCCGGGGTCGCGGAAGCAACCGAGATGGGGATCTCGACCGTGCGGGTCGGGATCACATACGACCAGTTGACGGGATCGCGCTTGAGGTACTCCCAGAGCGTGACGTACTTGCCCGGCTCCACCTGAACCCAAAGGATCCAGGGGTTCAGGAGCGTCCCCTTTTTCTCGGGGCGCACCTTGCCGGTCCAGTACCAGCCGTTGGGGGTACGGACGTGCTTGTCCAGCAGCGCGCCCTCGTGCTTGGAGGGCCAGACGCTGCAGATGCGGCCCATGCGGCACGAATCGGGCCAGACGATGACCTCAAGGGTCATGCGTTCGCCCGAGACATGCCGTAGGGCGCAGTGGTCCCTACGGGGAGGCATGAGCCCCTCACACAAAACACAGAACCGTGATGTGACGGAAGGGCGGCGATTCGAGCGGCGGGCGGAGCCCGTCAAAACTCGATCGTCACGGTGCAGGCGACCGGAACCTTGCCGCAGCGGCGCAAGACTTTGGGGATCGAGTACGCCAGCTTGGCAGGGATCCGGCTGTGGTTGCGCGCAACGAGACAGGAGGTGCATTCGAGCACCTTGCCGTTGTGGACCACGGTTAGTCGCGGCGTCCGTCCCCCCGGGGAAGGAGGCCGTGACGAGCTGGAGGAGGGGCGTCGCGCTTTGGAAGAAGCGCCCCCGTTGGGGTCGAACGGAAGGGTGTCGGCCGGTGATTCCGGCGACAGGGCCGCCGAGGCTTCGGCGGCGGGAGCCGCGGTGATCCTGCTTGGGATCACGCGCTCCTTGAGGGTGATCTCCTCATCCGTGTCGACGGAGAGACCGACGTTCCGCTCGGAGAGGATCGCGGCGAGCTCCTGCACGATCGTCGCGGACAGGCCGTCCTTGGTCTTGACCTGCACCCGGATCGTGCGGACGCGGCGCGTCTGCCAAGGCAGGCGGCGGAGCCGCCACGCCAGGGCGCGCGCGACGCGCTTGGCCTCGTCGCGCTCGGGGGCGAGGACCAGGGTCTGGGAAATCGAGGCCCTGGTCTCGGGGCGGTCCCGGAGGAAGAGATGGTAGTAGCTCCCTCCGAGCACGCCCAGGAACGCGAGCACCAGGAAGAGAATCCAGAATGCCAGCATTGATGACACCTAACACAAAACGTCACGGCCTCCTCCCGGAGCTCGGGCGGACACCGCGACTAACGCAAGACACCGGAGATGGAGATGGAGAAACGAAGGTTTGAACCGCTGCGCGCCCGAACAAGTGGGGAATGGGCAAGCGGTATTGCGGTCCACTCTTGGGCTGAGTAAGATGCAGTGAATGAAGTTATCGACGGAAGATTCCATGGACTCCCACAGGTGCTCACGAGTGACACTGGTGACTGGGCGATCCATGTTGCTGTCAGCAGAGGATCTTGAGTGCACGAAAACGGGCAAGCTTATAAGACTCGTCGCCGGGACAACGGATGCGTTGGGTGGATGGTTCAGAGGACAGAGGCAACGCTGCTGTGAGGTGTGTCAAAACGCCGCTCCAGGCGAATACGAGATACACATGTACCGTAGTACGAGGTAGAAACGAATCTCTCCCCATCCCGCTGAGGGATGGGGTCGGGGGCCTACCAGGACATGGCGCCCGCGATAAAAGCGAGCACCAGGCTCGCCATCCAGACGAGGCCGATGCCAAAGCCCAACGCGAGCACCTTCAGGTGCGTCCTGAACGCCTGCATTGATCACCTGTAAAAAGCGCAGAACGCACCAGACCGGAGAGGGAGAAGGAGAAGGAAAAGCGAAACGAAGCTTCCCCCATCCCGGTAGCCGGGATGGGGTCAGGTGCAGGTCGGCTCACGCCTAGACGCAGGCGGCTTGGGGCGCGTCGCCCGGACGGGGGAACAGGACCCGCCCGTCCTTGGCGTGGAACACCAGGCAGTCCAGGATGTCGGTGATCCGGATCTCGCGCTTTTCGGCGAGTGCCAGCATCACCTCGCGGCTCCTGAACAGATCCAGTTCCTCGCGGTTCTGGATCGTCATCGGTCCGTGATAGCGCCCCCGCTCGTTATAGACGTAACCGTACAGGGGGAAATCGTCGTTCAGCATTCGGAACACACGTCAAAAATGAGAGGGTGAATCAGAACATCACGGCGTCCTCCCCGAACGGGGCGGACGCCGCGACTAACGTCCCCGACCCGGAGCGCCTCGATCGAGGCGGCGGCGGGCGGTCGGGGTCGAGGCGCGGCCTTGAGCCGGTCGCCTTTTGGGCCGAACGGACGGTTCCCCCCTGCTCCACAGGGAAATTGGGAAGGATCTAGCCTGCGACCTGAAGCAGCGAGAGCAGCTTCAGAATCCGGCGTTCCCTGTCGGGCCGAGCCGTCGGCAGATCGCCAGCTTCGAGCTGCCGGATGCGCTCCAGAATCCGCTGGTTGCGCTCAAGCAGACGCAGCGGCCAGTCCGAGTCCTCGCCCTCCTCGGGTTGATAGATCAAGAGGGGGCCAAGCGCCGATGAGGCGTCGCCGGTGTCCGCTTGGTCGTCCGACCAGTCGTCCTCCTGCGGTCCCGGGCCCAGGTCGCAGACGCGACAGGGTCCGAGCACGCCGGCCAGGACGTGGCGGACGTGGCTCCCGCAGAAAGGGCAGGTGATAGCCGCAGTTGGTGCGGCGATGGGATCTTCAAGGGTGTTCATGTGGAACCTGCAAAAAGAGATGGAGAGGGAAATACAAAGCTCGGCGGATCGGAGCTGGCGCGGGGCTCAGGCCAGGTCGGAGGGTGACGCGTACCTGCGCAGGTGTCTGGCGGCGCCTTCAAGGGCGGCCACGAGGCGGCTGCGTTCCTTGCGCAGGTCGCGCACGTTGGCGTCGTAGCGCATGAGCAGGTCGGCGCGGGCGCCCATGCGCGCGTGGCGAATGTCGCTCATGCGAAGCCTGATCCCGATCCTTCGATAGTTCATATAGCGGCCCGCGGCGGGACTCGTGGCGGGCGCGCAATCCCGTCGGTCGGGGCCCAGGTAGAAGGACCAGTACAGGTCCAGCGGGTAGACGTCCTTGCGAAGGTGAAGGGTGATGCTTCCGGGAGCCGGGTTTCGGTCGTGCAAATCCCGCCCAAAGCTGCGGTAAAGCTCAAAGACCTTGGCATTGTGGGCCTTGATCCGATCGTGCAGGCCGGCCAGGCCCGATTGGACCTCCTGGACCTTGTCCTCGATCGTCGGGCGACGGCGGCGCTGGGCGGGGGCGTGTTCGTCCCGCACTAGATGGTGCCGCGCGCCGGCGCTTGGATCGGGGCGCGACCCTCACTAGATGGCCGGTCCTCCGCGCGGGGCGAGAGGACCCGGGGGGGAAGGTCCGAGACGGCCGTGTCCAGGTCCATCGCGTACTGCTCGACCGCGCGTTCGGCCTGCCCCTGGCGGCGTGCCTTTCCTTCCAGGTCCTTGACGCCGCAGAGCGCGTCATAGCGGGAAAGCGGCAGCGTATCCATGGCGAGCCGGGCCATCGCCTCGCGGAGCAGCTCGTCCAGCTCTCCGATCACCGCGGCGAGCGCCTGGGTGATGGGGTGATGAACGCGAAGCTGCACGATTCCCTTGGCGGAGGTTCCGCCGGAACCGTTCGAGGAGGCGGACGGCTGAATGAAGATCTGGTCCTGCGCCATCTCGCCGTCGGACAGGAACTCGGCCTTGAGCTCGGCGACGCGCTCGGAGAAACGCGTGAGCGCCTTGCGGATCCCGCTCGCCGTCTCTTGGAACTGCGCCGAGGGCAGGACCCCGACCGAAAGCGCGCCCTGCATCCGGCGGAGCGTCTTGTCGGTGCGGATCGCCTCGCGGACCGCAAGCGAGGTGATCGCGTGCCCCGCGCGGATCTGCACGATCGGGGTCTTCCAGGGACTGTTCTCCCGGGCACTGATCTTCATGGCTCACCTCGAAACTTCACACGAGACGCAATGGAAAAGGCGGGAGTGGGGGGCCGGGGGTCGGCGAGCCCAATCGCCGATGGGGCGGTAGACGGTGTTCCGAGACGGAAAACACATGACACAAGACTGACGACACACCCCCGGCCCATGGTCCCATTCCCTCGGGCTACCGGAGAAAGAAAACGAGAGGGAGAATAAGAACATCACGGCCTCCACCCGGAGCACGGGCGGACGCCGTGACTAGCAGGGCGGGCCGCAACCGGTTGACGGCTGCGACCAGGCCCTCCTGTCGGCCTAGACGAAAGTCGGAATCCGGATCGCGCGGATGGATAGGTTGGTTCGTCACGGCCTCCTGCCTGAGCAGGCCGGACGCCGCGACTCGCGCGCCGGACCCGAACGGATAACCCATGGGGTTGGGTTGGGCGATGCTTGACAAAAGACACTGCGGCTCCCGGCCCGCCTGAAAAGGCGGGACCGATCCTCGCCCGCAAAGCCGAGGTCTTCGTACCCTCGACTTGACTGCGGCACGCCGGTTGGTCGAACCAAGCGGCCGCCATTAGGTCCCGGTTGCGCTCACGGTCACTCGAGACACACTACATGAGTCGCGGCGTCCGCCCGAGCACCGGGAAGAGGCCGTGACGACGGTACATCGCTCCGCAGGGGTTGGGCCCAGCCCGCCCCGTCGGCGGCCTCCTCGCGGATCGAGAGGGGCCGTCGCTGCGCACGGGTCCGAAGGAACCCGGCGGAGAGGCGGGATGCCGGCCGCCGGAAAATTGGGGGCGGCAGGCAGGCGAAGCGACAGGTACGGCCCTGGGATCAGGGGCCGCGTCTGCCGTGCTGCGTCCGGGATCTCCCCCGGCAAGAAGCCTTCGGAAGGGCCTTCAGGCGCCATTCGGCGGCCCGACGGGGGAGGAACACAAGGACGGTCTACTTGTCAAAGATCGTGGGGGCCGTCTCCGGCCCCCTCTATACGCTTATCCGCTCGAGGGGGCGCCATCGGGAAGGGTAACTTGAATATTTCTTGAGCACGGCGCCGGGACTCAAGAGACGGAACGAGTTCAGATGGCCTGAAGGTCTGCCTTGCGGAGCGAATCCATGGCAAATGGTTTTTGACAGTTTGGAAATCCTCCGCAGCACTGCGATCGGTGACCGGTTATTGAGCTTACGGCTTGGGCAAGTGGTCTTCGGAGGCAGGTCCGCATCGAATAGAATAAATGACCTCGGCGACACATACCAGGGGAGACGGCGCATCGTGCGAATCGTATTCGGTCTAGCGCTGGACGGGCCGTCGTGGCCGGAGCCTCTTCACGAGCTCGAGGCGCATCTCGGACGCATTCATTGCGGGCCCTTGGGTCTTCTGAAGATCCTAGAGACAAGGCTAGGGCTGGGCGGGCAGGTCGAACCACGGGCGGTGCGGATCGCGCAGTATCAGACCATGCTCGCCCAAGCCGACAATGGATGCCGCTTCTACTCGCGCTCCTTCAAGGAAGATCCCATCGGCGTGTCGAAAATTCTCCTGGGTTGGCGCGACGAACTCGTCGAGGCGGGATGGAATGCGAATCTCTTACACGGCCACGGGGGGCCGCCTCGACTGGCGGATTTGGCGGCGGTTGAACTCATGGATATGTCGGGCTCGGGTTCGAGGGAATCGATACCTCCGGGTGTGAGCGACCGGTTGCGAGCGGTCCTCGCCACGCTTCCTGGCGAAAAGCTGGACATTGGGGAGATCCGCCTGGCCGAGCCGGCGCGCCTCTTCGACTCGGGGTGGAAGGAGCTGATCGAACGCCTTCGAACGAGCGGAATCCGGGTCGACGAACCGGACGAGCCCCGGGCGAGCGCTACAGGCGACTTGGGAGCCCTACAGGCAGCAAAGCTGCGCGGGACCGCCAACGGCAGGATCACCTTTAAGGGCGATGATTCGCTGGCGATCCTTCGATCGGAAAGCGAGGGAGATGCAGCGGACGCCGTTACGGCGTGGCTGGGCGCAACGCACGACGAAGAAGAAGGTAGGCGACGAGTTATCATCGTTCCGCAGCACTGCGATAGCCTCGATCTCGTCCTGCGTGCGAATGGCCAACCGGTGCTTGGAACGTCGCGAGTGTCGGTCTGCCGCCCGGCCATGCAGGTTCTGCCGCTTGCCTGCAGCCTCTTGTGGGATCCGCTGGACCCGTTTCGAGTGCTGGAGTTCCTCACGCTACCGGCATGTCCGCTTCCGAGAAGCCTGACGGTTCCGCTGGCGAAAGCGGTGAGCGAGCAACCGGGAATTGGAGGACCGCTCTGGAATAGGGCGCTGGAGGAGTCGATTGCGGACGCCGCGGCAAAGCAAGCGGACGAGGCTTCCACACGTCACGAGCTTGAGAGGAAGCTGCGCGCGGACGTCGAGCGATGGTTCGGATCACAAAGCCGCTTCTCGCCGTCGGAAGGCGCGCCCGTGCATGTTCTTGGCGAAATGATGCGCAAGCTCTCCAAGTGGGCGGCCCTACGAGCGTCCGGACAAGAAGAACCCAAGCTCGAGGCGGCAGCAGAGTTCCTCTCGCTCTCCACGCAGGCCAAATTGCTTGCGGAACTTTTCGATGATCTTGGCTCCCGAGAAGGCGCCGCTATCACCGCAATCCGTCGGGCGGACCTCGAACGGCTTGTCCGGCTGGTTCAAGAAGACGGCGTCCCGCTTGCGGGCACCCGCGCGGAGGTCGGACATATCCCCTGTGTCCGGGAGCCAGGCGCTATCGTCGGACCGGCCGACGTAATCCTATGGTGGGGCTTTACCGAGGACCATTCGGCTCAGATCGGTCAAGGTCCGTGGACAGCGGAAGAAACCGCGTGGCTAGAGTCGCAGGGCGTGGTTCTCACTTCGCTGGAAGTTCGGGCCGAACGAGTCGCGCGCGCTTCGCAGACCCCGCTGTTTCGTGCGCGCGAGCGACTGATTCTCGTGGTTCCGGCGAGGTCCCGAGGAGAGATCGTGGGGCATCATCCGATGCTGGACGGAATCGCCTCGGCGGTGGAGAGTCTGGCGCCAGCGGAGCTACGCGCCGACGAATGGATCGCGTCGATCCGGGGAACGAAGGGTGTGCAGGTCGGCGGAGTCGCCATGCCGCTCGAACCCGCCCCGCTGGTCAAGTCGAAGCGATGGTGGAAGCTGCCGGCTGAGGCAGCGCCAACGCTGCTCGGTCCGCGCGAGACCGAGTCCTATTCGAGCCTTGAAGACCTCTTCTACTACCCTGCGCTGTGGGTTCTGAAGCACAAAGCCAGATTGCGGCCGAGCCCGGCGGCGAGGGTTGCCGATGGAGATGCGCTTTTGGGCGATCTGGGGCACGCCGCGCTCCAGGAAATGCTGTCGAGCGCCCCCTCGTCCGCTGCTTCTTCGACGCCGCTGGACTGCTGGTCCCGGGAAGCGATTTCGATATGGTTCGACGAGAACTTGGGTCGCCTGCTCAAGGAGCGCGGCGCGGTTCTCTTGCTCCCGGGACGCGAGCCGGACCGAGAGCTGTTCCATCGAACGATCAAAAACGCCGCTTGGTCCCTCATTTGTCACTTGCGCGAAAACGGATGGCGGGTCGTAGGAATGGAGCGAGGCTATAAGAAGCGGCTGCTCTCGGACCTAGAGGTCGAGGGGTATCTCGATCTCCTTGCGGAGAGGGACGGCGGGGATGTCGCGGTGATCGACATCAAGCGGGGCGGCAGCTCGTACCGTCGGAGGCTCATCGAAGAGAATCGGGCGCTTCAACTGGAGCTGTACGCACGCCTTTTGGAAGCGGACGGCCAAAAAGGAAGCGTGCATCAGGCGTTCTTCATCATCGAGAACGGCCGCTTGATCGCGCCCGACCGGCGGGGCTTTTCGAACGCCTCGGTTCCGCCCGCTGCGTGGGATCGCGAGGCGCTGTGGCGCCAGATCGAAGAGACGTTGGCGTGGAGGCGTCGGCAACTCGCGGAGGGGTGGATCGAAGTGCCGGTGGACGGCACGGAACCCGACGACCGTTCGACTCCCGGCGCAGGGTGCCTCGCAATGCCGGACGAACCGCCGCGGTTCAACGACTATGCGGTCCTGACGGAAGGATGATCGGAGGAAGGCACGATGAAACCAGCGGCAGCATCGTCCTCATCGGCGGCGACCGGAAGGACCAGGTCCATCAGAATCGTCAGTGCGGGCGCCGGCAGCGGCAAGACGCACCGGCTCACTCGAGAGCTGATCGAGCTGCTGCTCCCTCAGCGCCCGAATCCGCCGATCCGTCCCGAGGCGGTCATCGCCACGACGTTCACGCGCCGGGCCGCCACCGAGCTGGCCGAGCGGGTCAGGCAGGCTCTCTTGGACGCGGGCCGGCCTAACGAGGCGCAGCGAATCGAGGCAGGCTATATCGGGACGGTCAACAGCGTATGCGGGAGGCTGCTGGAGCGGTTCGCGTTCGAGGCGGGAATATCGCCCGCCGTCAACGTCATCGCCGAAGAGGAGCAGTCGATCGTCTTCAAGCGCGCGATCGCTCCAGTGCTCGAATCGGGTGCGGGCGTCTTGGTGGAACTGTCCGCGCGGCTCGGCGTCGAGAACTGGGAGGAGGTCGTCCGCAAGCTCGTCGAGGCAAGCCGAGCCAACCGCCTTGACCCGACCGACCTCGGACGGTGTGCTTCTCGATCCTGGAAAGGGCTTGAAGAGTTCCTCCCAGCGATGTCGGCCGAGTCGGCAGGCGACCTGGACAGGCGCCTCCTCGCCGCCATCGAGCAGACGTCGGAGCGAATCCGGGGCGACGACAAAAAGAACACCTCCGAATATCTCGACCTCCTGCGCGAGGCCACACGCCACCTCCGAGCCGGCTGGCCGATGCCGTGGGCAACTTGGGTGAAGATCAAAAAGGCGCGCCCCGCCGCCGCATGGAGGGAGCCGGCGGAAACCCTCGCTCAAGTCGCGGCCTGCTACAACTCGCATCCACGCTTTCGCGAAGACGTTCGGGGCTTTATCGAGGGGGTCTTCGATTTGGCAGCGCGAAGCCTCGACCGCTACGAAGCGTACAAGCGGGAGCTCGGGCTGGTCGACTTTGTCGATCAAGAAGCCCTTGTGCTTGGCCTGCTCGACTCGCCGGCCGTTCGCGAGCGCGCCATGCGGGAGATCGACGCGCTTCTCGTCGACGAGTTTCAAGACACGAGTCCCGTCCAGCTCGCGCTTTTCCTCAAGCTTTCCGAATTCGCGAGGCAGACGATCTGGGTGGGCGATCCGAAGCAGTCAATCTTTGCCTTTCGGGGGACGGATCCCTCGCTGATGGAGGCGTGCGTCAAGGCTTTGGGAGGGATCCGGGGGGAGGACGTGCTCCGTATATCATACCGATCTCGCCCACCACTGGTCGAGATGGTCAACCGCGTGTTCAGCGCGGCGCTTCGGGACAAGTATCCCCCCGAGCAGGTCGAGCTTGCGCCGGATCGCCGAGAGCCGGACGGCGTGTTCGGCCCCGCGATCCATCACTGGCACGTCGCCGAGGCGGGCACGAAGGAAGGATTCGCCGCCGGCATGGCCTGGGCCCTTTGTGAGTTTCTGGACTCTGCTCCGGCCGTCCAGGATAAAGCTCGGGGAGCGGATCGCAAGGCCGAGCCCGGCGACGTGGCCGTCCTCTGCTGGACGAATGACGAGTGTGAGGAGGTATCTCGCGCGCTTGCCGAGCGCGGATTCGAGATCGCGCACTCGAGGCCCGGGCTCGCGACGACTTCAGAAGCGAAGCTTGTTCAGGCGGCGTTGCGGAGGCTCTTGTCCAGTTTCGACACTCTGGCGACTGCCGAAATCGTGGCGCTGACGTCCCCCGATTCGACGCCCGAAAAGTGGCTTCAGGATCGACTCGAATTTGTTGCGGCGGGTCGGCCTGATCCCGGATGGGCGGAGGACCACCCTGAAATCCGCACCCTCCAGACCACCCTTCGGCCAAACTTGAACGCGTTTTCTCCGTCCGAGGCGATCGACCATGTGGTCGAGGCACTGGACATCCGGCGGAGGGTGGCGCGCTGGGGCGGCGCGAGACAGCGGCTCGCAAACTTGGAGGAGATGCGTCGCCTTGCCGTCGTTTACGAGGAGGCGTGCTGTCGCGATGGCCGAGGGGCATCGATCCAGGGGTTCCTCTTTTGGCTTGCGGATCTGGCCAAAGAGGGAAGGGACACCCAAGGCGCTGGCACCGGCCCCGAGGCCGTCAACGTGCTTACCTATCACAAAGCCAAGGGACTCGAGTGGCCCGTCGTCATCGCGTGGAGCCTGGAGACGCCTCTCAAGACACGACTGTGGAACGAGCCCGAGGTACTCTCCGATCGCGAGGAGATCGACGTCGAGCATCCGCTGGGCGGTCGATGGATACGATACTGGCCATGGCCTTATGGCAGACAGGAAAAGGACACCGGCCTGGGAGAGGCCGTCGAAGGATCGCCGCCGCACAGCGCGGCCGTGAACAAGGCTCAAGCGGAAGAGGTTCGGCTCTTGTATGTCGGGTTAACGAGAGCGCGGGATTACTTGATCCTCCCCACACGCTCGAAAAAGGAAAGGCCGATTCCCGCGCAGTGGTTGGAGCGGATCCTGGACAAGGCCGGTCTCAAACCCGGGCTGCCGCTAGCAGCGGGAGCGACCGATCTCGCTTGGGCGAGGCAAGTTGCAACCACTTCAATCGTCGCCGTCGCGCCGCCGCAGGATCCTTCGCCGTCTCCTAGGATGTGGGTTCGCGAGCGAAGAGGTCCTTCCGAGCATCTACCGGCGCGGGTTTCGCCTTCGTCGATGGCGGCCTCGTCAGAGGGAGCTTTTTCGGTCGGCCGCGTGATTCGATACGGGCGGCGAATCCCCATACGCGGCAAGCCGGACATGGACCGGTTGGGCGAAGGCCTACACGCGTTTATCGCATGGGACGATCCGTCGCGAAAGGAAGATCCGCAGAGGCGGCTTGTCGTGTGTCAACGACTCTTGAAAGCCCATGGGGTTGAAGACGCTGTGAAGGCCGACGACGTCATCGCTCAGGCGAACGAGTTTCATCAGATCCTTCGGGGCCAGCTCGGGGCTGCCCGCAGGGTCTGCGAATGGCCGCTGGGAATTCGGGAAAAGAACGGGCAAGTCGTCGAAGGAGTCGTGGACATGCTCGTGGAGGCGACGTCAGGGTGGGTTGTCGTGGACCACAAAGCCTTTCCGGGGCCGTCATCGGAGTGGGGAATAGAGGCGCTCACCCACGCGGGACAATTGGAGGCTTACGCTCGGATCGTCGAGGCGGCTACCGAGCGGCCGGTGGTGGGCACCTGGATAAACTTTTTCGTGGTCGGGGGATTGATCGAGCTTGCTCGGACGGGCGCTCCCGCATGAGGCGAACGATTTATCAAAACAAGGTCCGTGGTTCCCTTGAAATAGAGTACGATAGTCCTTGGCCGTAATGAAAGGATGCTCTCTATGGGGGCCAGCGAAAGCGAACGTGAAACCTCGCCACCGAACAAGGCCGACGCGCCGGCCGCAATTCCGGACCTGATCCCGGTCCGGATGCTCAACGAGTTTACTTACTGCCCGCGGCTGTTCTACTATGAGTTCGTTGAGGGGCTGTTCCGCGAGAACGCCGACACGGTCGAAGGGTCGCTCAAGCACGCCCGCGTGGACGCGCCCTCTCGCAGCTCCCGCAAGAGCAAAAGCGGCGAGGAGCTGGCCGTTCGAACCACGGCGGTCACCCTGTCCAGCGAGCGCCTGGGGATCATCGCCAAGCTCGACGTCATCGAGGAAGAGGCCGACGGCTCGACCTGTCCGATCGACCACAAGAAGGGGAGGCCGAGAAAGCGCACGCTGCTGGCCAGGGATCAGTCGGGAGACGGCGACGAGTCAGCAGATACCGAAGAGGATGACGGCGAGTCCGACGACACCGGATGGGAGGCTTGGTGGGCGGACCAAATCCAGCTCTGCGCCCAGGCGCTGATTTTGGAGGAGAGCGGAAAGAAGGTGGACCATGGTTATATTTATTACGTCGCGGTCAAAAGGCGCGTGCGTGTTGAGTTCACACAAGCGCTTCGCGAGCGAACGATCGAGACGATCCGCAAGGCGCGTGAGACGGCGGCGAACGGAGCGATTCCTCCGCCGCTTGTGGACGATCCCCGCTGCCCTCGATGCTCGCTGCTTCCGATCTGCCTGCCCGAAGAGACGGCGCTTCTGCTCAACCCGCCGGAATCGCCGCGGGAGGTCCAGAAACTCATCCCGGCTCGGGACGATCAAGGGACGCTCTACTTGAGCCGGCAAGGCGCGACGGTGACACGCCAACAAGGGTCCCTCGTCGTGCGCGAGAAAGGGGTCAAGATCGCGTCGGTTCCGATGTCGGAGCTTCGGCAGGTGACCGTGTTCGGCAACGTCCAGCTCACGATTCAGGCGCTGCAGGGGCTTCTCAAGGCCGGGATTCCGGTTTCTTACCTGTCGATCTACGGAACGTTCTACGGCATGGCTCAGGGCCTCCCGCTGAACAACGTCATGCTCCGCAAGCAGCAGTTCCTCAAGTTCTCCGCGCCCGACGTGCGGCTCGTGCTCGCGCGGGAGGCGGTGCGCGCCAAGATCATGAATCAGCGGACCCTGCTCATGCGCAACCATCCGGATCTGCCTCGGGAGACGGCGGCGGAGCTGAAGAATCTCGCCGATCGGACGGAGCATTGCCCGTCGATTCAGGAGCTGCTCGGCCTGGAGGGGACGGCGGCGAGAACCTATTTCGCGAAATTCGGCGAGATGCTTCGCGCGGGAGAGGAGGGGCAGCGCCGGTTCGATTGGAATGGCAGGAACAAGAGGCCGCCGAAGGATCCGGTCAACGCCCTGCTCTCGCTGGCCTACGCGATGCTGAGCAAGGACCTGACGGCTACCCTGCACGGGGTCGGATTCGATCCGATGTACGGATTCATGCACGAGCCCCGCTTCGGCCGTCCCGCGTTGGCACTGGACCTGATGGAGGATTTCCGGCCACTGGTGGCCGATTCGACGGCGCTGACGCTGATCAACAACCGGATGCTGGGCGAATCGGATTTCATCGAGAGGGAGGGGGCGTGCTTCCTGACGGATTCGGGGCGGAAGGTCTTTTTCGAGACCTACGAGCGGCGCAAGAACGAGCTGGTGACGCATCCTGTGTTCGGCTATCGGGTCAGCTATACGCGCATTTTCGAGATGCAGGCGCGGTTCCTGGAGCGGTTCTTGATGGGCGAGATCGACCGGTACGCTGGGTTCACAACGAGGTGACGGCTGATGCTTGTGCAATACGTGGTCGCTTACGATATTTCGGACCCCAAGCGGCTTCGAAAGGTCTACAAGGCGCTCTGCGACTTTGGCGACCCGCTGCAGCTTTCAGTTTTCGAGTGCCAGCTAAACTCCAAGGACGTTTTGCTTTTGAAGGACAAGCTCTCGCGTATAGTCGACCGGAACGAGGACCAGGTTCTGTTCGTGCGATTGGGGCCCGTGGAGGGGCGGAGCGACAAGGCGTTCGAGACGCTCGGCCTGACGTTCCGTCCCCGAGATCGAAGCGTGACGGTGGTGTAGAGAACATGCTCTGGCTAGAAACGGGCGGATCATTCGCGGAAGATGGGCCTGATGGCCAGCGACAATCCGGGAAGAACGTCGGACCGGATCCGGTCGTTCTCGCCGTACAGCGCGCCGAATTCGAGCGCAGACCCGCGGAGTTTCCAAGTTTCCACCGTGTTCGTCTCCGGGTCTGCGATCCAGTACTCCTGCACGCCGCGCTCTCCGTAGAGGGCCTATTTGACGAAATTATCACGATCGACGCTGTTCGGAGAGAGAACTTCGACGATGAGCGTGGGCGCGCCTTCGATCCTGGCGTCGGTCAGGATCGAGCGCCGGTCGGCGGCGACGAAGATGACGTCGGGCCGGACGACAGACTGATCCGAGAGATCGACGTCCGGCGGAGCGGCGAGGGCCTCTCCGCGGCGATTCGCGCGGGCGTGCCCGTCGATTTCCTTCCAGATTCGAATGGCGATTCTCTGATGGCGCGGGCTGGGAGAAGGAGCCATGAGCAGTTCCCCGTAATGGAGTTCGAAACTGCTTTCCGGCTGAAGCGCCAGGTAGCCCTCGCCGGTCTTGCGCGGCTTGACGGTGAGCATGAGATTGATTTTATGGACTCGCCGGGAGCATTGCAATGCGGCTCTCTTGGGGGATTCGTCGATGGGTAGGGCGGGGCGTTCGCCGGTCGATCGGGT
>Ga0187893_10001831_pt1 | contig 49028 bp, 49 predicted proteins | sample MA1701074metaG_FD_139574 | JGI IMG/M metagenome (GOLD analysis project Ga0187893, IMG submission 139574) | White microbial mat communities from a basaltic lava cave in the Kipuka Kanohina Cave System on the Island of Hawaii, USA - MA170107-4 metaG ... | reverse complement strand
CTCCCGGGCGGCGGTGATGAGGGCGTCGGCGATCACGTCGCACCTGGCGATGCCGCCGAAGATGTTGACGAGCACGCCGCGGACCTTCGGGTCGGCCAGGATGATGCGGAACGCCTCGACCGCTCCCAGCGGGGTGACGCTGCCGCCGACGTCGAGGAAGTTCGCCGGCGTGCCGCCGTGCAACTTGATCAGGTCCATGGTCGACATCGCCAGCCCCGCGCCGTTGACGAGGCAGCCGATGTTGCCGTCCAGCGCGATGTAGGACAGGTTCGCCTTGTTGGCCCGCAGTTCGTCGGGGTTCTCCTCGGCCGGGTCGAAGAGCGCCTGGATGTCCGGGCGCCGCCAGAGGGCGTTGTCGTCGAAGGTGAACTTGGCGTCGATCGCCAGGATATCGCCGTCGGCGGTCTCGACCAGCGGGTTGATCTCCGCGAGCGACGCGTCGCGGTCGTGGAAGACCCGCGCCAGCGCCGTGAGGGTCCGCCCCGCAGTCGCCGCCGCGTCGCCCTTCAGTTCCAGGGCCGCCACCAGCCGGCGGACCTGGTACGGCTGGAGGCCCAGGTGCGGATGAGCCCACTCCTTGACGATCGCCTGCGGGTTGCGGGCGGCGACCTCCTCGATCTCCACGCCGCCCTGGCGGCTGACCATCATCACCGGCGCCCGCCGGGCGCGGTCGACCGTGATGCCGACGTAATACTCCTTCGCGATCGAGACCGCCGGTGCAAGGAGGATGCGCTGCACGCGGACGCCGGCCGGGCCGGTCTGCCGGTTGACCATCGGTTCGCGGAACATCCGCGCGCAATGTCGTTCGGCGTCCTGGGGCGTCTTGACGAGGACGACGTAGCCGGCCTTGCCGCGTCCGCCGGCGTGGACCTGGGCCTTGAGCACGACCTCCGGCGCGGCGAGTTCGCGAAAGGCGGCCGGGGCCTCGGCGGCCGAGGCGATGACCTTGAACGCCGGGACCGGCACGCCGGCCGCCTGGAGAATCTCGCGCGCCTGGTACTCGTGTATCTTCATCCGCGCTCCTTTGAATCGTTCGCTGCACCGACGGGCATGCCGACGGGCCGGCGCTCCTTCGGCTTCGAAAAAGATCCGGGCCGGGTCGCGCGGGGCGTGGACAGCCGGACGCACCATCGGTTGCTCCCGGACAATCCTACCGCGCCGGCGGACGCCCGCGTCGGCGCGGAAGGAAGCGCTCGTAGGCGGAGGTGATCGACTCGACGGTCAGGGCGGCGCCTGTCTCCGAGCGGTGCTGATGCGTGCTAACGAGCGTAAACCGCGTCGACCAACGCTGGTCCACACGGCTCACAAAGGGACCGACGATTCTGATCGAAGCAGAGGGTAAAGGTGTAGTAGAACAACTGCGATCCGCGCGTTGCTCCTGCGCGCCGAGCCTGTTCGATCAGGTCCAAGTAATAACGGATGTTCCCATCTGAGAGCTCAGGGCACGACCGGCGGACAAGATCGGTGATTGGTGGCGGCGTATCCCCGAACAGAGCGAAAAGGTAACTCGCAACTGGTCCACAGCCAGCTACCGCCGCAACCGAGAGCACTGTTCCGAACAGACGAACATTCCTGGTCCGCATATAGCACCTTCACCTGCTGGTTCCCTGCGACAGGCCGCGTCCCGACGTATACTAGGCACGATACCGCTCCCAATTGACTTGTCCATCGCCCACGGGCGGGACGCCCGTGCCACAGGATCATTTGATCTTGCCCTCGTAGATGGACATGATCGTGTCGAGCATCTTGAGCGCGTCGGCCTTTTTGCGCTGGAAGGAGTTGCGGCCGATGATGGAGCCGTGGCCGCCGCCGTCGCGGATGGCGCGGGCGTCGTCAAACAGGGCGTCCTCGCTATCCTTCTTCGCGCCGCCGGAGAAGACGACGATCCGCCGCCCGGCGAACGCGCACTGCATCATGTGCCGCACGCGGTCGGTGAGCGTGGCGACGGGGATCTTTTCCTTCTCATAGACCTTGCGGGCCGCCTCCTGCTCGACGTGCTCGCTGGGCAACTTGATCTTGATGATGTGCGCCCCGATCTGGGCCGCGATCTGGGCCGCGTAGCCGGAGACGTCGACGGCCGTTTCGCCCTCCTTGGAGATCTGGCTGCCGCGCGGATAGGACCAGACGACGACGGCCAGCCCGTGGGCCTTGGCCTCCTCGGCGTAGGCGCGGAGTTTCTCGTACATCTCGAGGCGCAGGGCCGAGCCGGGATAAATCGTCAGCCCGACGGCGCAGCAGCCCAGGCGCAGGGCGTCGCGGACCGAGGCGGTGAGGGCCTGCCAGGAGTCCTTCTCGTCGGCGAGCAGGTCGTGGTTGTTGCATTTGAGGATGAGGGGGATGTCGCCGACGAAGTCGCGTGCGGCGGCCTCGATGAAGCCGAGCGGCGCGGCGTAGGCGTTGCAGCGGGCTTCCAGCGCGAGGCGGAAGTGGTAACGGGGGTCGTAGCCGTCCGGGTTCGGCGCGAACGAGCGGGCCGGGCCGTGCTCCCAGCCCTGGTCGACGGGCAGGATCACCATGCGTCCGGTGCCGCCGAGGCGGCCGTGGTTCAGGATGCGGGCGAGGTTGGTCAGCGTGCCGGGGTTGTCGCCGCCGTACCAGCCGAGTATTTCACGGACTTTTTCGGTCATGTTCGTCGTCTCCCCCCGGCCGCCGCCGGGGCGCGGGGCGGAACGCCGGGAACGTCTTCAACCCCGCATTTTCCGCGAAACGGCCGCAGCCGGTCAAGGCGCGAGCAGCAGGCCGACAAAGGGCTCCACGTCGTCGCCGGCCAAGGCGCCGTTCCCGGTCAGGTCGCCGCGCAGGATGTTGCACGCGGGAAACGCCGCCTGGTACGCGGGCGGGTCCAGCAGCGCCAGCGCGAACGGCGGCACGTCCTGCTCGTCGAGCAGACCATCGCAGTTCATGTCGCCGGGCACGTCGGGGATGCGGGCGTAGAAGACCTTGACGCAGGGCTGTCCGCTGAAGCCGGCCACGAGGTCGGGCCAGCCGTCGCCGTTGATGTCGCCGAAGGCAACCGCCGTACCGACGGCGGCGTCGTCCCAGGTCCACGAGGGGGCGGTGCTGAGCGTACCGCCCGTGTTGAGATAGATGTGCACGCGGCCGGTCGAGAACTGGACTTCGACCAGGTCTTCATCCCCGTCGCGGTCCACGTCGAAGAACTTCATGTCCTGCGGCTGAGTGGCGAACGGTGGGGCGGCGGTCCAGGTGTGGGTGAGCACGCCTCCGACGTTGGTGTAGAGCACAATTGGCGAACGGCCGACGGCGAGGTCGGGCCACCCGTCGCCGTTGACGTCGGCCCAAGAAACGCCCCGGTCGCCGCCGGTGTGGCCGCTGTTCCAGGCGGGCGAGGTCTGGAGCGCTCCGGCGAGGACGCGGTGCACGGCAGTCTGAAAGTTGACCCACTTGGAGACGGCGAGGTCTTCCCAGCCGTCGCCGTCGAGGTCGGCGAAGGCGACGCCACCCTGGATGGAGGACTCGTCCGATTGCCAGAAGGGTGCGGCCTCGAGGACGCCGTTGTTGTTTCGGAAGCCGTAGATCGGCCGGTACGGGTTGGGCGAAACGCCCTGATTGGCCGTGAAGAGGTCGAGGTCGCCGTCGTGGTCGAAGTCGAAGAGCGTCCCGGCCGTGGCCCAGGTGGCTTGGGGCGAGGCGGAGGCCCAGTCGAAGACGTTGTCCGGCCCGGCGGGACCTCCGTAGTAAATGCGGGTCGGGGAAAACGCCGTACCGCCGTTGACGGAGACAATGTCGGGATAGCCGTCGCGGTTGACGTCGCCGATGACGATGTCGCCGGTGTGAACCTCGTCGGCCGAGATCCAGGACGGCTCGGTTTCAAGTTGTCCGCCGACGTTGTAATAGATGAGGTTCTCCCAGTCGGTGTAGGGGGGAAAACTCTGGGAGATGTAGCAGCCGACGATCACGTCCGCGCGGCCGTCGCCGTTCAGGTCGGCCGCCGCCAGCCCGCCGACCTGGCGCCGCAACGTGTTCTGCCAGTCGGGCATGGCGGGGTAGGGCACTCCGTTGTAACGCGCGGCGGGCGCAGACGCCGGCGGCGCGTCGGCTTTGGCGGGGCGAACCACGCGCTCGCGGGCGTCGGGCGAAACCTCGATCGGTTGCGGCTCGGCGCGGGACGGAACCGCCGTCGCGGCTACGGCGCCGACGGCGACAAGGGCGAAGGCACAGCGTGTCACTCCCGATGCTCCTTTCGGCAGGCCCCCTGCGGCGATGAACTCATTATACCGCGGCCGGCGTCAGGCGCGACGACGCAGCACGAACTCGGCCGCGGCGGCGAGGGCGTCGCGGGCGTCGCTGGAGGGCAGGTCGGAGAGCCGCGCGACGGCCGACTGGACAAACGAGCGGGCCATGGACGCGGCGTAGTCGAGTCCGTCGCGAATCGGCGCGTGGTGGCCGTTGAGCCGGAAGCGGCCCGCGTCGAGCCGCTCGATCATCCGCTCCCGGTCCGCCGGCTCGGCCCGACACAGCGCGTGGATAAGCGGGAGGGTGAGTTTACCGAGGGCGGCATCGCGGCCGACGGGTTTGCCGACCTGCGTCTCGTCGCCGGTGAGGTCGAGCAGGTCGTCGACGATCTGGAAGGCCATGCCGATGTCCGCGCCGAAGCCGGACATCCGCCCGACGGCGTCGGCGTCCATGCCGGCAAAATGCGCGCCCAGTTCGCAACAGACGGCGGTAAGGGAGGCGGTTTTGCGGCGGATGATGTCGAGGTACTGCTCCTCCGTCAGCGACCAGTTGCCGCGCTGGGCGACCTGCATGAGTTCGCCCTCGCAGACGGTGTTGGTGGTGGCGGCGATGCGGCGGGCGGCGTGCTGCGAGCCGAGACTGCTGCACAGGTGATACGCGTGCGAAATCAGGTAGTCGCCGAGCAGGACGGCGGCCTCGTTGCCGTGCAGGCGGTTGATGGTGGCGGTGCGGCGCCGCAGTTCGGCCTCGTCGAGCACGTCGTCGTGGACGAGCGTGGCCATGTGCACGAGTTCGACGACGGCGGCCAGGGTGATGTGCTCGCGCCGCACGCCGCCGCCGGCCTCGGCCGTCAGCAGCAGGAGCATCGGGCGGAGCATCTTTCCGCGATAAACGGCCAGCCGCGCGCAGAGTTCGCGGACGATGGGCTGATCGCTGCGCAATTCCTCCTCAAAATGGTGGACGACCTCGCGCAGCGGCCCGGCGACGGGGTCGGCAAGGGTCGTGGGCCACGTGGCGTTGACGGCGGACATCGTTCACCCGGCGGGCCATTCTAGGGGCGACGGCGGCGTCCACCAACCGCGCGGCTATGGGGCGGGGCAATGAGTTCCGTTGCCCACACGGGCATCGGCCAGCGGTCAGAACCGGAAATTGTAGTTGCTGAAGTAACTCGCCAGCGACTGAAACAAGCCGTTGAGAAAGTTGTTCAGCCAGCCGAACAGCGCGTTGAGGAACGCGTTAAGCGAATCGGTGAAATCAAGCGTCGGCATAAAATGGGCTCCTGTAGTTGCGCGAGGACCGCACGTTAGGAATTCGGCCGCCGTTCGTCAAGCGCCGCGGCGGCCGGCCTGCCAGCGCCCGCTGCGCCCGCCGGCCTTTTCCAGCAGTCGCACCGGTCCGATGACGATTCCGCGGTCGATCGACTTGCACATGTCGTAGAGCGTCAGGGCGGCGACGGCGGCGGCGGTCAGGGCCTCCATCTCGACGCCGGTGCGGGCGCGGACGCGGGCCTCGGCGACGATGACCACGGTGCGGGGCGGGCGCAGAACGAGATCGACGCGGACTGTGTCCAGCGGCAGCGGGTGGCAGAGCGGGATCAGTTCGTGCGTGCGCTTGGCGGCCTGGATTCCGGCCAGCCGGGCCGCGGCCAGAACGTCGCCCTTGGGCAGCGCGCCCGCCGAGATGGCCCGGAGGGTGGCCGGCTGAACGGTGACCCGCGCCTCGGCCTTTGCGCGGCGAAGGGTGACGCGCTTTTCGCCGACATCGACCATCCGCGCCCGGCCGCGGGCGTCGAGGTGGGAGAGTTTCGTACGTCGCGCGGTGGCGCGCCGGCGTCTGCGGGCGGAGTTCGCGGTCATCCGGCGGGATTGTGCCGCGGCAAACATGTATTAAGCAAGGACCGCGGTGCGGATCTCTCTCGGCGTCTTAAAAAAGCGCCGCGTAAACGCGGCGGCGAAATACCGATGGCAACAAAGCGCTGCGTGAACGCAGCGGCGAAATGAACTTCCGATTTCGCCGCCCGCCTTGGCGGGCGCTTTTTTTCTCAACACCGAGCGCGCCGCGCCCTTATCCTGCCCAAAATGGTTCTTGCCTACCACGTCGTCTTTTCAACCTACGGTTTCTGGCTGCCGAACGATCCGCGCGGGTCCGGCTCGGTCTACGTGGGGAGCAACGCGCTGCTGCCGTTCGGTCTTGCGACCAAGACGGACGAGCGGAACTCGGTCGCCGATCGACCGCACGACCGAGGAGTGCGTCGTCTGGCGCGGTCGGCGCTGAGGCGGCCGCCGGTGCGGCTCTCCGGGGGGCTGGCACAGGCAGCGGCCCGTGGGTTCGGCCGGGCGTGCGCGGAAGGAGCGTACGCTTTGCACGCACTGGCCCTCATGCCCGACCACGTCCATGCCGTCATCGGTCGTCACGGGCGGTCTATCCGTGCGATTGTCGGACATCTCAAGGCACGGGCGACGCGCGGGTTGAAAGAGGAGGGGCAATGGCAGACCGACGGGCCGGTCTGGGGCGAGGGCTGCCGCGTGGTGTTCCTCGACTCCGACGAGCGCGTGCGGGGCGCGACTGAATACGTCGAGGCGAATCCCGTTCGGGCGGGCCTGCGGCCGCAGCATTGGTCGATTGTCGTTCCGTGGCGGGGCGCGGGCAGGCGACAAAAAGCGCCCGCCAAGGCGGGCGGCGAAATAAGAGTGTAATTCGCCGCCGCGTTTACGCGGCGCTCGCGACTTCATCGACATGCCGTGCAGCGCGACGGATTGCGGCGCGTCTAGGATCGCAGCAACTGCCGCAGCACCATCGGCAGGATGCCGCCGTGGCGGTAGTACTCGACCTCGATCGGCGTGTCGATGCGGCACAGGGCGGTGAACTCGCGCGGCGGGCCGTCATGGGGGCGGACCACGACGCGCACGTCCTGCCCGGGCCTCAGCGCGTCGGACAGGCCGAGCAGATCGAACGTCTCGCGGCCGGTCAGTCCCAGCGACTCGCGGTTCTGCCCCTTGCCGAACTCCAGCGGCAGCACGCCCATCCCGACGAGGTTGCTGCGGTGGATCCGCTCGAAACTGACGGCGAGCACCGCCCGCACGCCCAGCAGCCGCGTTCCCTTCGCCGCCCAGTCGCGCGACGAGCCGCTGCCGTACTCCGCGCCCGCCAGGACCAGCAGCGGCGTGCGCTCGGCCAGGTACTTCATCGCCGCCTCGTAAATCGACATCTGTTGTCCGCCGGGCAGATGGATCGTCACGCCGCCCTCGGTGCCCGGCGCGAGCAGGTTCCGCAGGCGGATGTTGGCGAAGGTGCCGCGGGTCATGACGCGGTCGTTTCCGCGGCGCGAGCCGTAACTGTTGAAGTCGGCCGGCTGCACGCCCTGCTCGATGAGGAAGCGTCCGGCGGGGCCGTCCTTCGCGATCGAGCCGGCGGGCGAGATGTGATCGGTCGTGACCGAGTCGCCGACCATGACGAGCACGCGGGCGGCGCGGATTTCGTCGATCGGGCCGGGGCGGGCGGCAAGGTCCTGGAAGAACGGCGGCTCCTGGATGTAGGTGCTGGCGGGGTTCCACGCGTACACGTCGCCGCCGCCGGCGCGGACGGCGTTCCACGTCTCGTTGCCGGTCAGCACGTCGGCGTACTTGCGACGAAACATTTCGGGCGTGACGAACTGCGATACGGCGTCCGCAATCTCGCGCTGGCTGGGCCAGACGTCGCGGAGGTAGACCGGCTTTCCGTCGCGGCCCGCGCCGAGCGGCTCGCTCGACAGGTCGAGGTCGACCGAGCCGGCAATCGCGTAGGCAACGACCAGCGGCGGCGAGGCGAGGTAGTTCGCCTTGACCTGCGGGTGAATGCGGCCCTCAAAGTTGCGGTTGCCCGAGAGCACGGCGGCGAGCACGAGGTCGCCCTCGGCCGCGGCGCGGCTGACCGGCGCCGGCAGGGGGCCGCTGTTGCCGATGCACGTGGTGCAGCCGTACCCAACGGTGTGGAAGCCGAGCGATTCCAGGTCGGCCGCCAAGCCGGACTGCTGAAGATACTCCGTCACCACGCGCGATCCGGGCGCCAGACTCGTCTTGACGTAGGGCCGGGGCCGGAGACCTTTCTGCGCCGCCTTGCGCGCCAGCAGGCCGGCGGCGATCATGACGGACGGGTTGCTCGTGTTGGTGCAACTGGTGATGGCGGCGATGACGACGGCCCCGTCGGCCAGGGTGTCGCGGCGGCCCCCGATCTCGACCTCGACGCCGGCCGGTTCCGCGACCGCCGTGGCGGAGGCCGCCGCTTCAGACGGCGCCGTCGGGGGTCGTCCTCCCTCCGAGTTCCAGTCCTGCAGCGCGCCGGTTGAGGCAGGCGGCGGCTTGCGGAACGTGTCGCTCATCGCGCGGCGAAACGACGCGCCGACCTGCGACAGGACCACGCGGTCCTGCGGCCGCCGCGGGCCGGCCAGGCACGGCTCGACGGTCGAGAGGTCGAGCGACAGCAGGTCGGTAAAGGCCGGATCAGGCGTGGCATCGGTGCGGAACAGGCCCTGTTCCTTGCAGTAGCGTTCGACAAGGTCAACTTCGTCGTCGCTGCGGCCGGTGCGCCGCAGGTAGTCGAGCGTCTCGGCGTCGACGGGGAAGAACCCCATCGTCGCGCCGTACTCGGGGGACATGTTGGCGATGGTGGCCCGGTCGGGCAGCGACATGGCCGACAGTCCGTCGCCGAAGAACTCGACGAACTTGTCGACCACGCCCTTTTTGCGCAGCATCTGCGTGACGGTCAGGACCAGGTCGGTCGCCGTCGCCCCTTCCGGCAGGCGGCCGGTCAGTTTGAAGCCGATCACGTCGGGAAGCAGCAGGTAGATCGGCTGGCCGAGCATGTTGGCCTCGGCCTCGATGCCACCCACGCCCCAGCCCAGCACGCCCAGGCCGTTGATCATCGTCGTGTGGCTGTCGGTGCCGACGAGCGTGTCGGGAAAGGCGGTTCGCACGCCGCCGTCCTCGCGGGTCATGACGACCTTGGCGAGGTATTCGAGGTTGACCTGGTGCACGATGCCGGTGGCCGGCGGAACGATACGGACGTTGGCGAGCGCCTGCTGGCCCCAGCGGAGGAACTCGTAACGCTCGCGGTTGCGCTGGAACTCGATCTTCGCGTTCAGTTCGAGGGCGTCGGCGCGGCCCCACTCGTCCACCTGCACCGAGTGGTCGATGACCAGGTCGACCGGCACGAGGGGGTTGATCCGCTTCGGGTCGCCGCCGAGCCGGGCGACGGCCGAGCGCATCGCGGCCAGATCGACGATGCACGGCACGCCGGTGAAGTCCTGAAGCACGACGCGGGCCGGCAGAAACGGGACCTCGCGCCGCGCGCCGGCGGGCGACCAGCCGGCCAGGGCGCGGACGTGATCCTCGGTGACGACGAAGCCGTCGAGGTTCCGCAGGACGTTTTCGAGCAGGACCTTGATGGAAAACGGCAGCCGCTCAATCGCGCCCGCCGAGGCCAGCCGGTCGAGACGGTGGATTCGGACCCGCCCCGCCGCCGCGGCTTGGAGATCGGCGAGGGCGTTGAAGGGGTCGCGGGCTTGGACCGAAAGGGCCATGATTGAGGTATTCTATCGCCGAACGCCGTGCACGGTATGACGCGGGCGGTCCGCCGGTGGGGGCGCAAAAAGAAAGCACCGCCTGATCCACTGGGGACTCATGCGGTGCCTTCCGGAGGGGAAAGAAGCCCGCTTCCAAACCCTCTCGGGTGGTTACAAGCCCATCCCTCTAAACAGAACGCGAACGATCACTCCCTGAGCACGGCCGCGCAGGCCGACGGCCCGAGTCTTTTCAACGGCGCGAAAAACAGACGGACCGCACGACCTTCAGCACTGCGACCAGCCGCAGTGATGACACGTCTTGCAGCCCTCCGCGAGGTCCAGGGCCTCGCCGCACTCTGGGCACTTGAGCGTGTAACCGCGCGTCGTGCGATCAAAGAGGCGGCCCGGGTCGGGCGCGACCGCGCCGTCCGCACCCGCCCGTGCCGCTGACAAAGCAAACGATTCCTCGCGCAGGGCCGAACCGGCCGCCGCGTGGCCTCCATTTCCTTCCGGCTCGTCGTGGCCTCCGTTGCCGCCGTTCCCGCCGTTGCGGCGCGAGGCGTGCGGCTCGGAGTCGATTTCGGCCGGGTCCACCCGGCCCAGCAGCAGGGCCGTCAGCCCGTGGCGCTCCTTGGCCCGCTGGTAGCGGCGCAGGGCCTTGGCCAGCCCGTCGCCGAGCGACATGATCCGCCCCGCGCGGGTGGGAATCTGCAGCGATGAACCGATCCCGGCCAACTGCTTGATCACCTGGGTCAGGTCGCCGCCGGCCCGCAGCCAAAGACTGATCATGCGGCAGATCGCCTCCAGGTCGGAGTTGGCCAGGTCGCCGCCCTTGCCCAGTTGCGCGAAGACCTCGAGTTCGCGGCCCTGGCGCGGGTCGACCGTGATGTTGACGTGCATGTTCCCGAACGGCGTCAGTTGCCGGACGCGGACGCCCGACACGATGTCCGGGAGCGGTTGCGGTTCGAGCGTCGGCCTCTGCGGGGCGACGTGGATGATTTCCTCGCCGAACAGGGTGCGTTCCGAGGTGATGCGGATCGGACCGTCCGGGGCGACGGGCGGCGTGCTCCGCGGTGCGTCCGGGGTCGGGACGCGTTCATCGGCCCGGCCGCCGCTCGGTTCTCCCTGCATCTCGGCCCCGGCAGAGGCAGCCGCCTGTTCGGCATGCGCGCGATCGGAGTCCCGCAGGGCCATGGGCTGGCTGGCGCGGCAGCCGTCGCGATAGACCGTGACGCCCTTGCAGCGCAACTCGTACGCCAGCCGGTAGATGCCGTCGACGTCCTCGGCCAGCGACTCGTTCGGGAAGTTGATGGTCTTGCTGATGCTCGAGTCGCAGTGCTTCTGGAAGGCCGCCTGCATGCGCACGTGCCAGGGCGGGTCGATGTCATGCGCGCAGACGAAGACGCGGCGGACGTCGTCCGGGACGCCGGGAATATGAGCGAGGGTGCCTTCCCTGGCGATCCGATCCATCAGACCCTCGCTGTGAAAGCCGCGGCGGCGAGCCACCTCGGCGAACGTTTCGTTGATCTCGAGCAGCGGCGTGCGGCCCTCGGCCTGGCCCTTCAGCACGTTGCGGTAGAAGGCGAGACTGAACATCGGCTCGATCCCGCCCGAGCAGTTGGCGATGATGCTGATCGTGCCGGTCGGCGCGACGGTCGTGACGGCCGCGTTGCGCATCGGCCGGTGGTGCTGCGTGTCCCAGATGCTGCCGCGCCAGTTGGGGAAGCAGCCGCGCTGCTGCGCCAGGGCCTCGGAGCAGGCGTGGGCCTCGTCGTTGACGAACTGCATGAACCGCTCGCCCCACGCGACGCCCTCCGGCGAGTCGTAGCGCACGCCGAGTTTGAACAGGGCGTCGGCGAAGCCCATGATCCCCAGGCCGATCTTGCGGTTCGCCTTGCAGATCGCGTCGATCTGCGGCAGGGGGTAGCGGTTGGCGTCGATGACGTTGTCCAGAAAGCGCGTCGCCTCGTGAACTGTTTCGCGCAACGCGTCCCAGTCCACGCGGGCCGCGGCCCCGCAGCCGTCGACCACGAACACCCCAAGGTTCACGCTGCCCAGGTTGCAGGCCTCGTAGGGCAATAGCGGCTGCTCGCCGCAGGGGTTGGTGGCCTCGATCGGGCCGAGATTCGGCGTGGGGTTGGCCTGGTTGATGCGGTCGATGAAGACGACGCCCGGCTCGCCCGTCTGCCAGGCGTGCCGCACGATGATGTCCCACAGGTCGCGCTTGGTGTAAACCGGTTCGGGCGGGCGGCCGTCCGCAGGCACCTCGGGCAGGTCGCGGATCTGGTATTCCCAGATCTTCAGCGCCCGCGGGAGGAAGTATCGCCGTCCGGTCCGCGGGTTGACCACGAGGGCCGGCGAATCGGGGTCGCGCAAGAATCCGTCCATCCACGCGTCGGGGACCTTCACCGAGATGTTGTAATTCGTGAACTGGTTGAGATCCTGCTTGGCGTGGATGAACTTGAGGATGTCGGGATGGTGAATGTTCATCATCCCCATGTTCGCGCCGCGGCGGAACGCCCCCTGCTGGATGGCGTTGGTCGCCTCGCTGAAGGCCCGCCAGAAACTGATCGGCCCGCTGGTCGTCCCGCCGCTGGAGGCGATGAAGTCACCTGTCGGCCGCAGCCGGTCGAAGGCGAAGCCCGTCCCACCGCCCGCCTTCTGGATCAGCGCCGTGTACTTGATCGAGTCAAAGATGCCGTCGACCGAGTCCTCGACGGGCAGGACGAAACAGGCGGAAAGCATGCCCATTTCCCGGCCGGCGTTCATGAGCGTGGGGCTGTTGGGCATGAACCGGCAACTGGTCATCAAGCGGTAGAAGCGGTCCTCCCACTCGCTGCGGACCTCCTCGTCCGCGCCGTAGAGCGGCTCGACGTCGGCCAGGGCTTTTGCCACGCGGCGGAAGAGGTCTTCGGCCGCTTCGACGCACGCGCCGGCTTCGTTTTTTTTCAGGTACCGGGCGCGGAGCACCTTCAGGGCGTTTTCCGTCAGGTTGAGCGTCGGGGGCGACGGATCGCCGCCCCGGCTCGTCGTTCGCTCCGTCGAATCCGCGAGCATGACACGCTCCAGAAGGGGGCCGTTCGCCCGGTCCCGCAGGGGTTTTTTCCATGTCCACCGGCCGTCCAAGCCGGACGACTAACCACCTAGCCAGTTTTGTTCATAATTACAGACACCAACTGAAGTTACGGCATGAAACTCGCCTGCGTGGTCCGGCCTGGATCATAGTTCGTTTTCGGCAGGTCCTCTACAAAGGGTTGAGGACGGGAGCAAAGATTACCCCAACCCCTAGTGCGAGTCAACGTGTTTCTTGCGCAACGAAAACTCGGCACTAATCTTCCATTTCCTCGAGGTTTGGACCGGGCCTCTCCCGGGCGTACGGCGATTTTTTTTGCCGCAAAAATCGGGTCGGGGCGACCCGGAGGCCTTTCCAGGGTCGGCCCGCCGATACCGTGGTCGGTTCCCGGACGAATCTGCCGCACAAGGGAACCTGCCCGGCGCAGTGCCGACTACACCGGGAACGCATCCAGATACGCCCGGATGCGGTCGGCGAGTTCGTCGCGGAGGCGGCGGAACACGGCCAGTTGCCGCTGCGGATCGTCGCCGGCGATGACCGGATCGTCGAGCGGCCAGTGCTCGCGGCGGGCTGCGTTGGGGAAGACCGGACATTCGGCTTCGGCCGACGAGCAGACGGTCAGCACCACGTCAAAGGGCCGATCCGCGAACGCGTCGAGCGACTTTGGTCGCTGGCCGCTGATGTCCACGCCCCGCTCGGCCATCACCTCGACGGCGACGGGGTGAACGTGGCGGCGCGGCCGCGTTCCGGCGCTGAAGACGTCCCAGTCGTCGCCGGCCAAGTGCCGCCACCAGCCCTCGGCCATTTGCGAGCGGGCGATGTTGCCGGTGCAGAGGATCAGGACGCGGCGCTTCACTTGTGTTGCGCTCCACCACAGGAACTTGTCGAAGACGCGCTCCTGAAACCATCGGGCGCGGACCAGACCTTCGAGTTCCTGCCGCGGCATCGCGGAGGCGAGCGAAAAGGCCCGTACCGCGGGCAACTCTGCACACGCCGATCGGACGGCGTCCTCATAGGTCTCAAAGCAACTCAGCCACGCCGCATGAAAGGATTGATAATCCGCCGGCCGGACGCGCGCGCCCCTCAATGTCAAGCATTTGACGGCTCTTGTATCATAAATAACGACAGGCGACTGGCACCGCATCCAAAGAAACTTGGACGCAGCGGAAATTGGTTTTCCGCCATAATGCCGCCCCAATTGGCCTGCTACCGCGGACACAATGGAAACAACATTGTCCTCCCGAACTCTGGCCGCAAAGCAATCGAGCGTTTCCAGTGCGCGGCGAAGGCGGGACGTCTCATCACATTTCTTCAAGGTTCGAACGATCTTGTATTTCGTCGCGACTTTGCAGAGACACTCAAGACGATCCCGATAACAATTTCCGGGACGTAGACGAATGACGAATTCGCGATCTGCCGCGCACCAGTCGTTCAAATACCACAGAGCGAAAAACCTGAAGTTCTCCATCATTGGCCATTTGCTCCTCAACCAAAACCGCAGGTCTCCCGGCGTACTTGGCGAACCCGACGAGATGGAGCCGAAAAAGGCGTGGGCCGACCCGCTGAGGGTGTCGCGGAAAGCAGCCGCATGAAGAGTAGGGAGCGGCGGGGCGCCGATCCAACGGTTCAAACGACCTGAGTCGCGACCGGGATACCGGGCGTCATTCGACGTCGATCCGGTAACTCACCACCCACAAATCCATTTGCTCAAGGCGCTGCATCCAGCGGACTTTGAATTGACGCATCCAATCTCGATGCTCGGCTGAGTCCGGTACGTCAACGATCACCCGGACCAGGTCGTCCCGATACACGATCCCGCCCTGGCGCCAGTGGCCTTCGACTTTCTGTGTTTCGTAACTCGCAGCGCCGAAACGGCCAACGATTTCGAGTACGGCTTCCGCCAGCCAGTCGGCAGGGACATCGCGGCCGTCATTGAACCGCAGCGGAAGCAGCACCTCGAACCGCCGCCAACTGTTGCTCATAGGTGGCCTTTCCTCGGACGGTGAATGGAATGTTCTGATCCGCCAGGGCTTCGAGCGCCGCCTCGGGAACCAGGTGTTCCCCCGAACGCAGAACCCGGCCGGAAAAACGCCCGAGCAGAAAGCCCAGGGCCTTTTGTTCCGTGTCGCGATCCGGGAAAGTAATCAACACCATGAGCGGCGCTCCGGTCCGAAGCCGGATCGCCATAACGTGCGGGGCCGGACTCCGTCCCCCATTGCGGCGATCCACATTTATCATAGACCCTCCTCATCGTTGATGCAATAACCAACCCGTCGTGACGATGAAGACCCGCCCATGCTCCGCTCGTTTGACGCTGCTGCCCAGCGGGTGGACGATCCCGGACTCGACGACGCGCGCCAACGCCGGCGGCCGGCGACGCTGCCGAGTGAATTGGACGTTCACCGGCACAGCCCCCGCAGCCCGCGAGCCGGCCTCGAATTGACGTCACGTGGCGAATCGCTCGCGGACCCGCGCGTTAAACCGCGCGGTGAGGTCTTCGGCATCGAGCAGGGCGATCCGGCCGTCCTGCACGACCGTCCGGCCGTGAACAATTACGCGGTCGGCCCGCGGGGCATGGCAGAGCATCAGGGCGGCCAGCGGATCGTGTGCGATCGCGCCGGCGAAGGCCACGTCGTCGGCCCGGAACAGCGCCAGGTCGGCCGCGAGGCCGGGCGCGAGGTTGCCCAGTTCCGGCCGGCCCAGGGCCGTCGCGCCGCCGAGCGTGCCGAGGGTGAACGCCTCGGCCGGCGTCAGCGCGGCCGGACCGCCGGCGACGCGCTGAAGCAGCAGGGCCTGGCGGGCCTCGGCGACGAGGTGTCCGCCGTCGTTGCTGGAGGAGCCGTCGACGCCCAGCGCGACGTTGACGCCGCGGTCGAGCATCACGCGCACGGGCGGGATGCCGCTGCCGAGGCGCATGTTCGAACTCGGGCAGTGGGCGACGCTCGTGAGGGTCGCGGCGAGCAGGCCGATCTCCTCTTCGTTCAGATGCACGCAGTGGGCAAGGTACACGTCCGGCCCGAGCCACTCCCGGCGGCGCAGGAACTCGATCGGCCGGCAGCCGAAGCGGTCGAGGCAGTACGCCTGCTCGTCGAGCGTCTCGGCGGCGTGGGTGTGCAGCAGCACGCGCCGCTCGCGGGCCAGCGCGGCCGTGTCGCGGAGCAACTCCGGACTGACGTTGAACGGCGCGCAGGGCGCGAGGTCGATCCGCCGCATCGCCCCGGGCTGCGGATCGTGAAAGCGGTCGAGCACCCGCTGCGAGTCGGCCAGCACCTTCGCCTCGTCCTCGGCGCAGGCGTCGGGCGGCAGGCCGCCGCGGCTGACGCCGACGGTCATGCTGCCGCGGCCGGCATGGAGGCGCACTCCGAGCGACTCGGCCGCCTCGAGGACGGCCTCCAGTTGCACGTCCGAGCCGGCCGGAAAGAGGTAATGATGGTCGCTGGTGGTGGTGCAGCCGCCCAGCAGCAGTTCGGCGAGGGAGACCTGCGCGGCGATCCTGAGGGCTTCGAAGTCGACGTTCTGCCATCGCTGATACAGGTTCGTGAGCCAGTCGAACAGGCCGGCCGACTGGACGGGCCTCAGCCCGCGGGTCAGCGACTGGAACAGGTGGTGGTGGGTGTTGATGAAACCGGGGATCACGAGATGCCGCGACGCGTCGATGGCGTCGTCGACGGGCAAGCCGACGAGTTCGGGGGCGGGCCCGACCGCGGTGATCCACGGCCCGTCCCAGACGATCGAGTGATGTTCGAGGATGACGGGGCGGCGGTCCCGCTGGACGATCAGGGTTGCGTCGTGCAGCCGCGTGGTCACGCGGGCATCTTAGAGCGCCCAACAGTCCTGTGGCAGCGGCGTCCCGCCTGTGTTCACACCCGCCCCGACGAGTGCGACCCGATGGTTGCGTTAGACGGTTTTGACCGGCTGCGGCGCGGGATTGTGATCGGGTGAGACGGTCCGGGGCGTCAGGATCCGAATTGTTCGTCGACGGGCTGGCGGCCGGCGAATCCCGCGTCGACTTCATGCCAGAAGTCGACCCGCTCCTCGCCGAGTTTCCAGCAGAGATACACCTCCCGATCGCCGAGCCGGCAGGGGAAATCGACGAGGCCCCGCTGGCCGTCCTTCAGTTCGATGCCCAGTTCGACCAGTTCGTGTGCGTATTCCTGCAACTTGTCGGTCACCGCGGCGGACTGCTGCTTGAGGGCGGCGGTCCGTTCGTTCTGGCCCTGCTCGGCGAGGTCGCTCGTGCGCGACTGGAGTTCGGCAAAGGTGCGGAACTGAGCGGTGATATCGGAGACGATGCGGCGGACCAGCGGCAGGGCGCGGTTGGCCTCCTCGACGGTGAAATACCTGCGTCCCGGCGGTTCGGACGGCCGTTTGCCCGGCTTGGTCTTGAACGACGAATCCATGTGCTCGCCCTCGCAGGATGCCCCGTGCGGACAACCCGGTTGCAGAACGTTAGCACTCCCCGCGGAGTATGTCAAACCGCGCGCCGCCGCCCGAATGGATCGACCCGCGATCGCCCGGCCCGGCTAATCCGGAATCGCGGGCGCCCGCCCATGGTCCACTGGCTGGCGCCCGTGGCTCGGATTGAATCATGCCGCGACCCTCCATCGCCGCCGCGACCGTAAGAGCGGACGATCCCGCTGCCCCCGGGTCGGTCCCACGACGACGCCCCCGGGTCATCCTCCGGCCGATCCGCCCGCCAGGACGCTCGCGATCGTGACGACGCAGCCGTAGGCGGTAATCAGTCCGCACACCGCCAGGCCGACCAAGGCCTGCCATTTCCGCGACGGGCCGCGCCGCAGGCCGATGATCGACAGCACCAGTCCGCCGAGGGCGAAGACGAGCACGCCGAGTTCAAGCAGGACGGCGGCCGGATGATGAAGGAATCGCTCCTGAATCTCGGACTGGTGCGTGGTGATGTCGCCGTCGGGCGCGACGTCGAACGCGATGCGGGCGACGATCACCGAGGCCGCGGCGAAGCAGAGCACCGTCCCGGCGGCGCAGAGCAGCGCGACGGTGGCCGGCCAGTTCGTCGGCGGCGCGGGTCCGTCCTCGGCGGCGGGCATCATGGGCGCGAGCGCAGCGTCGCTGCCGGAGATAACCGCCGGGCCCTCGGCCGCAACGCCCGCCGAATCGGCCGCCGGCGCGGTGACGACCCGGCGGCAATACGGGCAGGTCACCTGGCGGCGGGCGAGTTCGTCATCGACCTCGATCGGCCGGCCGCAGGAGGAACAATTGAACTGCAAGGCCATCAGGGCAACTCGTACGCCAGCGGGTCCGCGCCGCCGAGGCCATCATACACGTGAACAACCCGGAGGCGGAGCCGGCACCGCGGACCAGGATCAAACCTCGACATGCGCCAGAGCCGGGCGGGGCGTCTGCGCTTCGATCAGAATTCGAGGAAGGTGTGAACGTAGAACAGGTCGGCGTCCGGGGACTCGCCGGTATTGCGGGTGAACGCGCCGGGGAAGAAATGGGCGTAGCCGATCTCCACCATCAGGTGCGACGTGAGCCGCCGGCGCAGAAACAGGTCGATCTCATGGCCGATAAAGCGGCCGCTCTTTCCGGTCGGATCAACGCGGCCGCCGCGTTCCCACTCGTCGCGGCGGCTGGCCAGCCAATACCCGCGGTAAATGGCGGCGAGGAGGGTATTGCGGTCGGGTTCGAGCCGAATCTCGATCGCGGGATTGACCAAGTTACGCCAGGTGAAGAAGTCCGTGTAACCGTACATGGAATGGGAGTTCCCGAACGGCGGAACGAAGCGATGGAGCACGCGGTCCTGCGGGTCGCGGTCGCCTGAGGCATAGTTCACCCAGGCCGCCAGCCGCGGCTTCCAGCGATGATCGAGGGTGTAACCGAGTTCGACATGGGTGGCGAAGGCCCGGTGCGACAGGCCGGCGTCGCGGCCGTACTGAATGGCCGTGTCGAGGTCGTAGTCCAGCGGCGTCTTGCCCACCGGCCCGTAAAGGTGCAGGCCGAAGGAATGGGTTTCCGAATTCTGCGCACGGTATCCGCGCGCCCGCCGGTCGAGCGCGAAATAATACGGCTCGATGAAGACGACCTCCCGCCAGCGCCTCCAGGCCCCGGCCACGCCGTAGAAGAGGCGATCCTCTTCCGGCCGGTCGGGCTTGACAGGCCGTCGCTCCACCGGCCGGGACGCGAAAACATCGATCTCCCAGTCCGACGAACGCTCTCCCAACTGAAGCCGCAGACCGTCGAACGCATTGGTCGTATTGCGGAAACCGTTACGGGTCCTCATCCGGCGGTCGACGTAGTCGTCGCTCAGGCGCCCGGCCTGAAGCCGTAGGGGTCGGCCCTCGCCCAGAAGGTCCTTCACGAAGAACTCGACGAACCCCTGAAGCAGGTCGGCCTCGTCCACGCGGTTATTGTTTTGAGGCAGGTCGCCTCCGAATTGCCTCGAATCCTGGAACTCCACACCGAGTCGCAGGGGATCCACCACCTCCTCGACGCCCAGGTAGACCCGGGAGCGGGTCAGGAACAACTCCGAATCGGCCAGTCCTTCCCGGTAATTGTTCCGCCGCAGTTCGTAGCGCGTCCGCTGCTCCACGCCGAACAGGAGCCAGTCCAGACCTTGATCCAGGCCGAGACGTTCCGCCGACAGGGGACGAACGTAAGCGGGCGGTTCGGGCGCCCGACTGGCCCCGACGGCCCTCGAGGGCTGGTACCAATCGATGTCGGGGGTTGTCGATTCAGGCGACGCCGGCCGGCTCGTGACGGCCGCCTGATCCCGGGCGGGGGCGGGCGGCGCTGACCGCGTCGGGTCCGCGGACAGCGACCCGGTCGCCGCAACGATTGATGTGATGAAGGCCGGGGCGAGAACGCCGACGCGCGATTGCGGCGGACCGCCGCACGGGTCCGCGAAGATGCGACTGACGAACCGCCGCATGCACTCTTACTCCCGCAGCGGGCGCCTGCGCCCGCCGCCGCCGGTTCGCATTCCGGCCGTGGGCGCGGGAGAGTACCAGACCCGACCCGTTCAGGAGATTCAAGCCGACGCCCCCCCGTCGGTGGTTTGGGGGCCCGCCCGGCGCTGTATAATGCCAATTCGTCAGGGCTGTGGGACGTGTCGGCCCACGGGAGGAAGTGAGATGCCGCGAATCGTTTTCGTGTTGGGTCTGATCGGAGGCGCCGTCGGCGCTCAGGCGGCGGTCGTCTATGACAACAGCACGACCTACACGGGCAACATCCACGTGCTGATGCCCGCGGGCATGAGCGAAAGCACGGAACACGGCAACGAACTGACGCTTGCCGGGTCCGACCGCGTCGCGACCAACGTCGTCGTCTGGATGCGGGTCATGGGGGGCGGCGCGTGTACGTTCACTCTGGAGGTCCGCTTCCGCCGCAACGACGGCCCGGACGGCCGGCCCGGCTCGCTGATCTGGACGAGCGGTCCGCGGCCGTCGATCATCGACTCCGGGTTTAATCTTGCTTATTCGATCCCGGTGCCGAACGTCGTCGTGCCCGACGGCTTTACCTGCACCATCCAGACCACCAACCGCATGTCCGGCAACATGTCGCAGATGGGCCCCGCGCTTTACAACCCGCCGACCACCGGCGCCGCCCCGTTCGGCTCGTGGCAGCAGACCGGCCCCGGTCCGGAGGATTGGCAGTTCGCCAGCGTCGCCGAGCCGCCGTTCGGCATCCGCGTCACGGCGATCCCGTGTTCCAATCCGCGGAATGGGGACCTGGACGGCGACGGCGCGGCCAACGGCGACGACGTGCAGCGCTTCGCCGCGGCCGCCGCGGTGAATTCGACGGCCGTATCCGACGTTTGCGCGGCGGATTTCAGCGGCAACGCCATGATCGACGCGGAAGATGCACCGGGCATGGTCGAACGGATGCTGTCGCCGTAGCGGCCTCGTCCTGCCGAATCAGGCGGCGGCGGTGTCGCGGACGCCGTGAGCCGGTTTGCGACCCGCCCGCAGGTTTTCGTACAGCGCGGCGTAATTGTCGACGAATGCCCGGGCCCCGAACACCTCAAACGCCTGCCCGCGGGCCGTTTCCACGAGTCGGCGGCGCAGCGGCTCGTCCTCCAGCAGCCGCAACACGGCCGCCGCCAGCAGCCGCGGGGCGTTCTCGCGGCACAGGAGTCCGTTCTGCCGGTCGGCGATGAACTCGGCGACGGAGCGCCGTGCCGCGCCGGCGACGGGCACGCCGGCGGCCATGGCCCAGGCAATCGGCTCGCAGGCAATCTCGGCGTCGGGCGCAATCACCAGCACGTCGGCCAGCGTCACGAGTTCCGGCCAGCGAAGCGAATCGCCGGGGCAGAACAGCATTTCCGGCCTCCGGAACGACGCGGCGAATCGCCGCAGTCGCGCGGTCTCGGCCGACTCAAAGGGCACGACGATCCGCAGATCGGGATGAATCCGCTGGAGGACCCCCGCCGCCCAGACGGCCTGGAACTGCCCGTCGCCGCGGCGTGCGGGTCCGGGCGTGAGCAGAACGGGCCGCGCATCGCCCAGCAGGCGACGGCGCAGGACCTCCCGGCGGGCGCGGTTGAGGGCGGCAAAGTCCACCGGCGGGCGGATGACGACGCTGTGCTCGCCGGAAACGCCCGACGCGGCGAGCCGGCTGCGGACGGTGTGGCTGGATGTGACGACGGCCGGCGGTGAAGACAACGGGCGAAGCCGGCGGGCGGCGCGAAGAGTTTCGTGCGGCTGGATGCCGCAGACCACCATCGGACGGCCTGCCGCGGCCGATGCGGCAGCAGCCGCCGCGCCCAATCCCCAAGCGTGCATGATGTGCGCGTCGTGCGCTCGAACAAAATGCCGCAGCGAGAGGGAGCCCGGGAGGAGTGGGCCGAAACGGCCATCCGTCCGCAGCACCGGCCGTCCGAGCCGTTCGGCCAGCCGTGCGGCGGCGCGGGAGGCCGCGGCGACAACGATCTGTCGATGCGATTCGCCCGGCAGCCGATCGAGCAGCGTGTGCAGCGCGGAAAGGTCGGCCTCCGTCGCGGCGGGGTCGACGACGTGGACGATGACGGTCAACCCTTCTCCTTGTGGTCGTAGAAGAGCCGGGCGACCTTGCCGGCGAGCCGGGCCGACAGCGCGCGGGCCACATCGCCGGCTGAGGTCTCGCCCTCGGAGGACTCGGGCGGGGTTTCGGCGACGACCTCCTCTCCGCCGGCCTGCTGCGGCCAGAGGCGCACGTCCCGGCGGCGCTCGGTAGTGAGGACCGAGGCGCGGACGGCGATGCGGCCCTGGAAGAGCGGGGCGCCCGGCTCCGCCTGAAGGCGGAAGTCGGTCACCTTGAGGTAGAGCACCTCGTCCGCGCCGACCTTTTCGCCGATCTCACGGACGGAAAGTGAATCGAAGTCCGGGTCCTGCCGGCGCAACTTCTCAATCTGTTCAAACGCGATCAACTGCGCCTTGACGCCGTTGGCGGTGAACTCCTGCTCGACGCCCTCGTGCACCGCCCGGAAGACGGCCGGGATCAGCACGAGGCCCTGCGGGTCGTCCAGAAGCAGGGCCACGCGCTTGTCAACGAACTTGTACCGGGCCTCGATGGTCTCGCCGCCGGTCAGGTGGTAGCCCAGGATCGCCATCTGCTGGCAGCCGGCGGAAAGCGACAGCCAGAGGGCGAGCGCCGCGGCACGGAACGGCGCAGGCCCGCGCAGCAGGTGAAACGGGTTGCGTGCGGCGATAGGAATCAATAGGAAACCTCGTGCGCGTGGAACTTCTGCGCGACGCGCTCGCCGAAGATCCGGACGGCCCCGTTGAGCATGTCCACGTCCGAAAGGTCCAGCACGTCGGTCTTCTGCCCCTCGGGATAACTGGCGACCACTTCGGTCGTGTAGACCGGGCGGTCGGCCGGAGAACGCGTCACATCGTAAACGGCGACGGTCGCGCGGACGCGGCTGCGGCGAAGGGCATGCGCGTCGCGGACCTGGGCGGCGTACTCCAGCAGGTCGACGCGAATGAGGAAATCGGCCTTGAACCGCCGGCCGAGTTCGACGTTCGTCATGCTTTCCCAGTCCGACCCGGAGCGCTCCTGAAACTCGGTAATCTCGCGGGAGTCGACCAGTTTCACACCCTTGACCTGCCGGGCCAGAAAGTATCGCACCGCCTCGGCCGTCCGGTGCCGGGCGGCATAGTCCTCGTCCAGCGTGGTCTGGTCGCACCAGACGACGACGGCGGCGGACTTGCCTTCGAGTTTGTCAAACTCCGCCGCCACCTTTCGCTTCGGCTCCTTCGCCATCAGGAAATAGGGAAGTTGACACGCGCCGGCAAACAACAGGCCGAACGCCAGAGCGCCCGCGGGGCCGAGCAGCGCAAGGGGGGGAATCCGGGTCATGGCCGCGGGGGTCCGTGCAACAGGACGTCGGCAATCTTCCACGCCCATCCGCCGAAGAGAATCAGCCCGATCGCGACCAGGCCCGGACCGCGCGCGAGGAGTTCCCACCTTATCGCCGGCACGCGGCCCCGCACCACCGTCCAGAGTGCCACCGCGACCGCCAGCCCCGTCAACAGCGCCAATGCAGCCCCGGCCGGCTGGGCGCGAAGCGCCGCCAGCGGTCGTCCGTGGATCAGCAGCGAGAAGGCCGAGGTCATGCCGCAGGTCGGGCAGGGCAGGCCGGTAGAGACGAGGAACCCGCACGGAGGAAGGTCGAGAGCCTCGTGCGTCCCGAGCCGGCGGTGGTCGGGCGGCAGCGCGGCGGCCAGCGCCAACAGCAGCCCGCCGGAAGCGCACACCAGGGCGGCAATGATCCGGACCCGCGCGGGCCGTGTGACCGGCGCGTCCGGTCGCACGGGTTCGCAGTTCAAATCAGTGTGTGCGGTAGGTGGCATCGCAGCCGCGACCGTTTGGGCAGCGCGCGTCGTCGGGCCATGGCTCGAAGCCGCGGGCGCCGGGCGTGGGTCCACGGGCGGGCGACCGTGGGTCGGATTCGAGTGCGACCGGGTGCCCGGCGCTTCCAGCCGCGGCGGGAGCGCGACGTCCTGGAGCAACGCTGCCTCAGGCCACTGAGACCTTGACGAACCGCGCCACACTGCCCAGGTCGCGCAGGACGTCGACGGTCGCGCGGATGCGGCAGGCGTCGCCGCGGCCCGGCTGAACCAGTCGCGGCGCGGCCGGACGGACGAACCAGATGCGTCCGCCGCGGCGGCGACCTTCGGTCTCGGCCTGGCGAATCCGGGTGCGCAGCCGGTCGCGCTTCCGCGCCGCGGCGTCCTTGGCGAACAGGCGGGAGAGCGTCTTGGCCGCGGCGGCCCTGGACGGACGCCGGGTGACCTCGACCTTGACCATCGAACCGGGGGCGATCTCGGGCTGCATGGCGAACTCCGAACAAGTACGAACCGGACAGTATAGCCGCCGCCGGCCGCCACGCAACGGGGTGTCCTCGGTCGGCGGAGGCGTGTCCGGCCGCACGCGGCGGCCGGTCCTTGCGAAACGGGTGGGCATGGAGGAGATTGACGCGACGTTCAGGCCCGAGGGGCGCGTCCCATGCGGAAACCCGTCATCCTCATCACCGGTGCGAACGGCGAGATCGGCCACGGGCTGATCGAACACCTCCGCGAGGCGGGAAACGGCGAACGCATCGTTGCCCTCGACCTCAAACCGCTCGACGAGCGGCTCCGCCCGGCGTGCCACGCGGCGCTCGTCGGCGACATCCTCGACCGCAACCTGCTCGAACGGCTCGTGAGTGAATATGAGGTGCACGCCATCTATCACCTCGCCGCGCTGTTGAGCACGCGCGGCGAGTACACGCCGGAATCGGCCCACCGTATCAACGTCGAGGGAACGCTCAACCTGCTGCGGCTGGCACATGACCAGGCCCGCTGGCACGGCCGGCCGGTCCAGTTTCTCTTTCCGAGTTCGATCGCCGTCTATGGGCTGCCGTCGCGCGAGGCGCGCGAAACGGCCGGCCCCGTCCGCGAGACCGACTGGAACTTCCCGACCACGATGTACGGCTGCAACAAACTCTACTGCGAACACCTGGGGCGCTACTTCGCGCGGCACTACCAGCAACTCGCGGCCCAGCGGAGTTCGCGCGGCGTCGATTTCCGCGCGCTGCGGTTCCCCGGCCTGATCAGCGCCCTCACGCAGCCGGCGGGCGGCACGAGCGACTACGCCCCGGAGATGCTCCACGCGGCCGCGGCGGGCCGGCCCTACGCCTGCTTCGTGTCGCCGCAGACGCGGCTGCCGTTTCTGGCGATGCCGGATGCGATTCGGGCGCTGACGATGCTGTCCGCCGCTGCGAACGAAGGGCTGACGCAGACCAGTTACAACGTGAGGGCGTTCAGTCTGTCGGCCGAGGAGATTCGCGGGAGAGTGCTGCGGGCGTTTCCGCGGGCGGAGATCACCTTCCGCGTCGATCCCCAGCGGGCCGCGATCGTGGACAGTTGGCCGGCGGACTGCGACGACTCCCCGGCGCGGAGCGACTGGGGCTGGAAACCCCGGTTCGACGCCGACCGGGCGTTCGACGAATACCTCCTCCCGAATATTACCCGCGCGTATCGGAATTAACGGCGCCTGACGAGCGGCGGGGTTTATCCCCGCCGACCGGCACGTCGCCTTATCATTCCGTTCATGGTCGTGCCGCCGGATGGGCCGATCGACGAACGGCTGAACGAAGAATACGCGCGGGCGCTGGACGCGGCCGATCCGCTGCGCGCCTATCGCGATCGGTTCCTGATCCCGCGCGGCCCGGACGGCCAAGAGGCGCTCTATCTGTGCGGCCACTCGCTGGGCCTCCAGCCCCGGGAGGCCCGAGAGGCCGTTTTGCAGGAATTGTCAGACTGGGCCGAACTGGGGGTCGACGCACATTTCCGCGGGCGGCGACCGTGGTACTCGTATCACGAAGTACTGCGCGAAAGCGGCGCGCGGCTGGTCGGCGCAAAGCCGCACGAGGTCGTGTGGATGAACGGCCTGACGGTGAACCTGCACCTGATGCTGGCTACGTTCTATCGCCCGACGGCGCAGCGGTACAAGATCGTGATCGAGGACTGCGCGTTTCCGTCGGACCTCTACGCCGTGCGGACGCAACTGCGCTGGCACGGGTTCGACCCGGCGGACGGGCTGATCGTGCTGCGCCCGCGGCCGGGCGAACACGCGCTGCGCATCGAGGACGTCGAGGCCGCCCTCGAGCGCGACGGGCCGGCGATCGCGCTCGTGCTCCTGCCAGGCGTGAACTACTTCACCGGCCAGGTCTTCGACCTGGCGCGGATCACCGTCGCGGCGCACCGGCAGGGGGCCGTGGCCGGCTTCGACCTCGCCCATGCGGCCGGAAACGTCGCGTTGGGCCTGCACGACCGGGACGCCGACTTCGCCGTCTGGTGCTCGTACAAGTATCTCAACTCGGGGCCGGGGGCGGCGGCGGGCTGCTTCGTGCACGAGCGGCACGCGCGAAATACGGGACTGCCGCGTTTCGGCGGATGGTGGGGCAACGACCCCAAGGTCCGCTTCCGCATGCACCTCGAGCCCGAGTTCGTTCCCGTGCCGACGGCCGATGCCTGGCAACTCAGCAATCCGCCCATCCTGTCGATGGCCCCGCTCGTCGCATCGCTGGCCCTCTTCGACGAGGCGGGGATGCCGGCCCTGCGGGCCAAGTCGCGGGCGCTGACCGGCTATCTGCGGCGGCTGGTCGAATCACAGGTCGGCCGACGCGTCGAGATCATTACGCCGAGCGAGCCGGACGCGTGCGGCTGCCAACTCTCCATGCTGCTGGACGCGGACCTGAAGAAGGTGCAGCAGGCGCTGGCGGCCGAGGGCGTCGTCTGCGACACGCGTGAGCCCAACGTGCTGCGCGCGGCGCCCGTACCGCTCTACAACACGTTTCACGAGGTCTGGCGGTTCGTCCGCGTCCTCGCGGCGGTCCTTCATGAATGATGAACCGCTTCGCATCTCGCGGTCGACGCCGGCGTCGTTCGCCGGTGCCCTTACGCCGCGCCGCGGAGCGGCGACTGAGTGCAGGCGCTCTGCGTCGCGGTGAGCAACACGTCGTAGAGCAGGTTCAGCATCATTCGCCGGAAGGACGGATGCTCGTCGGAGGGAACGGAGACGGTCGGCGTCATGGCGGACGGGCCCTCGGCCGCGACGACGACGGCGCCGGGCAGCCCCAGCAGCAGCGCGGCAAACAGGACACGCATCGCAATTCGACGGATCGGCTTCATGGAAGACCCCCTTTTTTTTGATGACTGCCGGAGGGATCATCGGCTGAAAGCGAACGAACCGTTTCTTTTTGAACGCAACCGATCGTCCGCCGCATGGCTATGGGACGCGGCCCGTGAGCGGTCCGCGCCGTCGCGACAGGCGCGCGGCTACCGGACGGGCGCTAGGAGCGGACGTCCGGTCGGGCTGCGAGGACCAGGGTGATAACCGTGGCCAGCGACAACAGCACCACGGCCCCCCAGAACGAAATGGGCAGGAGATAAGAGGCGTTGCTGCCGTCGGTCGTGATGAGATAGACGACTTCGTCGAGCACCAAGCCGGTACCCGCGCCGAGCGCGATCTCGGCCGCGCGCCGGGCCGGGCGGGCGCGGACGCCGATCGCCAGGGCCAGGGCGGCCGGGACCTGAATCAGCGCGCCGGTGTAGAGGTGATGCACGTTGTAGCCGGCGACGTTGAAATCGGCGTCAGGGTTGACGAGGTGCAGCCAGGCCCGCAGCAGGGCGAAGGTGAGCCACATCGCGGCGAGGATGGTTGCGGCGCGCCCGCGGGCCGCGCCCGGATCGAATGACACCGCTGTCCTCTGGCCGCACGGACCGCCCGGCGGTACATAATCCCGTCGATGGCGCCGGACGGCAAGCAGCGGTTCGTTCTGGTGGGCGGGGGGCTGGCGGGAGGCCTGCTGGCGACATTCCTGGGGCGGTCCGGGTACGAGGTTGAGTTGTTCGAGCGGCGGTCCGACCCGCAGGCGGGCAACTTCGTCGGCGGGCGGTCGATCAACCTGGCCGTGTCGGTCCGAGGCATCGACGCCCTGCGGCGGGCCGGGCTGGCCGAGGAGGTCCTGCACTCCGCGATCCCCATGCGCGGGCGGATGATCCATGCCCTCGACGGCCGGCTGTACTTCCAGCCCTACGACAAGGACCCGACCCGCTGCATCTACTCGATCGGCCGGGGGGCGCTCAACGCCGCGACGCTGAACGCCGCGCGGCGCTACCCGAACGTGCGCGTGCACTTCAGCGCCCGCTGCGTGGACGTCGACCTCGAGCGGCCGGCGGCGCGGATCGCGCGCGACGGCGACGCCACGGAGGAAATCGCGTGCGACGCGCTGATCGGCGTCGACGGGGCGTTCTCGGCCGTCCGGCGGGCGATGCAGCGCTGCGACCGGTTCGACTATTCGCAGACGTACCTGGAACACGGATATAAGGAACTGGCCATCCCGCCCGGCGGGGACGGCGCGTGGCGGCTGGAAAAGAATGCCCTGCACATCTGGCCCCGGCGCAGTTACATGATGATCGCGCTGCCGAATCCGGACGGCTCGTTCACCTGCACGCTCTTCTGGCCGTTCGAGGGATCGAGCAGTTTCGCCTCGATCCGCGGCGACGACGACGTGCGGGCGTTCTTCGAACGGTCGTTTCCCGACGCCGTGCCGCTGATGCCCACGCTGCTCGACGACTTCCGGCGAAACCCCACCGGGTCGATGGTCACCATCCGTTGCCGGCCGTGGCAGTACGAGGGCAGGGTCGTGCTGGTCGGCGACGCGGCCCATGCCGTGGTGCCGTTCTACGGCCAGGGGATGAATGCGGCGTTCGAGGATTGCGTGGTGTTCGAGGAATGTCTGCGTCGGCACGCGCCGGACCTCCGGGCGGCGTTCGTGGATTACGAAGCGCGGCGGCTGCCGAACACCGACGCCCTGGCGGACCTGGCCGTGGATAACTTCGTCGAAATGCGCGACAAGACGGCCTCGCGGCGGTTCCGGGCGTACAAGCGCCTCGACCGGGCGCTGCACCGGCTGGCGCCCTTCTGGTACACGCCGCTGTACACGCTGGTCACGTTTACGCGGACGCCGTACGCAGAGGCCGCCCGCCGGGCGCGGCGCCAGGACCGCGCCGTCGCCGCGGCGGGCGCGATCATCCTCGCGGCCCTGGCCCTGGCGGCGGTCTCGCTGGCGAGGGCCATCGCGAACTGACGCGCCCGCCGGCCGGCCGAGGCAGGAGTAAGTTCGATGTCGCTGACCTATGCATCCTATCTGAAGACGGAGCAATTGCTGACACTCCAGGAGCCGCGCTCGGCGCCTCCCGAGCATGACGAGACCCTGTTCATCATCATTCATCAGGTCTATGAGTTGTGGTTCAAGTTACTGCTGCATGAGTTCGACAAGGTGCGGCGTGACTTTTCGGAGAACGATCTTTACGGCGCGATTCACACCTTCAAGCGGGCTCGGACCATCATGAAGACCCTCGTCGGGCAACTCGACATCCTCGAGACCATGACGCCCATGTCTTTCAGCAGTTTTCGCGACCGGCTGGAGACCGCGTCCGGCTTCCAGTCGTCGCAGTTCCGCGAACTGGAATTTATCCTCGGCTACAAGCGGCAGGACATGGACCTCGCCGGACTGTACGGCGCGAACTCACCGGGCTACGCGGCCCTGGAACGGCGCCGCGGTGAACGCAGCGTCATCGATCACTTTTACGAGTTTCTCGCACAGCGCGGGGCGGCGGTACCGCGGAAGTTACTCCAGCGCGACGTCCGCGCATCCAACGAACCCGACCCCGATCTGCAACGCGAGATACTCCGCGTGTACCGCGCCGGTCCGGATCTGGCGATCCTCTTCGAACTGATGACCGACTTCGACGAGGGGCTTCAGGAGTGGCGCTACCGGCACGTCAAGGTCGTCGAGCGGACGATCGGCGACAAGAAAGGAACCGGCGGCTCGCCGGGCGTAGAGTTCCTCAGGCAGACGCTGTTCCGGCCGATGTTTCACGATCTGTGGGCCATCCGGCACGAGTTGTAGGCCATGCTGTACGACGTTTCACCGGAGATCACGCCCGCGCTGGCCGTCTGGCCGGGAGACACACCGCCGTCGCGCGAGGTTCTCTGCGATCTGCGGGCCGGGGCGAGCGTAACGCTCTCGACGCTCCGCGCGACCGTCCACCTGGGCGCGCACGCCGACGCCCCGAATCACTACGCCGCCGACGCGCCGGGCATCGGCGAACGCCCGCTCGATTACTATCTCGGCCGCTGCCAGGTCGTCCGCGTGCCGGCGCGGCGCGGCGTGCGAATTACCCCTGCGGACCTTCCGCGGCCGATCACCGAGCCGCGCGTGCTGTTCGCCACCGGGACTTTTCCCGACCCGGCCCGGTTCAACGAGGACTTCGCCGCGCTCTCTCCCGAGTTGATCGATTGGCTGCACGAACGGGGTGTGATCCTGGTAGGCATCGACACGCCGAGCATCGACCTCTTCGACTCCAAGGACCTCCCGGCGCACCGCGCGGTGCTTCGGTACGACATGGCGATTCTGGAGGGCCTGGTGCTCGCCGACGCGCTGGAGGGTCGTTATGAACTGATTGCTCTGCCGCTCCGGCTGACCGGCTTCGACGCCAGCCCCGTGCGGGCCGTACTGCGGACGCTGACCCGGTGACTTCCGCCGTCGTCACGGACCGACGGTGGCGATGACCTTCAGTTCTATGGCGATCGGCGTCGGCAGACGGCGGACCTCGACCGTGGTTCGCGCCGGATTGGGTTTGCCGGGCCCGGCGAAATACTCGGCGTATATACGGTTGTAGATGTCGAAGTCGCGCTCGATGTCGGTCAAGAATACGGTCACATCGACGATCCGATCCCAGGACGACCCCGCGTCCTCCAGGATCATCCGGACGTTCTCAAAGACACTGTGACACTGCGCGGCGATGTCATGCGAAGTCACTTGACCGTTCCGGTCGAGAGAAACACCGGGTATCTCCCCGCTTCCGCGCTTCCGCGGCCCGACGCCGGATAGAAACAGCAGACTCCCGACCCGCCTGGCGTGCGGATAGGCCCCGACCGGCTCCGGCGCGCGGGGCGAGTTGACGCTGTCGCCGGGGTCCTGCCGCGATGCGCTCACGTCTCAACCTCCGGGTCCAGGCGTCGCCGGCCCTCGGTCAGAAGATAGACGGTACCATCCCTTGTTCGTCCGACCCAGTCGCACGCCTCGAGCCAGTTCAGTACTTCGAGCAGCGCGTCGGGGGGCTCTCCGGGGGCAAGCAACCGCCGCGCGGGCAGTCCCAGGTCCCGCACGAGCAGCGATTCGATCATCCCCGCCGCCCGCTTCCGGCCGTTGTCGGAAATCGTACGGATGCGGCGTTTGCGTTCGAGGCCGCCCAGCACGAGCCGTCCGCCGGACTCGAAGATACTTCGAATGTGCGACGCGAGCACCACATGCGACAAACCTCGCCGAGACGAACAGGGTAGATCGCTAACATCCACCGGCGGTTCCTCGACAGGGTTTCGCCGCGCCGACCAGATCGAGAGCGGCACGAACACCGCGGCCGATCCGAGAAACGAAACCCACCACGCGGTCGACCACCACTCAACGCCCCGCTCGCTCGCGATCGGAAGGAGCCGGTAAGATTGCCGGCGCGCGATGATGGAGGTCACCAGCCCCGCGAACCCCGCGCAAACGTCGAGCATGATGCCCACTCCCCCCGCGACTTCCGCAGCAGCCGTCAGACGTCCGACGACGGCGCGGCGTTTCAACGCCCGTTCGATCGGGATCATGGCCCTGTCTCGCGGCCGGGAAGCGTCTTTCAGCCCCAAACACTCGCTTATCCCCGGCGGTCGGAAGGGGGGCTTGCCGGTTGGAACGCCGGAGATGGCTTCAGTCGGCGAAAATACTCGGCCACCGGGGACGGCCCATCAACGAAGCGCCGGTAGTACGCCAACTCCTGGTCGTGCGTCAGGTTCGCTTTTTCTTCGTATACTCTCTGCTGAATTTCGCGTTTCAACTCGACGCAATCAAACGTCTTCTTCGGTTTCATAGGCGACCTCCATCGGACTGCGGATCTCGATCTGGGCGTATCCGAGCCGTAAATTCGCGGCGTTGAAACCCCGGATGCGATCCAGGCGCACCAGGTGTCTGAAATTCCAACTTACGAGTACGTCGGCGCGGCACACGGTCGCCACGGCGACGTGCATCGCATCACCCTCCCAGCGCCGCCCCACAACGCCGTCCGCGAGGTATGCGTCCCGCAAAGCGAGACTTTCGTCCTGCTCCGATATGCGTTCCACATGCGCGGGCGGAAGATCGAGAAGAAGCCGCTGAACACGATCCGGCGCCTCGGCGAGTTCCCGGGCGACGACGTCGGACAGGATCAGCCGTATCGAACCGTTTCGGACGGCGGCGAAGAAGCGTTCGCTGGCTTCCGTGAATTCCGTGTCAAATACCCCGCCGAACACGGAGGTATCCGCGTAGATTCGCGGCGTGCGCCCCTTGGTCATGGTCGACCTTCCGCCCCGGCCGGGAATCATTCTATCCCTTCGATACCTTCACGCACACGTTTTTCGGCTCCGTAAAGAACCGCAGCGCTTCCCAGCCGCCCTCGCGGCCGACGCCGCTGTGCTTCATGCCGCCGAACGGCACCCGCAGGTCCCGCAGCAGCCAGCAGTTGATCCACACCGTTCCGGCCTGGAGCCGCCGCGCGACCGAATGCGCCCGCGGCAGACAGTCGGTCCACACGCTGGCCGACAGGCCGTAATCCACGCCGTTGGCCAGCGCCACGGCCTCGTCCTCTCCTTCGAAGGGCGTCACCGTGACGACGGGGCCGAAGACCTCCTCGCGCAGGATCGCGCAGCCGGCCGGTACGTCGACGACGACGGTGGGCTCGAAGAAGAAGCCGTCCCGGCAGCGCGGCACCGGCGGATCGGCCGGCCGGCCCCCGCAGAGGATGCGCGCCCCCTCGCGCCGTGCGAGTTCGACGAAGCCGCGGACCTTCTCCCGGTGCGCGGCGGAGATCAATGCGCCCTGATCGGTGTCCGGCTCCAACGGGTCTCCGACGCGCAGCCGCTTCGTCCGCTCGACGAACCGCTCGACGAACTCCGCGTACCGCGGCCGCTCCACGAACAGTCGCGAGCCGCACAGGCAGATCTGCCCCTGGTTTGAGTAGGCGGCCCGCAGGGACGTTGAGACCGCCCGGTCCATGTCCGCGTCGGCGAAGACGAGGTTGGGGTTCTTGCCGCCCAGTTCGAGCGAGAGTTTCTTGAAATGCGGCGCGGCGGCCGCGGAGATGGCCGCGCCGGTCGCCGTTCCGCCGGTGAACGAGATCGTGGCAATCCGCGGATGGGCCGCGATGGCCGCCCCCGCCTTCGGCCCGACGCCGTGCACGACGTTGAGCACGCCCGGCGGCAGGCCAGCGTTCCGGCAGACTTCGCAGAGCCGGTGGGCCGTCAGCGGCGTCAGTTCGGACGGCTTGGCGACGGCGGTGCAGCCGGCGGCCAGGGCCGGGGCGATCTTCCACGTCAGCAGGTAGAGCGGCAGGTTCCACGGTGCGATCAGCCCCGCCACGCCGCGCGGATCGCGCACGGTGTAGTTGAGCGCCAGGTCATCGGTGATGTGGGCATCGGACGCGAAGTGCAGGACGGCTGTGGCGAAGAAGCGGAAGTTGGCCACGGCCCGCGGGATGTCCAGCGTCCGGGCCAGCGTGAGGGGCTTGCCCGTGTCGATCGACTCGGCCCGCGCAAAGGCCTCGAGGTCGGCCTCGATCAGGTCGGCGATCCGCAGCAGGATCGCGCTGCGGCGCTCGGCGGGCGTGCGCGACCACTCGGGGAGCGCCCGCTCGGCCGCGGCCACGGCGGCCTCGACGTCCCGCGCGTCGCCGTCCGGGAGGCGCGCGCAGGGCCGGCCCGTCGCCGGCTCGAGGTCGTCCAGGAATTGGCCCGAGGCGGGCTGTTCAAACCGGCCGTCGATGAAGTTCAGGACCGTCGTCATGAGATACCGCCACCATTGTAGGGCGCGCCGGGGCGATGTCGGAATTGCCGACGTCGGGCGGCGACGATAGGATATGCACCGCGCCGCTCGCGCCGCCTTCCGCGCATGGAACCGAAACGCATCCTGATCGTGCTTCCCAACTGGATCGGAGACGTCGTGCTGGCGACTCCGGCGCTGGCGGCGATTCGCGCCCGGCACGCGGCGGCGCGGATCGTGTTCCTCGCGCGGCGCTACGTCGCCGACGTGGTGCGGCACAGCGGCTGGATGGACGAAGTGCTGTTCTGGCCGCAGCGGTCGGCGGACGCCGGCGGGCCGCGATCGACCTGGGCGTTACTGCGGCGACTGCGGCGGGAACGGTTCGACCTGGCGGTATTGCTGCCGAACTCCTTCCGCTCGGCACTGGCGGCGTGGCTGGGCGGCGCGCGGCGGCGGATCGGTTATGCCCGGGACGGTCGCGGTGCGCTGCTGACCGATCGGCTCTCGCAGCCCACGGTCAACGGCCGCCGGCTCGCGGTGAGCATGCTGGATTCCTACGCGGCGCTGGCCGCGGCGGCGGGGTGCCGCGAGGTCGGCCGGCGTCCGACGCTCGCCGTCGGACCGGACGACGAGGCCGCGCTGGCCGCCCGGCTGGGGCCGCCGGACCCGACCCGGCCGCTGGTGATGGTCAACCCGGGCGGGGCGTACGGGACGGCGAAACTCTGGTCCGCCGAGCGGTTTGCCGCGGTCGGCGACGCACTGGCGCGGGAGTTCGGCGCGCGGGTGGTGATGAGCGGCACGCCGGCGGAGCGCCCCATTGCGCAGACGATCGCCCGCTGCGCGCAGGAGCGGCCGACGCTGTGCTTCGATCCGCCGCTGGGCATCGGGCCGCTGAAGGCCCTGGCGCGCCGGGCCGACCTGCTGGTGACGAACGACACCGGTCCGAGGCATTTCGCGGTGGCGTTCGGCGTCCCGGTCGTGACCGTGTTCGGCCCGACCGATCCGGCCTGGACGGAAAGCGGGTTTGAACTCGAACGCAAGGTCATGCTGGCGCTGGACTGCATGCCGTGCCAGCAGAAGGTCTGCCCGCTGGGTCACACGAACTGCATGGTGCAACTGGAAACGGAGCGCGTGCTCGAGGCCGCCCGCGATCTCCTGCGGAAACGGCTGGTGCGACACGACCAAGCGGCGGGACGCGCGGCGCCGAGCAGCGTCGGCGTTCCACTTGCCGGACGGGAGGCGCGCGTCGGCCCATGATCGGGGACTGGGATCGAATGCGTGTGGACGCCCCCTATCGGGCGATGCTGGGCGAGGCGGGCCTGTCGAGCGTACCGGCCGTCGCGCGGCTGATCGGCGACCGCATCGCGGCCTGGAGCCGGTCGAGCGACACGGTGTACGTCTCCCTGCCGCGGAGCAACTCGGCCGTGTACGTGAAGCGCTATCACTACGTCACCTGGAAGCGGCGTCTTCGCGCGGCCCTGCGGGGCGGCCGGCCGGCGCGCAGCCGGGCGCGGCGGGAATACGGCGTGCTGCGGGCGATGCGGCGACTGGGCATCCAGGCGGTGCGGCCGATCGCGTGGGGCGAGCGCCGCCGCTGGGGATTGGTGCGGACGTGTTTTCTGATTACGGAGGCGGTGCCCGAGGCGATGTCGCTGGCCACGTTTCTACAGCGTTACGCGGAACCGCCGTCGGCGCTTCACGGAGAGCGGGAGGCGGGGGGATCGTCGGCCTGGCACGACCGGGCCGTGCGGGTGCGGCGGACGATCCTGACGATTCTGGCGCGGCAGATCGGACACATGCACGACGCGGGCTTCGTCCACCGCGACCTGTTCTGGCGGAACGTGCTCATCCGCGCGCTGCCGAACGAGGAGTTCGAGTTTTATTTCCTCGACGCGTCGGTGAGCCGGCGGATTCGCTGGCGGCGGTTCCGGCAGGAAGCGATCGTGCGCGACCTCGCGGCGCTGGCGGTGCTGGCACCCGCGTTCTGCTCGCGCGCCGACCAACTGCGCTTCATCCGCGAGTATCTGGGCACGGACCACCTGCGCGAGGAGGAGCGGCAGTTGCTCGGCCTGGTCGCCGAGCGGTCGATCCGTTACCGGGCCTCCGAGGAACTGCGCATGGCGCGGCAGACGGTGTTCGACCGGCTTCAACCCGACGCCGAGCCGGACGCCGCGCGCCGCGGCCGGCTCATCGAGGCGCGCTGAGCGGAATGGCACGCGACATGGCGGCGCGCTGGACCCTTGACGACCCCGGACTGGCGAACCTGCTGCCGGCCGAGGGCTTCCGAAACTACGCCGACTTCGCCGGCTGTGAGCGCGGCGAGGTCGTCGCCCGCTCGGGGACGACCGTGACGCGGCGGCTGCGGATGGAGGGCCCCGGCGGCGGAGAGTTCTATCTGAAGCAGTACCGCTACGCCGGTCCGCGCTGGAGGCACCGGTTCCGGCGGAGCAAGGACGCGATTGAGGCCCGGAATTACGCGCTGCTGCGCGATCGCTGCGGTGTCTGCGTGCCGCAGGTCGTTGCCCACGGGAGCCGGCGCGCGGGTTGGCGGCTGCTTGACGCGTTCATCCTGACGCGCGGCGTGTGCGGGGCGGTGCCGCTGGAGCGATGGTGGCGGGAGCAATCGGCCGATGCCGGGCGGGCCGCGGCGGCGCTGCGGACGATCGAGCGCTGGGCGGAGGTCATCGCCCGGATGCACCGCGCGGGTGTCTTCCACGTCGATCTGCAATGGCGCAACCTCCTCGTCCGACCGGGCGCGCCGGCCGCGGAGTTGTTCGTGCTCGACTCGGCCCGCGGCGGGCGGAGGCGGTCGCCGTGGATGCGGAATCACGCAACGGTGCGCGACCTGTCCGGCCTGGAAAAGTCGGCCCGACGGTACCTGACCCGGACGCAGCGGCTGCGCTGGCTGCGGGCCTACCTCCGCGCCCGCGGAAGGTCCGCCGAACATGTCGCGCCGCTCGCAAGGACGATCGCGCGGGACCGCGCGCGGAAGGACGCTCCATGACCCGTACCGATCTGCTCATTGAGCCCGCGTTCGAGCCGCTGTTGCGCGCCGCGGGCCTGGCCGACTTCAACGCGCTCATGACCGCCGCCGGCGAATCGGTCAGCCGTCACGCACAGCGCGAGACCGTCCGGCTGACCGTTCCGGCGGCCGGCACCGACCCGGTGCGGCTGTTCGTCAAGCGGGTCTTTCGGGTCCCGTTCGCCCACGTCCGGGCGGACTGGCTGCTGCTTCGCGCGCCGCGCTCGCAGCCGCGGCGCGAATGGGCAACGATGAGACTGCTCGCGTCAAACGGACTGCCGACTCCGCGGCGCGTGGCCGTCGGCGAGCGCCGACGCTGGGGCCGCCCGCGCGAAGCCCTGCTTGTCACGGAGGCGGCCGGGTCCGGGCGGGCGGCGGCTGATCTGCTCGCTCCGCGAGCGGGAGGCGGAAGAGAGATTTCGCCGAAAGAGGCGCACACGCTGCTGCGGGCGCTGGGGTCGCTGTTCGGCCGGCTCCACGCGCGCGGTTTCTGGTGGCCCGATGCGCATCTGCGGCACGTCCTGGCGGCTCCCGAGCCGTCCGCCCTGCACGGCTGGCGGCTGTGGATGATCGACGTGGAGCGGATGGAGCGTTCCGGCGGCGCGGTCCGTCCGGATGTCGCCGAGTGGACCGCGCTGCTGCGGCGCTGCCTGCCCTTCGAACCGACGCGGATCGAGCAGCGCGCGTTCTGGCTGGAATATGCCGCCGCGGCCGGGGCGCTGCCGACCGCCGCGAACACCGCGCCGCCCGAGTGCCTGCCCGCCGACAGCCGCACGATGCCGGTGTTTCTCTGCGAGACCCAGCCGAATCGATTGGAGCCGCACGGCGACGCCTGGATCGACCCGGATCACTTCGCCCGACTGGCCGCATTGGGGCTGGTCTCCGGACAGCGGCTGCTGGCCGGCGGAAACGGCGCGGTGCTCGACAAGCCCGGACTGGCGGCCCATCGAAGACGGGAACGGATCGAAGAGGGGAGCGTAGCAGCGCTCGCCGTCCGACCCACTGGCGACGCGCCACCCTACTACTTGAAGCGCTACGTTCGACCGCCGATCCGGGAGCAGATCCGCCGCGCGCTGGCCGGGGGGACCCGGGACAGTTCGGCGTGGCGGGAGTGGCATTTCGCGCGGCGGCTGGCGGAGGCGGGCGTGCCGACCGTCCGCTGCGTCGCGCTGGCCGCCGAAATGCGCGGCCCGTGGGAGCGGCGCAGCGCGCTGCTCACGGCCGAGACGCCGGGCGTATCGCTCGAACGATGGCTTCCGTCCGCGTGGCCGGCGATGCCGCGGACGCGACGGACGGCCCTCGTCCGGCAGGTCGCGGCGGTGGCGCGGGTCATGCACGCGGCGCGCCTGTACCACCGGGACTTCTACCTGTCGCACCTGTTCGTGGACTGGGACGCGCAGGGCCGGCCGCGGGTGTCGGTGATCGACCTCGGCCGGATGATCGAGCGGCCGTGGCGCGACCGGCGCTGGAGAATGAAGGACCTCGCGGCTTTGCACTACAGTACGCCGCGAGCCGTGGGCCGGATCGACCGGCTGCGGTTCCTGCGGGCCTATGCACCGCACCTGGCGACGGCGGCGCGGCGAGCGGCGCGGCACGCGGCGTTCCGCCGCTGGATCGCCGCGATCGAGGCCCGAACGGCACGGATGGCCCGCCACGATCGAAGGCGAGGGCGGGCGTGAAAGCGGCGATTGTTATCGAGCGCATCGAGCCGTGGCGCGGCGGGGCGGAGATCTCGACGCTTCAATTGGCCCGCCGGCTGGCCGCGAACGGCGTGGACGTAACGCTCCTAACCGCCAGCCGCGGCGCGTCAACGCCCGACCTGCGGATTGTGACGCTTCCGGTCGGAGCGGTGCCTTCGCCGCTTCGGCTGCGGGCTTTCGCGCGGCGGGCGGCTGCGGCGGCGCAGCGCGAGAGATTTGACGTGGTGCACGCCATCCCGCCGGTCCCCGGCTGCGACGTCTATCAGCCGCGCGGCGGGCTGGTGCGCGAAACGCTGGCGCGAAACGTGGCCCTGCGCCCGGACGCGGGCCGGCGCTTCCTGAAGCGCGTCGCGTCCGCGCTGAACGTCAAGCGGCGCGCGGTCCTCGATTTCGAATCGCGGGTCTGCCGGCCGGGCGGGCCGGTCATCCTGGCGGTGTCGCAATACGTGGCGGAGCAACTCCGCGCCCAATACGGCCTCGCGCCGCCGCAGGTTCGCGTCGTCTTCAACGGGGTCGAGATCGAGGCGGTCCCGCCCGAGACGCGGCTCGCCTGGCGGGAGGAGGTCCGGTCGCGCTACGGCGTGGACGACGGGACGATGCTCGCACTGTGCGTGGCGCACAACTTCCGGCTCAAGGGAGTCGGCCCGCTGATCGAGGCGGTCGCCCGGGCCGGCCGACCGCTGGGCGGACGGATACACCTGATCGTCGTCGGGCGCGACAATCCGGTCCGCTATATCGACCTCGGGCGGCGGCTGGGAATCGGCGAGCGGGTCACCTTTGCCGGACCCACGCAGCGCATCGGCGCGTTCTACGCCGCCGCCGACGTCTGCGCGCACCCGACCTGGTACGACCCGTGCAGCCGCGTCGTGCTCGAGGCGGCCTCGCGCGGCCTGCCCTGCATCACGACCCGTTACAACGGTGCGAGCGAGGCCCTCCGCGACGGCGTCCACGGCTTCGTGCTCGACCGGCCCGACGACGTAGACGCCCTGGCCGATCGGCTGGTGCGGATGGCCGACGCCGATCTGCGGCAGCGGATGTCGATCGAGGCGGCCCGGCTCGCGCCCGCGCTGAGCATGGCCCGCCATGCGCGCGAGGTGCTTGAGGTCTATCGCGGCCTCGCCTTGCGGCGGACCGAGGCGCCGGCGACCGCCACGCGGGGGTCGCGTCGATGAGCCGCCCGCGTTGGAGGCCCGGCGGCGGGTCGGCGTGGTTCGCCCGGCACGGCATCGGCCGAGGGCGCGACCGGAGCGTCGACCGGGCCACGCTCTGCCTGTCGTTCGATTACGAACGGGGGTTTGCCGGAGAGGACGCGGGGCTGGCCGACCGCGGTCTGGAGGGCGTGCTGAACGTCCTCGCGCAGCGCCGCGCGGCGGCGACGTTTAATTGCGTGGCGCGGGTCGCCCAGACTGCTCCGGAGCGGTTGCGCGAAATCCAGAACGGCGGACACGAGATCGCGTGTCACGGCTATGCCCACGAATCGCCGCGGGACCTGACCGACGACGGGCAGCGCGAAGTCCTGCGGCTCGCCCGGGAGGCGTTCGAACGCGTCGCCGTCCGGCCGATCGGGTTCCGCTCGCCCCAATCACACTGGGACCGGCGGCTCTGCTCGCTGCTGGCGGCGGAGGGCTATCTCTATAATGCGGAACACGACGCGGCGCGGCAACCCTACGTCCTGCTCGATGACCCCCGGCCGCTGCTGCGGCTGCCCATCCGCGGCGACGACTGGGACCGGGTCCGCCGGCCGGCAAGCCCCGGGGACCACGGCGGACCAGACGAGGTCGAATATAGACACATAAAATGGCTTAAAAAATCAACATCAGGTCGCGGATTCATCGCCCTGGGATACCATCCGTGGCTGCTGGCGGCGACGGAAGGCGGCCTCGACGGACTGGGCCGCCTGCTCGACGCGGCCCTGGATGCCGGCGCGCGGGTGCGGCGGATGGGTGACGTAGCGCGGGAATTGATCGAGGCACCCGGCGGCGCGGACGCCGGCGGTCGCGGCGAAGCAGACCGGGCTTCGGACTTTGAGGCGCCCGTTTCGCCGGAGCGCGGCTCATGATTTCCGCGGCGGTCGTCGGCTTGTGGCTGGGCGCGTACCTGGCGGCGTCAATCCCGTTCGGACTGATCGTCGCGCGGGCGAAAGGCGTCGACGTCCGCGCCGTCGGCAGCGGCAACATCGGCGCGACGAACGTCGGCCGGGCGCTGGGTCGGCCGTGGGGCATTCTCGTACTCCTGCTCGACGCGGCGAAGGGGTTTGTCCCGATGATCGCCGCCCGCGCCGCGACGGACCGATGGCCGGACTCCGTTCCGGACTGGGGCCCGGCCGCGGCCAACCTCGTGCTGCTGGGGACGGGCCTGGCATGCGGGATCGGGGCGGTCGCACCGGTCTTCGCGGGCTTTCGGGGCGGCAAGGCCGTGGCCGCGTCGCTGGGGATTGTGTTGGGCGTGTCCGAGTTGCGCGTCCCGGCCCTCGCGGCGCTGGCGGTTTTTGTCCTGGTCCGCGGCGCCAGCGGCTACGTCTCGCTCGGGTCGATCGTGGCGGCCGCGGCCCTGCCGGCGGCCTTCCTGATCCGGCTGACGCTTCGGGGGCCGGCGCTGGCTGAAGGGTATCCGCTGCTGATTCTGTGTGTCGGACTGGCGGGGCTGGTCGTCGCCCGGCATCGGGACAACATCGCACGGCTGCGCCGCGGTACGGAGGGCGCAAGCGCTCCGGGGCCCAATACGATCCCACCGCCCGGCGCGCGGTAGCGATCGGCGTCCCGCCGGACGTTGAAGCGCGTCGACGTGAGAGTCAGGGGGTCTTGCGACCGCGGCGACGGCCGATGCTACCCATCGAATCCGCGTTCGGCGGGGTCGTCGGAATCGCGCGTCTCCCCGCCGTGCGCGGAGGAAGATTCGCGCGCGTCTCCCGGCGGCGCGGAATCCGCCGCGCCGTCGTCCGGCTCGGCCATTGAGTCGATCGACGGCGGCACATACTCCGAGGCGTTGCCCGCGCCCTTCAGTCCCTCCCGCAGCGATTCCACCTTCGGCAGGTCCTCCAGCGAGCCGAGGCCGAAGACCTCGAGGAAGCGCCGGGTCGTGCCGTAGAGCAGCGGGCGGCCGAGGTCCTCCGCGCGGCCGACGATCTTGACCAGGTTCAGGTCGCGCAGGCGGGCGAGCAGGTCGCCGGCGGCGACGCCGCGGATGGACTCGATCTCGGCCCGCGTAACGGGCTGCTTGTAGGCGACGATCGCCAGCGTCTCCAGCGCCGCGCCGGAGAGTTTTCCGTCCTGGCGGGCGCGGAGCAGCCGGCCGAGCCAGACGTTGAACTCCGGCAGCGTCAGCATCTGGTATCCGCCCGCAATTTCCTCGATGCGAAAAGCCGCGCCGATCGCTTCGTAGGTCTCGTTCAAAGCGGCCACATGGTCGCGGACATCGCGGGCGGAGCCGACGCCGAGGACCTGCGCGATCTTCGCGGCCGGCAGCGGCGTATCCGTCGCGAACAGCAGGGCCTCGACGATGCGCCGCGGGGTGATCTCGGCGGCGGTCCCGCCGTCGGACGGGGCCGGGTTGCCGGCGGGCTGAGCAACTTCTTCCCGGCCATCGACGGGCAGCGCGTCGGCAGGTTCAATCGAGTCGGACATCACGACGGTCGGCAGGCGGGGACCATCCATGGCGATCGGCCTCTGTTCCGGGGGGAGCGTACCGCGCCGCGGCGACGCCCTCAACCGCAGTCCGCCGCGGCGACGATATCCCTGTCGGACAGATCGGCGGTTTGCCGGGGCCGCGCCTGACAGTCATACTGCCATCCGCGCGGAGCGGGGCAACGAAGCGTCCTGTCCTGCCGATCGCCGATCGAGGGCTCCCTGTGGCCATAGATAACCGCTGCATCGGCGTCTTCGACTCCGGAATCGGCGGGATGACGGTGGTCCGCGCCTTGCGCGACCGCCTGCCGCAGGAAGACGTCGTCTACTTCGGCGACACGGCCCGAGTCCCCTACGGCATCAAGAGTCTTCAGGCCGTGACGGCCTTCGCCCGCCAGGACAGCGAATTCCTGCTTCGCTTCGACCCCAAGATCATCGTCGTCGCCTGCAACACGGCCAGCGCCGCGGCCCTGCCCGAACTGGAGCAGCGGCTTGAAGTCCCGGTATGCGGCGTCGTGAAGCCGGGGGCGCTGGAGGCGGCGCGGCTGTCCAACGGCCGGCCGATCGGCGTCATCGCTACGGAGGCGACGGTGAACTCGGACGCGTACCGTCGGGCGATCCACGCGCTCATGCCCGGCGTGGTAGTGCACCAGCGGGCCTGCCCGCTCTTCGTCGGGGCGGTGGAGGAGGGACGCGGGCCCGACGACCCGATCGTCGCCGCCCTTGCCGCGGAATACCTCGCCCCGCTGCGGCGGCTGAACCCGGCCGTGGTCGTGCTGGGCTGCACGCATTATCCGCTGATCGGTGCGGCCATCGCGCGGGCCGTCGGACCCGAATCCGTGCTGGTCGACTCGGCGGAGCAGACCGCCGAGGGCGTGGTCCGTTTACTGGCCCACCGCGGCGCGCTGGCGCAGCGACCGTCGCCCGGCGGGCTGACCTGTTACGTCAGCGACAATCCGCAGCGCTTCCGGGAGATTGGGCAGCGGTTTCTCGGCCGGCCGATCGTGGACGTGACCTGCGTGTCGCCGGAGGAGTTCGTTGGAAGCGAAATCCCGACCGGCCGCTGATCGGAACGGGAAGCATCCCGCCCTTCGTGCACGGCGCGCCCGTGCCGCGCGGCGGCGGACCGTCGCGCGCCGTCGGATGCTGCTCCCTGCGCTTCTTGTTTCCGCGATCATCGGGGGGTGCGACGAGCCGTCCGGGCACCGCTGGGAAAAGATGCGCCGTCCGCCGGAACACTGGCTGGACGTGGCGCTGGAGGCGGAAAACGCGGACGAGCGCCGCCGGGCGGTCGACGCGCTGGCCGACAGCCGGGCCGGGACGAGCGACTGGGCGGTGCGGGCGTTCGAGACCATTGCGCGCACCGACGGGGACGCGATGGTGCGCACGGCGGCGCTGCGCGGGCTGCGGCGCTCGGCCGGGCCGCAAACCGTCCCGCTGCTGGTGAAACTGCTGCGCCAGGGAGACGCTCCGCCGGACGTCCGCGCCGCGCCCGCGCCGGTCCGCTGGGAGGCGACGCGGCTGCTGTGTGAACTGTGCGCGTCGGGCTGCGTAACGTCGGAACAGGCGGACGCGGTGGTTGAGTTGCTGCTGCACCGGGCGACGCTCGACACCGACCGGAACGTGCGGCTGTGCGCCATCCGCGCCCTGGCGTCGTTCCGGCAGCGACGGGTCGTGGCGACCCTGATCGGCGTGCTGCGGGAACGGGACTTCGCCCTTCAGTCGGCGGCCGAGCACTCGCTGGGCGTGCTCACCGGCCGCACGCACGACTTCGACGCCGACGCATGGAGCGACTGGCTGAACGCCTCGGGCGACCCGTTCGCCGGCTCGCTGCCGCCCGCCGCCGCCGTCGGCGTCGGCGCGGCGCGCGGCTGACCCGCGCTCAGCAGCGCTCGAAGTGATCGCCGCCCGCTCGACGAACAAGCCCGCGAAGTTGCAGCGTGGTCAGCCCGGCCGCGACGCGGGCAGGCGTCTGGCCGCTGGCCTCCACCAGTTGCTCGATCGACATCGGTTCGTCGTCGAACGCGTCGAGGAGGCCGCGCAGGGGGACATCGAGGGTCGCGACCAGCGCTTCCCGCGCGGTCGACCCCGCGCCGGGAGCGGCCGAGGGCGCGGCCGCGGAGACATGGGCCGACCCGGCCGGGTTCAGCGCGCGGCCCGCGTCGCCCAGTTCCGACAGGATATCGTCCAGCGTGGCGACGAGTTTCGCCTCGCCGCGCTGGATCATGGCGTTGCACCCTTCGGCGTGCGGCGAGTCGAGCCGGCCCGGCAGCGCGAAGACCTCGCGGTTGTAGTCACCGGCGAGGCGGGCGGTGATCAGCGCCCCGCTGTTTCGCGCCGCCTCCACGACCAGTACGCCGAGCGACAGCCCGGCAATGATGCGGTTGCGCCGCGGGAAATTGCGGTCCTCGGGAACAACCTTCATCGGCAACTCGCTGAGCAGCGCTCCCTGCGCGGCAATTCTCCCGGCCAGTTCGGCGGACTCCGGCGGATAAACGTGGCACAGCCCGCATCCCTGCACCGCCAGCGTCCGCCCGTCGACCGCCAGCGCGCCCGAGTGCCCCGCCGAGTCGATCCCGCGCGCCAGGCCCGACACCACCGTCAGCCCCGCGCGGGCCGCCAGCGCTCCGAATCGCTCCGCCTGCTCTGCCCCGTAGCGCGTGCAATGCCGCGCCCCGACGATCGCCAGCGCCAAAGCGTCGGACGGATCGAGCGTACCCCTGACGTAAACGCACGGCGGCGGATCGCTGATGGTCCGCAGCGCGGGCGGATATTCCGCGTCGAGCACGCAGACGATCCGCACCGAGCGATCGGCCGCCAGCGCCACCTCGGTGTCCGCATCGGGGGCATCGCGGCCGCGAGCGATTCGTTCGGCCGTCTCGCGTCCGATGCCGTTTACCCGTTCGAGGGCGCTTGCCGAAGCGCCGAGCACCCCGTCGACCCCGCCGAAATGCTTGAGCAGCCGCGCGAACCGGATCGGCCCGACGCCCTCGATCAGGTGCAGGCGCAGACACTTGCGGCCGACCTCGGAAATGACGGACGCCGGTCCGGCAGGTACCGATTGAACCGCCGCGTGCGGCGACATGCGGTCACTCCCGAGCGGCCGATCCGCCGCACCGCGTTCAGAGTTTCGTCAGCACCGCGTCGAAATCCACTACTCGCGGCGCCCCGCGGCCACGTGCGGGCGCCACCCGATGTTTCTCGGCCCGCAGGCGACGGGCCTGCTCCGCGGCGCCTCCGGGCAGCCGCTCATTGAGACGCCCGTCTTCACGCACGACCCGCCACCAGGGCGAGATGCGGCGGCGGCCGGCGGCCCGCGCCTCCTCGGCGGCTTCGGCCGCGATGCGCAGGAAGATGCCCGTGCAGAGCGGGCAGGCGGAATCCGCCCGGTATCGTCGCGCCAAGGCGGAGCGGATCATCCCGAGGGTCGCGAGGCGGCCCCGCGGGACGCGGCGGATCAGGGCATCCACATCGAGCGGGCGCGGGATCACGACCCGCGCCCCGCCGAACCGCCGCCAGGACGGCGGCGGAACGTTAACGATGCGGGCCGGCTGGTCCTTGTACAGTTTGTCGCGCCAGCGCGTCCGCGTCGTGAGCCGCCGAGTCATCGCGTCCGGCCCCTTCCTTCCTCGACCCCGCTTCACAAGCGGGAAGAGTCTTGCCGACGCGGACATCGGCGTCAATGGGAAGCGATCATTCCGCCGACGGAGCGACCGGGGTCGGGGGAATGGTTTGACGGCCTCGCGCGCGCGGCGCGATACTGCCGAGGCGCGACGGGGGCCGCGCGGCACGGACGCGAAACATGCGGGCACTGGTCTTCGACGACACGCTGCGGTTCGACGCCCACCATCCCGATCCGAAACCGGGACCCGATGACGCGCTGCTGCACGTTCTGCGGGCCGGAATCTGCGCCACCGATCTCGAGATCGTCCGCGGTTATCTGGGCTTCCGCGGCGTACCAGGGCACGAGTTTGTGGCGCGGGTCATTGAAGGACCGCCCCCGCTGCGCGGCCGGCGCGTGGTCGCGGAAATCAACTGTGTCTGCGGCCGCTGCGACCTCTGCACGGCCGGGCTGTCGACGCACTGTCGGCGGCGCACGGTGGTGGGGATCTCCGGCCGCGACGGGGCCTTCGCGGAAATGCTGGCGGTGCCCGCCTCCAACTGCCGCGTGCTGCCCGACGAAATCGGTGACGAGGAGGCCGTGTTCGTCGAGCCGCTCGCGGCGGCCATGCAGGTCCTGCGGCAGGTCAAGGTCGAACCGTCGATGCGCGTGGCGGTGGTCGGCACCGGGCGGCTGGGGCTGCTGGTCGCCCAGGTCCTGGCGCGAACCGGCTGCGCGCTGCTCGCCGTAGGGCGCAACCCGCTGACGCTGGGCCGCCTCGATCGCGGCGGCATCCGCACCGCGACGGCCGCCGAGGTCCCGCGGCGACAGGACCACGACGTCGTGGTCGAGTGCACGGGCTCGGCGGAGGGCCTGCCGCTGGCGCTGTCGCTCGTCCGGCCGCGGGGGACGGTGATCGTCAAGACCACGCTCGCGGAACGGCCGCCCGTCGACCTGGCACCGCTGGTGATCAACGAAGTGACGCTGCTGGGCAGCCGGTGCGGCCCGTTCGACGACGCAATCGCCGCCCTCGCCCGGCGCGAGATCGAGGTCGCGTCGATGGTCAGCCGGGCCTTTTCGCTTTCGCAGGGCTTGGCGGCCTTCGAGTCCGCCGCGGACCCGCGGAACGTCAAAGTCCTTCTCAAGCCGGACGCATGACCGCATACCGCAGCACCCCCATGCTGTCGCAGCCGCTGGAGGACACGGCGCTGCTGCGCTTCCCGGGGCTGGCCGCCGACCACGGCCTGATCCATGCGGTGACGTGCAAGCCGTGGAACCTCGCGCCGCACCGCGGTCCGGACCGCGAGCGGGCCGTCGAGCGGCGGCAGAGGGTCTGCGCGGCGCTGGGGCTGGACTTCGACCGGCTGACCGCAGCGGAGCAGATCCACGGCCCGCACGTGGTCCGCGTGGAGGAGTCGGACGTCGGCGCGGGCCGGTTCGACCGGCGCGACGCGGTCCGTTTCGTCGACGGGCTGGTCTGCGACGAGCGCGGAGTTCCGTTGCTCCAGTTGTCGGCCGACTGCCCGTTGATGGTGGTTTACGACCGCCGCCGCCCGGCCCTCGGGTGCGCGCACGCCAGTTGGCGCGGTACGGTCGCCGGGATCGCCGAGCAACTAGTCGCTGCGATGGTGCGCTCTTTCAACAGCGACCCGCCGGCGCTGCGGGCCGGCATCGGACCGTGTGCCGGGCCGCAGCGCTACGAGGTCGGCCCGGAGGTGCGGCGCGTGGCGCTGACGGCCCTGCCGGACGCGGAGCGGTTTTTCTCGCCGGCCGCCGGGTTCGACTCCGCCCGCAACCCGGGGCGCTACCTGTTCGACCTCCGGGCGGCCAACGCCGCTCAACTGCTCCGCAGCGGCTTGCGGGCGGAACACATCGAGACGGCGGCGGAGTGCACGATCAGCGACCCGCGCTTCTTCTCGCACCGGCGCGACGGCGACCTCACGGGCCGCTTCGGTCTGCTGGTTGCCCTGCGATGAACACGGCCGGTTGAGGCGCGGCGCATGATCCCGCAGGAGAGATGCTGATGAGTCCGTTGTTTCAGCCCTACGAATCATGGCAACCCAACGGAGGCCGCCTGCGCACGGCCAATTTCAAAATGTTTGCCAATTGGTCCCCTGATCAAAAATTCCAATGGCTTGTGGAGATGCTGGAATTTGTACGTAAACACCGGCCATGCTTCGGCCAACCGGCCGACCGACCCGAATCGCCGAGCCGATGACGGGGGGCGCGCCCGCCCTCCCGTCGGATCGAGCCACCGGACTCAGCAGATCCCGAGCGCCCGCGCGGCCGTCGCGCCGATGTCGGCCGGCGAGTCCGCCACGTGGATGCCCGCCTCCTTCAGCGCCGCGATCTTGCTCGCCGCCGTCCCCTCCCCGCCGCTGATGATCGCCCCCGCGTGGCCCATGCGCTTGCCGGGCGGGGCCGTGCGCCCGGCGATGAACGCGACGACCGGCTTGCGGACGCGCTGCCGGACGTAGGCCGCCGCCGCCTCCTCGTCGCTGCCGCCGATCTCGCCGATCAGGATGATCGCGTGCGTCTGCGGATCGGCCTCGAAGCGCTCCAGCAGGTCGATGAAGTTCAGCCCCTTGACCGGGTCGCCGCCGATGCCCACGCACGTCGTCTGCGCCAGGCCGCGCGTCGTACACTGCCACACCGCCTCGTACGTCAGCGTGCCGCTGCGCGAGATCAGTCCGATGTTCTTCGAGTCGGCCGCCGGGGGCTTGTGAATATAGCCGGGCATGATGCCGACCTTGCACGCACCGGGCGTGATGACGCCCGGGCAATTCGGTCCGATCAGCAGCGTCCCCGCGTCGTCGAGGAACTTGCGGCAGCGGACCATGTCCAGCGTCGGGATGCCCTCGGTAATCAGCACCACCAGCCGGATCCCCGCGGCGGCGGCCTCGCACGCGGCGTCCGCGGCCGCGGCGGCCGGGACGAAGATGAGCGAACAGTCGGCCCCCGTGTCCGCCACGGCGTCAAAGGCGTTGTCGAACACCGGCAGCCCGTGCTCACTCTTCGTGCCGCCTTTGCCGGGCACGACGCCGCCAACCATCTTGGTGCCGTAGGCCAGGCACTGGGCGGTGTGAAACGCGCCGGCCTTGCCCGTGATTCCGTGACATAGGACGCGGGTATTACCGTCGATGAGGATGCTCATGCGCCGATCGGTTCTCCCTTGAGCGGAGCGCGGCAGGATAGCGTTTTTCTCGCGCCGCCGCCACGGCGCCAGGCCCAGATCGGCGCGATTGCGCTGGATGCGGTAGCCGCGCTGCCAGGACTTCAGGCCCGGGACAACCGACGGGTCCGTCCCGGGCAAGCCGGTGAAGTCCTGGGCGTCGAGCCAGGCGAAGAACGCGTCCCAGGCGGCGGCCTCATCTTCGGGTGGCATGGAGTGCGGTCCCGGCGCGCCGCCCGCGGAGTCGGATGGCCCAGGCGTCCCG
>Ga0187893_10001829_pt1 | contig 49078 bp, 52 predicted proteins | sample MA1701074metaG_FD_139574 | JGI IMG/M metagenome (GOLD analysis project Ga0187893, IMG submission 139574) | White microbial mat communities from a basaltic lava cave in the Kipuka Kanohina Cave System on the Island of Hawaii, USA - MA170107-4 metaG ... | reverse complement strand
GTCCGTCTCCTGCCAGGGCACGCTCCCTCCTCTCGGAAGCGGCCCAGGCTACGGCGGTGTCACCCATGTACCCGGACGCTCGTGTTACCCATGTACCCGGTCTGCACCTTCGGGCCGCCCAACAAGCGGCTGCAGCTGACGGCCGCGGTCAGGGGCGTGCGGGCCGGTCAGCTGCCGGCCGGCGGGTCGGGGTAGGACGCGCCGCCGGCCGTCAGCTGCTGCTAGAGTGGTGCGCGCGGTCGCAGCTGAGCGCCGATCCGCTAGGCGGCGAAAGCCATGCCGTTGAGCCTCCGCCTCTGCCGCGTCACGTGCGAGAACTCAGGCGACCTCGCGGAATACGCGCGGGAGTACGCCGATGCTGGGGAGTCCTACGTCGTGCTTCCCGGGAAAGACCCGGAGGCCCTTCTCGCGTCGGTCGAGAGGTTCGAAGCGGGGAATGACCTGCCTGAGAATCGGGTTCGCATGACCTGGTTCTGGCTTCTCCGAGGCGAACGGATTGTCGCCAGCAGTCGCCTGCGTCACGAGTTGATCCCGGTGCTCCTTCTCGACGGCGGAAACATCGGGTACGAGGTTCGGCCTTCCGAGCGACGGCGTGGCGTCGGCCGTGAACTGCTTCGCCTCACGCTCGACGAGGCACGTAGGATGGGCCTTCGGCGAGCTCTCCTCACCACCGAGCCGACGAACCTCGGTTCGATCGGCGTCATCCTCGCCAACGGCGGGGTGTTCGAAGACACCAGTGTCTCCCCGAACACCGGCCGTACCTTGAATCGGTACTGGATCACCCTCTAGCGCTCGCCGCTCAACCAGGCGCTGCAGCTGCCCTGGCGCCGCTTGGTTGGCCTGCGACGTTGGTCGGCCGTCGGCCGGGCGGCCCGGGGTCGCCACGCGCCCGGCCTCCGGTCGTGGCATCATGGTGCGCGGCGCCAGGCAGCTGAGCTCCGATCCGTTGGGCAGCACGCCGGAAGGTCAATGTCGAAATTTGAGTTCACGATCACGATCGTCTCGATCGTGATCGCTTTCGCCCTGTCTGAGCTGATGGCGGGCTGGGGGCGGATCCTCCGTCATCACCAACGTCCTCGGATCGACTGGCTCTTCGCCGCCTGGTCGGTGGGCATTCTCCTGCTCGGTGTCCTCCATTGGTCCGGCCTCTGGCTCTACGCGAGCGTTCCCTTCGAGACCCTGCCTCAACTCTTCGCGCTACTGGCTCCGCCGTTGCTGTTGGTCCCGCTTGCGTTTCTTCTATCACCCGATCCGAAGGCAGACGTCTCTTTCGACCTAGGCGCATACTTCCGAGACATATCGCGCCCAACTCTGCTATTGGTCGCGGCATTCACCATTCTGTCGTTGGTAGCCGATGTCGCCGTGGGTGGCGTTTCGCTCTTCAGTATCGAGATCGCATGGTCGCTCGGATTCGTCGGCCTGCTGGTCGCCGCGGCGGTTTCCAGAAGCGAAAAGCTCGGCATCGTTGCCCTGGCGACTCTCTGGATCTCGATCGCCGGATTCGTGTTCGGCCTGGTCGACGCACCGGGTTGGTAGACGCGCCGCCCAACAAGCGACTGGAGCTGACGCCCGCGGGCGGTGGCATGCGGCGGCCTTGGTCGGCCGCCATTGGGCCCGGGGTAGCACGCGCCAACGTCGTCCGGTCGGTGCTACGGTGGTGTGCGCGCGGCGCAGCTGGGCTCCAATCTGTTAGGCGGCGGCGTCCGGTTTTCTTCGTCACCGATTGCGATCACGCGCTTCGCTTCTACGCAGGTCTTGGGTTTGTCGAGGATTGGCGCCACGAAGAAGGCGGGGCTCCCGTGGCGGTGCAGGTCAACCGCGGTGGAGCTGAACTCATCCTCAATCGAAACGATCTTCGCGCAGGAGGCGGGCGGCTATTCCTCTCTCTCCATAGAGGCCAGGTTGCCAAGTGCGCCGCCGAATTCCTAGCTGCAGGAGTCGAAGTACGTGACGACTATTGGGGCATGCCTGTCAAAGCGATCAGTGATCCGGATGGAAACGACCTTCTGCTCTTCGACGATGATCTGATTCAATCGTAGGCGTTGGAGACATCGCCGCCCAACAGGCGATCGTGATCGAAGTCAACGGTTCTAGGCTTGCCGGGCTCCTTTGGCTCGCAGCTCGAGCGCCGGTCCGTTGGGCGGAGACGGAGATCGGTGACTTCATGGCGCGGCCGCTTCTCCACGTGAGACCGCCCGATAGAGGCGTCCCTTCGGTGCACCCGACAGCCTGCGTCCCCAACGAACGACCGATTCGGCCGCTTCGCGCTCCGCGGCCTCTCGGCTTCCGCCTGCGTCGCTGAACTTGTTGCTCCGCGCCCTACGGGCAGCCGCGAATTCCGCTGAGTCCTCCGAGACACGCTCCAGCTTCGCCTCGATTCGTTTGCCGTCGACCCGGAGCACGACCCTGCCGTCACGGTCGATGTGGTAGGGCCAGCGCTTCGGCCATTCCGCTTCGCAGCCGAAGCCGCAGGAGAAATACGGGCGCCCCACGTGGACGCTGAACCAGAGGAGGCGGGAGCGTCCGGTCCGCACCACCTCAAGCTCGAGCTCGCGAAGCCGGTCCAGTGCGCGCCAATCTACTGCGTCGAACGCGATCGCCTCCCCAGATCGGAGTGGGCCCCCGGGAAAGACGAGCACCGGCCCATCGGAGAAACGCAGGAAGACCGCGAAGAGGATGACTCCAACGACGATCCAGGTGAAGACCCGAACGAACGCCCGGCGCCGCGTCGCAGTCGCCTCGAACACGTCCGATTGCACCAAGCCACCTCACCCCGCGATCGCGATCTGCGAGACTACCCGAGCCATCGCCGCGAGGAGACAGAGCGTAGTGCCTGCTTCGAGCGACAAGTGGGCGGCGGGCGGGACCTACGAGGACTTCATGGGCCGGTGGAGTCGTCTCCTCGCCCCGCGGTTCGTGTCGTGGCTGTCCGTGCGCCTCGGTGTGAACTGGCTGGACTTGGGGTGTGGGACGGGCGCCCTTGCCGATGCGATCTGTGCCGCAGCGAATCCTGCATCGGTGGTCGGGTGCGACCCGTCCGAGCCGTTCATCGAGTACGCCCGCCGGCACCAGGATGATCCGCGTGTTTCGTTCGTCGTTGCCGGAGTCGGGCAGCTTCCTACGCGCCCCGGCGGGTTCGATAGCGTCACTTCCCTGCTCGCCCTGAACTTCCTTCCCGAGCCGGAGGCCGCCCTCGATGAGATGCGGCGGATCACCGCCGTGGGCGGCCTGGTATCGGCGTGTGTGTGGGACTATGCGGGCCGCATGGAGTTCCTGAGATACTTCTGGGATTCCGTCGGAGCCACGGACCCCGCTGCCGGCGAGCTGGACGAAGGCCGTCGCTTCCCGATCTGTCGGCCGAATGCGCTCGAGTCTCTGTTTCGCGAAGCGGGTCTTGCCGACGTCGTCTCCGACTCGATCGAGATCCCCACCCGCTTCTCCACGTTCGCGGACTTCTGGGCGCCATTCCTCGGCGGCACGGGCCCGGCTCCGTCCTACGTTGCCAGCCTCGATCCCCCGCGACGCGAGGCGCTGGCCGCACGGCTCGAACGTCTGCTGCCTCGGGAACCCGATGGCGCGATCTCCCTGGTGGCCAGGGCCTGGGTCGTGCGCGGAGTCGCGCGTCGCCCGAGCTAGGAGCCTGACCCAAGAGTGGATGAGGTCGCCCGGACGCCGATGCATCGCCGCCAACTGCGTTGCGCTCCCTGCGGCGTAGCTTCGGCTACGCCTCGGTCGCGACGCCTTGTTGGCGGCGCGCCTCGACGCCCAGGCTCAACTCACCATCTTGGGTCAGGCTCCTAGAGCACCGCGATGTCGAGCTCGCGAAGGCGAGCCGGGTCTCCGATGACCTCCACCCGCGTGACCTTGGCGTTCGTGAAGGTGAAGGTGAGTGCCCGGGACAGCTTGCCGCCCGGCGCGAGGATCAATCCGACCGATCCATCGATGAGCGCCGGCTGTACGAAACGCAGCCCTCGCGAGAGGGCGACGAACTGCTTCACCCAGATCGAGGCGCCCCTGAGTTCCCGCGCCTTGCCGACCTCCGCCGCCGGGGCGTTGATGCGGGCCGCGGCCTCGATGTGAACGACGGCGTCCGGATCGAGCACGGCGAGGAGGCCCTCGAGGTCGCCTGCGCGCGCCGCCCTCAGAAACGCCTCCACCACTTCACGCTGACGAGCCCTGCCGGCCTCCGGCGGAGCTGGCGCGCCGCGCACGCGCCGGCGTGCGCGGCTCGCGAGCTGCTTCGCCGCATCCGGCGACCGCCCCAGGATGGAACCAACCTCGTCGAACGGCATGCCGAACAGATCGTGCAGGACGAACGCCAGGCGTTCGGCGGGCGTCAGGGTGTCGAGCACGACGAGCAGCGCCACGCCGACCGAGTCCGCGAGCACCGCTTCGGCCTCGGGATCAGCGCCTTCCCCACGCACGACGCTCGGCTCGGTGACCTGCGCGCCGATCGGCTCCTCGCGCCGTGATTTCCGCGAGCGCAGCACGTCCAGACACACGCGCGAGACGACGGTCGTCAACCAGCCGCCCAGGTTCTCGACGGCGGCCGTGTCGGTGCGTTCGAGACGCAGCCACGCTTCCTGCACCGCGTCCTCGGCCTCGCTCAGCGAGCCGAGCATGCGGTAGGCCACCCCGCACAGCCGCGGCCGGTTCTCCTCGAACCGCTCGGTCAGCCAGCCGTGCTCAGCCCCTGTCACGTTCTCGCCGTCCGCTCCGTCATACCCCCGACGAACGACACCGGCCCGAGGTGACACGGAGGTTGCTCATGCCGTCTCGAGATTCGCAACGCAGCTCTGATTGCCCCAGGGGGGTCACCCTGGCCATCGCCGTCGCATTCGCCCTGCTCGTTGGGATCGGCGTTGCCGCACCGGCGGCCGCGCAAGGGGTCATCGGCACCGGCTCCGGGCGCGCCGGGGCCACCGTGGCCTTGGTGCTGGCGCTGATCGGCGTGGTCACCGGTGGGCTGGCTCTCGCCCGCTCCGCCGGTCGTATCGGCAACGGCAACGGGCGAGACGGGGCCATCGTGGCGCTCGTGCTGGGGCTGGTCGGCATCGCCCTCGCTGGGCTGCATCTGGCCACCACGACGGGTGCATTCTACGGCGCAGGCAACGGGCGAGCCGGGGCCATCGTGGCGCTGGTGCTGGGGCTGATCGGCCTGGTCCTCGGCCGCCGGGCTCTGGCCCGCTCCGGCCGCACCGGCTGACCCGCGATGCCCGAAGTGAGCGTGCGCTACGTGATCGACGACGTGCCCGCGGCCATCGGGTTCTACACGACCCTCCTGGGCTTCACGCTCGAACTCGACGCTTCACCAGCATTTGCCGCGGTCTCGCGTGACGGCGTGCGGCTCCTGCTGAGCGGAGAAGGGAGCTCCGGGAAGCGCCCGCTCGCAGACGGCCGGCGTCAGCTATCGGGCGGCTGGAACCGCATTCATCTCCAGGTCGGTGATCTCGAGTCGGAGATCGAGCGGTTGCGAGGTGCCGGCGTTCCGTTCCGTACGCATGAAATCGTCAGCGGGCCGGGCGGCGCCCAGGTCATCATCGACGATCCGTCGGGCAACCCGATCGAGCTGTTTCAGCCCCGACGGTGAGAAGCCGCTACCGGCCGTCGGGCCGGGGTAGGACGAACAGGTGCTGCTAGCGTGGCGCGCGCACGAGAGGTCGATCCGAAGATGGAACCGATCGCGCTCTTCGTCCTGCAGTTCCTGTGGTTCCTGTTCGCGTGGGCGCTCATCACCTACTTCGGGCTGTGGCCATGGTCCGCGAGCCTTTCGCCCGACGCCCGCTTGAGCGCCTGGGTCGCGCCCGAGATGTTTCGGGTCCTGGGGGTTGGCCTCCTGGTCCCGAATCTGTCCCCCGGCATGCCCGCCGGGTTCGCGGTCCCGACCGCGGTCGCCGACTCCCTGACCGCCGTGTTGGCCGCCTCCGCCTTCCTGGGCCTGCAGCGAGGTTGGGGCGCGGCTCGCGGCCTCGCTTGGGCGTGCACTCTGGTCGGCTCTCTCGACATCCTGATCGCCTTCCCGCATGCGGCATCCACCGGAGCGATCTCGCACCTGGCCACCCAGTGGTACGTACCCGTCTTCGCGGGCCCACCTCTCGTCATCTGCCACGTGGCGTGCTTCATCCTGCTCGTCCGCGGCCGTGGCGGCGAGGGCCGTCGGGTCGGGTAGGACGCGCCTCAGCTGTTCTGGATCGCCTTCCAATGCCTCAGCCGCTCGGCGATCAACTTCGGCGCGTTCCCGATCGTCGCGTCCGCCGACGGTCGCTCGTTCAGGCTACCGATGCACCTGACGCTGCGGACGCAAACGCTTGCCCGGCTACTGCGCAGCCTTCATTCTAGGCGCAGAGCCTCCTCCCTCCGCGGCCGCAGGAGAACTGATGGGTCGATACGCGAACGCCTTCGGCCCGGAGCATCCCGAGGCGACCTACGTCCCGCATGCCTTCCCCGAGCGGCTCTGCGACACCGGCGAGGTCGCGCTCAACTACGCGGTAGCGGGAGGCGCCGACAAGCCGGCGCTGCTCCTGATCCCGGGCCAGACCGAGTCGTGGTGGGGCTACGAGGCTGCGCTGCCGCTCCTCGCGGAGCACTTCCAGGCCTTCGCCGTGGACCTGCGAGGCCAGGGCCGGTCCACGCGCACGCCCGGCCGCTACACGCTCGACAACATGGGCAACGACCTCGTGCGGTTCATCGACGGCGCGATCGGCCGGCCCGCGTTCGTGAGCGGCCTTTCGTCGGGCGGCGTGCTGTCGGCCTGGCTCTCGGCCTACGCGCAGCCCGGTCAGATCCGGGGCGCTCTCTACGAGGATCCGCCCCTCTTTGCCTCCGAGCTACACCCCGCATGCGGTCAGTCCATCCGCCAGGGCGTGGGTGCGATGTTCGCGCTCTGGAGCAAGTACCTCGGCGACCAGTGGAGCGTCGGCGACTGGGACGGCATGTTGGCCGCCGCTCCTCGCGAGCTGCCGCCGTGGCTCGGTGCGCTCTTCTCCGCGGCGGCCGGCGGCCCTCCGCCGCAGAACCTGAAGGAGTACGACCCCGAGTGGGCGCGCGCCTTCTGGACGGGAACGGTCGCCGCGAGCTGCGATCACGCGCGGATGCTCGCAAGCGTGAAGGTGCCCGTGCTGCTGACGCACCACTTCCGGGTGGTGGACGAGACGACGGGCGTGTTGATGGGCGCGCTCTCCGACGTGCACGCAGCGCGCGCTCGAGCGCTGATCGAGGGCGCTGGACAGGCCATCGAGTACCGGTCGTTTCCCCAGATGGGTCACGCGATGCATCAACAGGACCCGAAGCTATTCGCCGCGACCCTCGTCGAGTGGGCGGCGAAGCTCTCCTGAATCACACGCTGCCGCGCGGCGTCCCCGCTCGGCGCAGCGCGTTCAAGGCCGAGCCCGCGCGGAACCACTCGAGCTGGGCCTCGGTGTAGGAGTGGGCGAGCCAGAGCCGCTCGCGGGTGCCGTCGGCGCGGGACAGGACGCACTCGACGGGCGCGCCGGCCGCGAGCTGCGCCAGACCCAGGAGGCTGACGCGATCCCCCTCGCGCACGCGCTCATAGTCCGCCGGGTCGCGGAAGCTGAGCGCGAGCAGGCCCTGCTTCTTCAGGTTCGACTCATGGATGCGCGCGAAGCTCCGCGCGATCACTGCCACGCCGCCCAACAGCCGCGGCGACAGAGCAGCGTGCTCGCGGCTGCTGCCCTCGCCGTAGTTCGCGTCGCCCACCACCACCCAGCGCTCGCCGCGCGCTCGAAACGCGCGCGCCGTCTCGGCCACGTCGCCGCGCGGGGCGCCGCGGAAGGCGTCCACCGCGCCCATCAGCAGGTTGTCGCTGAAGCGCTCCAGGTGCCCGCGGTAGCGCAGCCACGGACCGGCGGGCGAGATCTGGTCCGTCGTGGTCTTGCCGCGCGTCTTGATCAGCAGCGGCAGCTCGCGGAAGTCGCGCCCGTCCCAGGCCGGCCACGGGGCGAGCGGGGCGAGCCGCTCGCTCCCCCGTGCGATCTCGAGCGGCAGGTCCGAGCCGTGCTCCGGCGGCGGAACGTAGAGGTCGCGGCCCGGCGCGAAGCCGTCGCGGGGCAACGCTGCCGCCGGCGCCGGCGGCTCCAGGCGGAAGAAGGCACCGTCGGCGCCGAGGAGCGCATCGCGGCGCGGGTCGAAGGAGAGGCGTCCCGCGAGCGCCAGGGCCGTCACGAGCTCGGGGCTCGCGATGAAGGCCTGGGTCGCCGCGCGCCCGTCGTTCCGCCCCGGAAAGTTCCGGTTGAAGGAGGTGACGATCGTGCTGGGCGCCTCCGCGGAAGACGGAGCACCGTTGCGGCGCCATTGTCCGATGCAGGGCCCGCAGGCATTCGCCAGCACCTGCGCGCCGATCCCTTCGAGCGCCTGGAGCTGTCCGTCGCGCGCGATCGTCGCGTGGATCTGCTCGGAGCCGGGCGTCACCAGCAGCGCGCTCGCGGCCGAGAGGCCGTGGGCCGCCGCTTGCCGCGCCACGTCCGCCGCGCGGCTCATGTCCTGGTAGGAGGAGTTGGTGCAGCTCCCCACGAGCGCAACGGAGATGCGGTCCTCGACGCCGCCGCGCGCCGCTGCCACCTCGGCTGCGAGCGCGGAGAGAGGGCGCGCGCGGTCGGGCGAGTGCGGGCCCACCACGTGCGGCTCGAGGGTCGAGAGGTCCAGCGTGATGACCTGCTCGTAGTGGGCGGCCGGATCCGCCTCCACCTCCGGGTCCGGCGCGAGCAGCGAAGCGAAGCGTCGCAGTGGCTCGACCAGCGCGCCGCGGCCGGTCGCGCGCAGATAGTCGGCCATCGCGTCGTCGGCCGGGAACACGGACGTGGTGGCGCCGAGCTCCGCGCCCATGTTGGCGATAGTCGCCTTGCCCGTGGCCGAGAGCGTGCGCACGCCGGGCCCCACGTACTCGAGGATCGCGTTGGTGGCGCCCGCCACGCCGAGCTGGCCGGCGAGCCAGAGGATCACGTCCTTGGGAGCGCTCCAGCCCGAGAGCGTCCCCGTCAACACCACGGCGATCCGGCGCGGGCGCTGCAGCTCCCAGGGAAGTCCTGCCATCGCCTCCACCGCGTCGGCGCCGCCCACCCCGACCGCACACGCGCCCAGGCCGCCCGCGTTCGGCGTGTGGGAGTCGGTGCCCAGGATCAGCGCGCCGGGAAACGCGTACTGCTCCAACACCACCTGGTGGATGATTCCGGCCCCGGGCTGCCAGAAGCCGGCGCCGTATTTCGCGGCCGCCGAGCGCAGGAACGCATAGACCTCGCCGTTCTCGGCGAGGGAGTCGCGCAGGTCGGGCTCCGCGCCCACGCGCGCCTGGATCAGGTGGTCGCAGTGGATGGAAGTGGGGAGCGCGACGCGCGTCCGTCCGGTCTGGGCGAACTGCAACATCGCGGTCTGACCCAGCACGTCCTGCAGCACCACGCGGTCCGGGCGCAGGGAGAGCGTGCCGGCGCCGGGCGCCGGGAGCGCCGCCGCCGGATCGTCGAGGTGTCCGAGCAGCAGCTTGTCCGAGAGCGTGAGCGGGCGTGCGCTCTTGCGGCGGAGCGCCTCCAGGTTGCGCGCCATGAGCGCCCAGCAGCGGGTGGCGAGGTCTGCGGTCGAAGCAAACGCGTCCATGGCGGCACCATCGCCTCGCCTCGGAGCCGAGTAAAATGGAATTTTTCGAGCTATTGATGAGTCGTGCGCATGAATGTGGACATCCTGGGGCTCGAGGCCTTCCTCGCGATCGCCGAGCAGGGGCGCTTCCACAAGGCGGCGCGCGAGCTCCACATCACCCAGACCGCGCTCTCGCGCCGGCTCCAGAACTTCGAGGACCAGCTGGGCGTGAAGCTGGTGGAGCGGACCACGCGATCGGTGGCGCTCACGCCGCTCGGAGCGAGCTTCCAGCCGCAGGCGCGGCGGATGCTGGCGGAGCTCACGGACACGCTGGTGGGAATACGCGAGACGGGGCTGGCCCAGCGCGGCAACGTGGTGATCGCCTGCGTGCCCACGGTCGGCGTCCGCTACCTGCCGGAGATCATCCGCGAGTACGCCGACCGCCACCCGAGCAACCGCATCCGCATCCTCGACCACGCGTCCTCCGGCGTGGTGGACGCGGTGCTGCGTCGCGAGGCCGAGTTCGGCATCACGCTCGCGGGGCTGCGCCATCCGGAGCTCGAGGACCGGCCGCTGCTCACGGACCGCTTCGTGCTGATCTGCCGCGAGGATCATCCCCTCGCCGGCCGGCGGCGGCTCCGCTGGCGCCAGCTCGAGCCCCACCCGCTCGTGTTCGTGGGGGCCGGCAGCGGCAACCGTCCCCTGCTGGACTCCGCGCTCGCCGCCGCGGCGCCACGCCTTCGCTCGGACTACGAGGTGCAGCGCAGCTCCACGGCGGTGGGCCTGGCGGCGGCGGGCGTCGCGGCGGCCATCGTGCCGAGTCTCGCCGTCCAGCCGGGCACCCACCCGGAGCTGCGCGTGATACAGCTCTTCGACCCGGTCGTCTCCCGCCAGCTGGTGCTGGTGCGCCGCAGGGGCGGCGAGCTCTCTCCCGCGGCGCGCGCTCTCTTCGACCTGGTGGTGCGGCGAAGCTGACCCACCGCCTGCTCGCCGTGCCGCGCTACTCCGTGAGCCCCGGGAACCGCTCCTGATACGCCCGGAAGCGCTCGCGCACGCGGGCCTCGGAGAGGCCGAACTCCTCGAGGTCGTACTCGTGGCTGCCGTGCTTCGCGCGTGGGTTCCCGGCTACGTGCTTCTCGAACGCGGCGCGGGCTGCGTCGGTGAGCGGCAGCCCGAAGTGGGCGTAGATCCGCTTCGCGACGCCCACGGCGTCGCTCACGAACTCATCGTGCGAGACGTCCACCACGCGCGCGGGATCCATCTTCTCGCGCGCGGCGAGGCCGCGGTCGAGGGAGCCCGCGTAGAACTCGAGCACACGCGGCCCGAGCCAGCGCGGGTCGAGACCCTCGAGCGTGGTCATCAACGCCGCCGTCATGCTGCACGCGGAGGCGGTGCACGCGACCGGGTCGCGGTGCGTCCACACGATCGCGGCGTCCGGGAAGGTCGCGGCGAGCGCGTCGAGGCCCCAGAGGTGCGCGGGCGCCTTGAGGAGCCAGCGCTCGCCCGGGCGCTGCCAGTCGAGGAGCTGCATCAGCCGCTTCTGGTACGCGTAGAGCGGGCGCAGGTCGGCGACCTCTGCCTGGTACCAGCTCGCGTACGGCTCGAGCAGCGGCTCGATGCCCAGCTGCACGCCGTGGCAGGCGAAGGCGTGGAGCAGCACGCACTCCTCGGGCGTGTCCGCGCTCGTGAAGTGGATTTTCGTCCACTCCGGATGCTCGGCGCGACCCTTCGCGTAGTACGCGTCGATCGCGGCGCGGCGCGAATCCTCGGACGCCGACGGGAGGCCGTCGAGCGGGTCGGGCGACTGCGCCTCCCAGAGGCGCAGCGGCCGCGCGGCGGGGTCCTCGCCGAGCAGGTTGAAGAGCGCGGAGGTCGCCGAGCGCGGGAGGCCCGTGAGCACGATCGGATGCGCGACGGGGCGCGCGAGGATCTCGGGGTGGCGTGCGAGCGCCGCCTCGATGCGGAGCCGCGTCGCGAGGAGACTCACGACGCGGCGGCGGTTCCGCCGCTTGCCCTTCTCGGAGAATGGATTCCCGGCGTAGGTCGCGAGGAGCGCCTGGAGTCCGTCCCGGAACGACTCGTCGCCGAAGTCGGAGAGGCCGGTGCTCGCGCGCGCCTCGGCGAGGACGGACGCCTCGCTCCAGTCGAGGGCGTCAGGCACGTTCGAGATTCGCGAGCTTCGCGACGCGGGCCTGCGGGTCCGGGTGCGTCTTCGCGCGGATCCAGCGCACGCACATCGTCCCGCGCCGGTGGCCGCAGGTGTCGAGCCAGTTCGGGTGCCCGGGATCGCGCGCCGCCACCACGATCTCGACGCTGCCGTCCGGCCGGTACACCGCGGAGTGCTTGTTCACGTGGATCTTGCGGAAGCGGTAGTCGAGGCTCTCGAGCCACCAGTTCGCGAGCTGGAAGTTCCAGAAGTCGCACTCGGGCGGGGCGAGCGTCACCACGAGCGCCTCGTCGTCGGCGAGCTCCCAGTAGCTGTGGTAGTAGGCGATGTTCGGGTCGCCGCCCGCTGCGAAAGCCTTCTCGTGCGGGAAGCGCGGCAGCTGGTTCGGGTGCTGCTTCCAGTCGCGCGCCCAGGAGTCGAAGAGCCTGGCCGTCCCCGCCACGAACTTCGCCGTGCCCTGGAGCATGCGGTCGAAGCGCACGGGGTCGAGTGGCCTCACCTCGCCCGGACCGCCGACGCGCTCGATCTTCACGTCGGCGAGCACCTCGCTCGCGTGATCGAGCCGCGTCTGGCGGATCTGGATCATGCGCGTCTCGGCCTTCATCGGCAGCCAGTTCACGCCCTTCGGCTGCTCCTTCGACGAGGCGACGATCTCGAAGCTCCCGCCTGGCCCGAGCCTCATGTCCTTCGCCTCGAGGTAGCCCGTGGTGTTCAGGCTCCCCGTCGCCGCATAGTTCCCCGCCTGCGTGCCGAAGCCGAGGTAGTGCACCGTGCCGCGCGTGCCCCAGATGCGGTAGTCGAAGCCGCCGTTCACCGGCGCGTTCAGGTAGACGTTGTCGGGGTTGTCCATCCCCATCTTCACCGTCTCGCCGGTGGTGCGCTGGAAGTGCGGCGTGCTCGCGTCCGACGCCTCGATGAAGGTCTCGAGGCCCGCGCGCAGCAGGCGCGAGAGGTACCGCCAGCCCTCGGCGCGGTCGAGCGGATCGTCGGGGCCCGCGAGCACGACGGCGCCGGCCGCCTTCAGCGTGTCGCAGAACTCCTCCCACGCGCGGCCGTCGACGACGCGCGCCAGGGCCTCGGACTGGTCCGCCATGGCTTCCTCCGCGAAACGGCCGACTCTAGCCCTTGTTCCGCCCGGGCAGCCCCTCTTCGAACTGCGGCGGACCGGGCGCGATCTCGTCCCACGCCGCCTTCGAGCCCACGAAGATGTGGCCGCCGATGCGGAGCCCCGGATCGTCGTCGAGGAGCCCCGCCGGCACCCAGTACGCCTCGGCGCCCGGCAGCTTCTGCGGGAGCGGCGAGCCGCAGGTGCGGCAGAAGGTGGTGCTCCACCCCGTCGGCATCTCGTAGCGCTGGCAGAGCTCCTCGCCCGCGAGCCAGGAGAAATCCGCCGCCGGCACCACGATCGTCGCGTTCGAGGCGACGCCCGAGACCTTGCGGCACTTCGAGCAGTGGCACATGCCGACCTGCGTGACGGCGCGCGCGTACGCGAAGCGCACCGCGCCGCACAGGCAGCTGCCGCGGATCACGCTCGCGGCTCGAAGCGGAACAGCACGATGCCGTCTGGCACCGGGTCGTAGCCGCGCGCGCGGAGGATCGGCTCTCGCAGCGCAGGATCGCGCACGGGCACGGCGCGGAGCTCGTAGAGCGCGTCGCCCACGCGCACGCGCACGTCGGGGCTCGCAAGCCAGATCTCGGCCCAGCTCTCGACGGGCCACCAGTCGGCGAGCGCCCAGCGGTGCGACTGCGCGTGGAGGGCGCCGTCCACGACGAAGCACTCGAGCTGGATCGAGTGGGGGTCCGCCGGCCGCGACTCGATCTCGCAGAACGCGCGATCGCCGCCGAGCACGCCCAGCCAGTCACCCGGCGCGGGCGCCAGCTCGCCGCCGAGCGAGCCGCCCGGCACGGGGCCGCAGCCGAGCGCCAGCAGCCATACGAGCGCCGCGACCCTACGCACCGAAGTGTCCGACCGCCGCACGGACGCCCATGTAGAAGAGCGCGAGACACGAGGCGAAATGCAGCCAGAAGCGCAGCAGGATCAGGTTGAAGGTGCAATGGACCGCGCTGTGGAGCGCGCGGAGCAGCACGAAGATCCAGCCCGCCGTGACGTAGCCGACGTCCACGCGGCTCGTCGCGAAGAGGTAGAGCGCCAGCGCGTAGAACAGCACCGGCATCTCGAACAGGTTCTTCAGGTTGTCGGAGGGGTTCGAGACGGAAGCCGGCGAGAGGCGCGCGAACTCGCCGGGCACGGAGAGGTCGACGTTGCCGAGGCTGCGGATGAACGGGATCCGCTTCGCATAGAGGTAGATCCAGACCCCGACGGTGAGCGCCATCAGCGCGAAGAACGGGCCGAAGATGGCTTGCTGGCTCATTGCAGCGACAGCACGGTGCGGATGCCGCGCGCGGCGATGAGGTCGTCCATCGCCTGGTTGATCTCCGTGAGCGGGCGGCGCGCCGTGATCATCGCCTCGAGGTCGAGCCGCCCGGCGCGCCAGAGCGCGAGCAAGCGGGGGATGTCGCGGATCGAGTTGCAGCTCCCGAGCAGGCAGCCGAGCAGCCGCTTCCCGCTGATCACGAACAGGCTCGCCGGCGCGATCGTCACGGCCTGGTCCACCGGCGGCGCGCCGACACAGACGATCGCCCCGCCGTTCCGCGCCGCGAAGAAGCCGGTCGTGACGAGTGCGGACACGCCGGCCGTCTCGAAGGCGTAGTCGACGCCGATGCCGCCGGTGAGCTCGCGCGCCGTGGCGATCACGTCGTCGCTCGTGGGGTCGAGGAGGTCCGTCGCGCCGAGCGCCTTCGCCGTGTCGCGCCGCTGCGCCACCGGATCGGAGGCGATGATGCGCGCGGCGTTCGCGAGGCGCGCGCCCTGCACCACCGAGAGCCCGATCCCGCCGAGGCCCATCACGAGGACGGTCGCGCCCTCCTCCACGCGCGCCGTGTTGAGCACCGCGCCGACGCCCGTCTGCACGGCGCAGCCGATCACGCACGCGACGTCGAGCGGCGTGTCGGCGGGCACCTTGATCGCGCCGGTGACGTGCACGACGGTGGACTCCGCGAAGGCCGCCACGTTGAGCCCGCGGTAGACGTTCGCGCCGCGCCGCGAGAGACCGGTGGTTCCGTCGGGGAAGGTCGCCGTCATCACGCCGAGCGAGCGCTCGCAGAGGCTCGCCTCGCCGCGCACGCACCAGTAGCAGGCGCCGCACGGCGGGCACGGCGTCAGCACGACCTTGTCGCCGACGGCGAGCCCCGTGACGCCGGAGCCGAGCTCCTCGACGACGCCGGCCGCCTCGTGGCCGAGCACGATCGGGACCATGCCGCCCATGTCGCGCACCGTGACGTCGGAGTGGCAGAGCCCGCAGTGGTGCACGCGCACGCGCACCTCGCCGGCACGGGGCGGACGCAGCTCGAGGTCGTCTACGAGCTCGAGGGGCTTGCCGGCCGCGGTCACGAGGGCTGCACGCATGGGACCTCCGAGGGAGCGGACAACATACCGCCCCCTCGCTAGCCCGGGGGCGCGCAAAGCGGGGACGTTCTTCAAAACGTCAAATCGTTGCTCGGGGCTCCCGCGGAGGTTTTGACGTTTTGAAGAACGTCCCCAGCGCCCCCTCGCTAGCGCGGATCCAGCCGGATCGGCGTGGTGCCCGACGAGCCCATGCCGAAGGAGCGGAGGACCGACTCGCGCCAGCCGTACTTGGTGAGCACGAGCGCGTTGATCTCTTCGCGAGTGGTGGCGTCCTCGACCGCCGTCGCACGGTACGCGCGGCGCTCGCCCCCGCGCGTGACCGCCACCTCGGGGTCCGCGCGAAGCCGTGCGAGCCACGGGCTCTCCGCGTCGCCGGTGCGGAGCCAGGCCGCGCCCGCGTGGTCCACCACCCAGAGGCGCGTCTCGTGGACGGCGCCCGCGGTGTCGCGCGTCTCGAGCACGACCACCTCGCCGCTCTCGGCCAGCACGACGTAGAAGAGCACGAGCGCGAGGAGCGCCGCCACCAGGACGAGGAGGACACGCTTCACGTCGGCTCCTCCCCGGTGGGCGATGGCCCGCTCGGCTCGGGCGGCGCGTCCATGGGCTCTGGCGACGGCTCCGTGGGCTCCGGCGTAGGCGTGGGCTCCGCGGAGGATTCAGCAGGGGGGAGCGGGCCGCCGTTCCAGATGTCGCGGTGCAGGTGCCAGCGCCGGCCGACGCGCTTCCAGACCACGACGTAGCGCTCCGTCGTCTCGCTCCCGTCGGTGGCCACGAGGTGCACGACCCCGTCCTCGAAGGCGAACGCGCCGTCGGACTCGACCGAGTGCGTCTCGAGCCGGACGCGCGCCGTCCCCTCCATGGCGCCGGCCCAGAACTTCTCGATCGCGGCGCGGCCGACCGCCGGCTCCGCCCCGGGTGCGATCACCTCCGCGTCCTCCGTGTAGAGCTCGGAGATCGCGTGCGCGTCGCGCGCCTCGAAGTACTTCATGAAGAAGTAGTTCCCCGCATCGACCGCCTCGTGGACCGGAGACTTCGCTGCGGGCGAGGGAGACGCCTCGGGCGTGGTCTCCGGCGACGCCTCGGCCGCGGGCTCGGCCTCCTGCGCGGAAGCTTCCCCCGCCGCCAGGGAAAGGGAGAGGACGAGGAGCAGACGCCGCATCGAGGTCTCCCGGCGAGCGAGGCGCACCACGGGCGGCAGTATGGCGCACGTCCCCTTCGCGGCGCCGGTCGGGTAGCATCGCCCGCCATGTCCGACGTGCGCGCGCGCGTGGAGAAGATCCGGGCCCGCCTCCCGCATCCGGTGATCGACTCCGACGGGCACGACATCGAGTACCTGCCGCTCGTGCGGGAAGAGCTCCGCGCGCTCGCCGGCCAGGGCGCCGTCGATCGTTTCGAGCTGATGGTGAAGGGTGCGTCGCTCGCGCGCGGGCTCGACGACGCGACCCGGCGCGCGCAGGGCCTGATGCGCATCCCGTGGTGGGGGCTCCCCGCGAAGAACACGCTCGATCGCGCGACGGCGATGCTGCCGCGTCTGCTGCACGAGCGTCTCGACGCGATCGGGATCGACTTCGCGGTGATCTACCCGACCTACGGGTTGATGGCGCTCTCGGCGGAGCCGGACGAGGTGCGTCAGGCCGCGTGTCGCGCCTTCAACCGCTACCACGCCGAGGTGTTCCGCGGGCTCGGCGACCGTCTCGCGTCGGTGGCGCTGATCCCGATGCACACGCCGGCCGAGGCCGTCGCCGAGCTCGACCACGCCGTCGGCACGCTCGGCTTCCGCGCCGTCCTCCTCGCGGGCCACGTGATGCGCCCGCTACCCGGCGAGAACGTGCCGCGCGGCGCGCGCTGGCTCGACAGCTTCGGCGCCGAGAGCGAGCACGACTACGACCCCGTCTGGGCGCGCTGCGAGGCGCTCGGCGTGGCGCCGACCTTCCACTCTTCGGGGATGGGCTGGGGCGGGCGCAACTCGCTCCACAACTACGTCTCCAACCACCTCGGCAACTTCGCCGCCGCGGGCGAGGCGACCTGCCGCGCGCTCTTCCTCCACGGCGTGCCGCGCCGCTTCCCGCGCCTCCGCTTCGCGTTCCTGGAGGGCGGTGTGGCGTGGGCCGCGCAGCTCGTCGCGGATCTCGTCGGCCACTTCGAGAAGCGGAACCGCGAGGCGATCCGGAGCTACGACCCGGCGGCGCTCGACAGGGAGCGCCTGGCCGAGCTCGCGAAGCAGTGGGGCGCGCCGCGGGTCGTGGAGCGGCTCGGCGAGCTCGACGCGAACCTCCATCTCCTCTCCGAGCCCGACGAGGACCCGGCGCGCCTCGACGAGTTCGCGGCGACGGGCGTGACGTCCGCGGAAGCGCTCGCGCGCCTCTTCGCCGAGCGCTTCTTCTTCGGCTGCGAGGCGGACGACCCACTGAACGCGCTCGCCTACGAGCGCGGCCGTAGCCCGTTCGGGCTCGGGCTCCACGCCCTCTTCGGCTCCGACATCGGCCACTGGGACGTGCCCGAGATCGACCACGTGCTCCCCGAGGCGTGGGAGCTCGTCGAGGACGGGATCGTCTCCGAGGAGGACTTCCGCCGCTTCGTCTTCGCCTCGCCGGTCGCGCTCTGGAGCGCCTCGAATCCGGACTTCTTCGCGGGGAGCGCGGTGGCCGAGGCCGTGGCCAAGGAGCGGGAGCGCGGCGCGTGAAGGTGCTCGTCACCGGCGGGACCGGCTTCACCGGCTCGCACACGGTCGTGGCGCTCCTCGCGGCAGGGCACGAGGTGCGCCTCCTCGTCCGCGACGCCGCCAAGGTGCGCCGCGTTTACGAGCCCCATGGCCTCGCGCCCCAGGATGTCGTGGTGGGCGACATGACCGACGCCGCAGCGGTCGGGAACGCGCTCGCGGGCTGCGACGCCGTCTTGCACTCGGCCGCGGTCGTCGACCTGCGCCGCGCCTCGGCGCGCCTCGTCGAGGACACCAATGCGCGCGGAGTCGAGCTCGTGGTGGGCGGCGCCGCCGAGCGCGGGCTCGCGCGCATCGTCCACGTCTCGAGCCTGTCGGTGTTCTTCGTGCCGGGCGGCCCGCCGATCTCGCCCGAGCTTCCGATCGCGCGAGCGAGCACCGCGTACGCGCGCTCCAAGGCGCAGGCCGAGGTCTACGCGCGCGCGCTCCAGGAGAAGGGCGCACCCGTCGCGATCTCGTATCCCGCCGGCATCGTCGGGCCCGACGACCCCGGCATGAGCGACGCGAACCACGCCGTCTACACCTGGTACCGGGACCTGGGCGTCGTCACCTCGAGCGGCTTCCAGTGCGTGGACGTGCGCGACGTAGCGGGGCTCCACGTGAAGCTGCTCGAGCTGCCGCCGGGCCCGCACCGCTACGGCGCGGCCGCCGAGATGCTGCCCTGGGCCGCGCTCTACGAGCTGCTCGACGGCCTCACCGGCACGCGCATCCGCCGCGTCACGGTGCCCGGCGCGCTCATGCGCGCTGCGGGCAGCGTGGGCGACGTGGTGAAGCGCGTCCGCGACTTCAACTTCCCGCTCACGCGCGACAGCATGGAGTTCGCGACGCAGTGGCCCGGCGCCGACGCGTCCCGCACCACGCGCGAGCTCGGGCTCGCGTTCCGCCCCATCGCGGAGACGTACCGCGACACGCTCACCTGGCTCCATCGCGCGGGCCACCTGAGCGCCGCGCACGTGGGACGCCTCGCGACGCCCGCATGAGGCACGCCGCCGAGGCGAACGTCTGGAAGTCCTACCTCTACGGCTTCCTGATGGATTGCTCTCTGACGGCCCCTGTCTGGGTGCTCTACCTCCGCGACGAGCGCGGCTTCTCGCTGACGCAGATCACGCTGATGGAGGTGCCGCTCTTCCTGCTGATCGTGTTCGCCGAGGTGCCGACCGGCGCGGTGGCCGACCGCTTCGGGCGGAAGGTCTCGCTGATGCTCGCGAGCGCGATCCTCGCCGTCTCGATGTTCGTCTACGGGATCGCGACCAACTACTGGGTCGTGCTCGTCTCGAACCTGACCTGGGGCCTCGCCTTCACGTTCCGCTCCGGCGCCGACACCGCGCTCCTCTACGACAGCCTGAAGGAGGCCGGGCGCGAGCCGGACTTCCAGCGCGCGAATGCGCGCTTCTGGGCCGTGCGCTTCGCCGCGATGCTCACCGGGCTCCTCCTCGGCGCCGCGATCGCCGCCGAGACCCGCTATTCCGTCGCGGTCACGCTCTCCGCGCTCGTCTCGGCGTGCGCGCTCCCGGTGGCGTGGCTCCTCCACGAGCCCGCGCACGTCCGCGCGCCGGAGCGTGAGCCGTACCTGCGGACGCTCGTCGGCGGCTTGCGTGAGGCGTGGCGCGCGCCGGCGCTCCGCTACCTCTTCCTCTTCTCCGGCGTGGTGGGCGCGGGCGCGGCGGGCCCGCTCCTCCTCCTGCTCCAGCCCTGGCTCGTGGCGCACGGCATCGATACTGCAAGCCTCGGGCTCTGGCAGGCGCCGATGAGCGCGGTGGGCGCGCTCGCGGCGCTCGCCGCGACCCGGCTCCTCGTGGGTGTCGGGGAGCTCCGCGCGTTCTGGACGCTGCCCGTCATGCTCTCGGCATGCGGCTGCGTGCTCGCCGCGCTCGATCACGTGGGCGCCGCGGCGGCCTTCCTCGGCATCGCGCTCGTGCGCGGGCTCCACGAGCCGCTCCTCGCGACCGCGGTGAACCGCCGGGTCGAGAGCGAGCGCCGCGCGACGGTGCTCTCGGTGCAGAACATGGTCGGGAACGTCGGGATGGCCGCGGTGTGGCCGCTCGCCGGGCTCGCGGCCGACGCGTACGGGCTCGGCACCGTGTTCGCCCTCTACGCGGCGGGCGCCGCGGTCCTGGGAGGGAGCGCGCTCCTCCTCTACGGGAGGGCCCGGGCCGGCTGAGCACGGCGGTTCAAGCGCGGCCCGCGTCCTGCCGAAAAGCCTCGCGATGCCGGACGCTTGGGAGAGCGAGCCGCCTGCGCACGAAGCGGCGGACAAGCGGCCGCTCGCGCTCCTCGTGGTCGCGGACGCCGCCGCGCGAGAGCGTCTCGCGGTGGTGCTCGCGGCGGAGGGCGTGGAGGCGCTCCCCGCGGAGTCGCTGGACACGGCGCTCGCGAGCCTCGCGGCCGTGCCCGTCGGGCTCGCGCTCGTGGCCGGACCCGGCAGCGCGGAGAGCTGCGAGGCGCTCCGCGCGCACGCAACAGCCCGCGCGCTCCCGATCCTCGCGCTGCTCGACGAGGGCGACGCCGCGGCGGCGCGCCGCGCCACCGAGGCAGGGGCCGACGACTTCGCGCTGCTCTCCACCGAGGACGCGCTCCTCGGCGAGCGCGTGCGGCTGCTGCTCCGCGGCGCCGCGGCGCAGGCAGCGCTCCGGCGCAAGACCGAGCGACTCGAGGGTGCGGAGCGCCTCGCGCGCGCGGGGAGCTTCCGCGTCGAGCTCGGCTCGGGGACGCTCGAGGCCTCGCTCCCGCTCTTCGAGCTCCTCGGCCTCGCCCCGCGCCGCGGACAGCACTGGCGCGCCTTCGCGGGCCATCTCCACCCCGACGAGCGTGCGCCGCTCGCGCGCGCCGTGCGTGCGTGTCTCGAGCACGACCGCGCGGGGAGCTTCGAGCTTCGCGTCCGCCGCACGGACGACGCGGCGCGCGTCTTCCGCTGCCGGATCGTGGCGCGGCGCGACCTCGAGGGCGAGGTGCTCGCGCTCGAGGGCAGCGTGCAGGACGTGACCGAGGGGCGCGAGAGCGGAGAGCGCGCACAGAGCCTCGCTCATCGCGACGAGCTGACACAGCTCGGGAACCGGCGGCTCCTCGCGGAGAGACTCGCCCACGTGCTCGGCCACCTCGATCGCTTCGGCCCGAGGGTGGGCGTGCTCGCGCTCGGCCTCGACAGCTTCGAGCGGGTGAGCGACACGCTCGGCCCCGCGGCCGGCGACGCGCTCCTCCGCGAGGCGGGGCTGCGGCTCCTCGGCGCGCTCGGCGCGGTCGAAGGCATCGACGCCCGCCCCGAGGAGATCACCGTGGCGCGCCGGAGCGGCGGCGAGTTCGCGCTGCTCGTGCCGCGCGTCCGCGACCCGCAGGCGCTCGCCACGCTCGCGCGCCGCGCGCTCGACGCGCTCGGGCACCCGTTCCGGCTCGAGCACCACGAGGTCCGCATCGGCGCCAGCGTGGGGATCGCGGTCTCGCCCGACGACGGCAGCGACGGCGACACGCTGCTCAAGAACGCGGACGCCGCGCTCCACCACACGCGCCAGCAGGACCGCGGCGGCCATCAGTTCTACCGCGCCTCGATGAACGCAACCGCGCTCTCGCGGCTGATCCTCGAGTCGAAGCTCCGCCGCGCGCTCGAGCGGGGCGAGTTCGTGCTGCACTACCAGCCGCAGCTCTCGCTCCAGAGCGGGGTGGTCACCGGGTTCGAGGGTGTGGTGCGCTGGCAGGAGCCGGAGCTCGGGCTCGTCGGCCCCAACGAGTTCATCCCGATCGCCGAGGAGACCGGCCTGATCCTGCCGCTCGGCGAGTGGATCCTCGGCGAGGCGTGCCGCCAGATCGCGGCGTGGGGCGCGCGGGGCGTCTGCCCGGTGCCGGTCTCCGTGAACCTCTCGCCACACCACTTCCGGAGCCAGGACGTGGCGGCGCTCGTCGAGGCGAGCCTCGCCGAGCACGGCGCGCCGGGCCGCCTCCTCGGCATCGAGATCACCGAGAACGTGCTGCTCCGCGATCCGGAGCTCGCGATCGCGACGCTCGAGCGTCTGAAGGCGCTCGGCGTGCGCATCGCGCTCGACGACTTCGGCACCGGCTACTCATCCTTGTCCTATCTGCGCCGCCTGCCGGCCGACGCGCTCAAGCTCGACCGTTCGTTCCTCGCGGAGATCGCGAGCGAGCCCACCGCCGCCGCGCTCACGGCTTCGATCGTCGGGATGGGCACCGCGCTCGGCCTGCGCGTCGTCGCGGAGGGCGTCGAGGAGGAGGGGCAGCTGAAGCTCTTGCGCGCGTGGGGCTGTCACGAGGCGCAGGGCTTCCTGTTCGGACGCCCGGTTCCTGCGGACGAAGCAGAGCGCGCGTGGGCGGCGCGCGCGCACGAGGAGCCCGCGCGGCGGCTGTGATAGCCTCGCGCGTCGCTCAGGAGACACATGCGGAAGCCGGCGGGAAAGCTCGAGGGGCGCGTGGCCGTGATCACCGGCGGTGCGAGCGGGATGGGACGCTCGACGGTGCTGCGCTTCCTCGACGAAGGCGCGAGCGTTGTCGTCGCCGACCTCAACGAAGCCACCGGCAAGGAGACGCTCGAGCTCGCCGCCGCGCAGAAGGCGGCCGAGCGCATCCGCTACATCCGCACCGATGTGTCGCGCGAGGTCGACGTCGAGGCGATGGTCGAGCTGGCGATGACGGAGTTCGGGCGACTCGACATCGTGTTCAACAACGCCGGCGTCGGCGGCGCGCTCGGGAGCCTGCTCGAGACCGAGGTCGAGGACTGGGACTTCACCTTCGCCGCGCTGGTGCGGAGTGTGTTCCTCGGCATCAAGCACGGCGCGCGCGCGATGAAGGCGACAGGGCTCGGCGGCGCGATCCTGAACACGGCGTCGGTGGCGGGGCTCTCGGGCGGCGCCGGTCCCGCGTGCTACTCCGCGGCAAAGGCGGCGGTGATCAACCTGACGCGTGCGGCCGCGCTCGAGCTCGCCGAGCACCGGATCCGCGTGAACGCGATCTGCCCGGGCGGGATCCTGACGCCGCTTCTCCACCGCGGGAACCCCGAGCAGGTGAAGCGGCGGCTCGAGTCGCTCCAGCCGTGGCCCGAGGCGGGGACGGGCGAGCACATCGCGGGCGCCGCGCTCTTCCTCGCGAGCGACGACGCCATGTTCGTGACCGGCGAGGCGCTCGTGGTGGACGGCGGCCTCACCGCGATGGGGCCCGCGCTGCCGCGCCGCATGCGCCCCGAGCCCGACGACGCGCTCGCGCAGTTCCAGTTCGTGGGCGTCGACAAGGGCACGACCGGCGAGCCGCCCATCATACGCAAGCTCGAAAAGCGGGAATGAGCGACGGGCGGCGAACGCGCTAGGGCACGAGCAGCCGCGCCACGAACTCTGCGTGGGCCTCGATCGCGGCGTCGGTCTCGGGATCGAGGCCGGTGAGCCGGCGGCACTCGGGCGCCACGGCGAAGATCAGCGAGCCCGCGCCGGCCATCACGTAGTACGCGTGCGGCAGGTTCGCGTCGTCGAAGCCGGTGATGCGGACGCCGCGCGGCCGCAGGAAGCGCTCGTAGGCGGGTTTCAGGTGGGTGTCGACCAGCCAGCGCATGCGCGGCTCCGAGTTCTTGCCCTCGTCGACCATGATGCGGAACAGCTCGGGGTGCCCCGCCGCGAAGCGCACGTAGCTGCGGATCGCCTCGCGCGCGCGGGCGCGCGGGTCCTCGGAGGCGAGCGCGTTGAGCTGCTCCGTCATGCGCTTCGCGAGCATCCCGAAGATGCGGTCCGCGGCGGCGCGCCAGAGCGCGTCCTTGCTGCTGAAGTGGTAGGTGATGAGCCCCTGGTTGGTGCGGGCGCGCTCGGCGATGTCGCGCGTGCTGGCGCCGCGGAAGCCGTGCTCGGCGAAGGCCTCGAGCGCGGCCTCGACGATGCGCTCGCGCGTGGCCTCGCGCTGGGCGGAGCGGGTCCTGGGCTTCGGCGGGCGTCTGGGCACGGGCGCGATTTTATTCACTTGACAAGCGAATGTCGAGGCCCTAGCCTGGCCCCAGATTCGCTTGTCGATCGACAAGCCAAAGCCCCGGAGGATCCCATGACCGCGCGTGTCCCCGAGCCCGCCCCGCCCCAGCTGCGGCCCTCGCGCTTCTCCCACCTGGTGCTCCAGACGCCCCGCTACGAGGAGATGGTCGCCTGGTACAAGACCTGGCTCTCGGCCCAGCCCATGCTGGAGAACGGCCTGGTCTGCTTCCTCAGCTACGACGACGAGCACCACCGGCTCATGATCGGGAAGAACCCGAGCCTGAAGCCCCGCGACCCGCAGGCGGCCGGGGTGGTGCACTTCGCATACGCGGTCGAGACGCTCGAAGACCTGGTGAACTACTACCTGCGCCTGAAGGCGGCCGGGGTCACGCCGCACCACTGCATGAACCACGGCTTCACCACCTCGATCTACTACCACGACCCCGACGGCAACGAGGTCGAGATCCAGGTCGACAACTTCAAGACGAAGGAGTCGATGAACGAGTGGTTCGCGACGGGCGCCTTCGACCGCAACTTCGCGGGCACCTTCTTCGATCCGGAGTACATGGTGGAGCGCTTCCGCGCCGGCGTGCCCGAGGAGCAGATCCTGCAGCAGGATCTCTACCAGTGACCCGCGCCGAGCCGCGCCTCGTCCCGCTCCGCCCCGAGCAGCTCGACGCCGCGCAGCGCCGCCTCTACGACGCCGTGCTCGCGAGCCCGCGCGGACGGGGTGGCGCGCGCCGGCTGGTCCAACGCGACGACGGCTCGCTGACGGGCCCCTTCGACGCCTGGCTCCGCAGCCCCGTGCTCGGCGAGCACCTGGAGCGCGTCGGCATGGCGCTCCGCACCGACACCGTGCTGCCCGCCGCGGTGCGCGAGACGGCCGGGCTCGTGGTAGCGCGCGCCTGGGGCGCGGACTTCGAGTGGTGGGTGCACGGGCTGGTCGCACGCCGCGAGGGTGTGCCGGAGGCCGCCATCGAGGCGATCGGCCAGGGACGCCGCCCCGTCTTCGAGGACGCAGCCTGCCAGGCGGCGCACGACGTGGCGCACGAGCTCGTCGAGCGCCGGCGCGTCGCCGACCCCACCCTGGAGCGCGCGCGCGGCGTGCTCGGCGAGCGCGCGCTCGTCGAGGTGGTCACGCTGGTTGGCTTCTACCAGCTCGTCTCGGGCATCCTCGAGAGCTTCGCGCCAACGGGGCCGTCGGCGGAGCTCCCGGTGGTGGGCGTGCCGTCCGCCACGGCGCGCGCGGGACTCGATCTCTACGCGGCGGCGAGCACGACGCGCGCCGTGCGGCGCCTGCGGCCCGACCCGATCCCCGAGCCCGTGCTGCGGCGCGTGCTCCGCGCTGCGACCTGGGCACCCTCCGGAGGCAACCTCCAGCCCTGGCACGTGATCGCGGTGCGCGATCCCGCGCGGAAGCAGGGGCTCGCCGAGCTGTATCGCGGGCTCTGGTCCGACTACGCGGCGGGTCGCCGCGCGCTCCTCGCGAAGCTCCCGGACGCGATCCGCGCGCCGCACGAGAAGGCGCTCGCCGCGGGCGACCACCTCGCGGCGCATCTCGGCGAGGCGCCGGTGATCGCCGCCTTCTGCTTCCACCCCGAGCGGCTCACCATCACCGACGCCGCGCTGCCGCGGCCTTCCGTGGTGGGCGGCGCGTCCCTCTATCCCGCCGTGCAGAACCTGCTGCTCGCGTGCCGGGCCGAGGGGCTCGGCTGCGTGCTCACCACGCTGCTCTGCGCCCGCGAGAAGGACGTGCGCGAGCTGCTCGAGATCCCGGAGCCGTGGTCGACCCACGCCTTCGTCCCGATCGGCTGGCCGCGGGGCGGCGGGCACGGCCCGCTCGCGCGCCGGCCCGTGGAGCAGGTGGCCTTCGCGGATCGTTTCGGTGAGGCGCTCTTCACGAGCGCGGAGGAGAACCTCCGATGATCGCTCTCTACCACTTCGGCTTCTCGACCTGCTCGCAGAAGGTGCGCCTCGTGCTCGCGGAGAAGGGCATCGAGTTCGAATCCCGCGAGATCAATCTGATGGCGGGCGGGCAGCACGATCCCGAGTACGCGAAGCTGAACCCGAAGCACGTCGTACCCACGCTGATCCACGACGAGAACGTGCTAGTCGAGTCCTCGCTGATCATCGCCTACCTCGACGAGGCCTTCCCCGAGCCGCCGCTGCGTCCGGCCGACGCGCTCGGCCGCTACCGCGTGGCGCGCTGGCTCAAGCGCGTCGACGACGAACTCCACCCGGCTGCGCCGGTCGTCACCTTCGCGCTCGGCCCGCGGAATCTGCTGCTCCAACAGCCGAAGGAGACGCGCGAGGCCAACCTTGCGGCGATCCCCGATCCGGTGGCGCGTGCGACGCGGCGTAGCGTGATCGAGCACGGTGTCGCGGCGCCCGAGTTCGCGGGCGCGCTGCGCGTATTCCTCGACACGCTCGACAAGCTGGAGGCGGAGCTGGCCGGCCAGCGCTGGCTCTCCGGGGAGCGCTTCGGCCTCGCCGACGCCACGCTGCTGCCCTACGTGCTGCGGCTCGAGCACCTCGCGATGGACCCGCTGATCGAAGCGCCCGCGCGACCGCGCGTCGCCGGCTGGCTGGCGCGCGTGAAGGCGCTGCCGAGCTACGCCACCGCCGTCGAGGCCTGGGCCGTGCCCGCCGCCGTCGAGATGATGCGGACGCAGGGCAAGTCGGCGTGGCCGGAGGTGGAGCCGCTCACGCGGCGCCGCGGCTGAGTCGTGCCCGAGGCCCCGTTCCCGGAGCGCACTCGCGTGCTCGTGATCGGGGGCGGCCCCGTCGGCCTCGTCGTCTCGGGGCTGCTCTCGCAGCGCGGCGTCGAGCACGTCGTGGTGAGCGCCGTCGCGAGACGCAGCGCGCGCCGGCGGCGCACGTGCTCCGCCGGCGGCCGATGGCGATCCTCGACGCGCTCGGTCTGGGCGACGAGGTCCGCCGGGCTGCGTCGCAGTTCCCGCTCGACTTCATCACCTGGTGCGCCACGCTCGGCGGCGCGGAGCTGGGCCGGCTCGAGCTGCGCCCGGCCGGAGCCGAGACCGGCGCACGCGGGCCCGAGCCGTGGACGAACTGCCCGCAGAACCGGCTCGAGCCGATCCTGCTCCGCCACGCCTCGTGCCAGGCGGCCGCGCGAATCGTGCTTGGCGCCGACTGCGTCGCGGTCGAGCAGGGCGACGGCCGGGTGAGAGCCCGCGTGCGCACCGAGAGCGGACGCGAGGCCTGCGTCGAAGCGGACGTCGCGGTGGCCGCCGACGGCGCCGGCAGCCCGGTGCGGCGCATGCTCGGGATCCCGATGGAGGGCCCGGGCCCGCTCGCGCGCTTCTCGATGGTGCACTTCGAGGCCGATCTGCGGCCCTGGGTCCAGCACCGCTCGGGGCCGATCCTCTTCGTGCTGAACCCGGAGTCGCCGGGCTGCCTGATCGTCCACGACCCGAAGCGCTCGCACGTCTTCATGCTGCCGAGGCAGGGCGACGCGGACGCGGACGGAGGGGATGGGATCCCGCAGCGGCTCGCCGCCGCGCTCGGCGTCCCGGTCACGCCGAGGATCCTCTCGGTCGATGCCTGGTCTCCACACGTGCAGGTCGCCGCGCGCTATCGCGAGGGACGCGTGTTCCTGGTGGGCGACGCGGCGCACCGCTTCCCCCCCACCGGGGGACTCGGCCTCAACACGGGGATCCAGGAGGCGCACGACCTGGCCACGAGGCTCGCCGCCGTTGCGCTCGGCGAGGAGGACGAGACGCTCCTCGACGGCTACCAGGCCGCGTGCCGGCCGGCCGCGCGGGCCAACGCCGACGAGAGCTTCGAGAACCTCGTGCGGCTCGGCGAGATCCCCCGCGTGATCGGCGAATGCGCAAACCTCGCCAGCCTCGAGCGCCGCCTCGCCGCGCTCACGCCCGAGGAGCGGAGCCAGCTCGAGCAAGCGATCGAGGGGCAGCGCAGCCACTTCCTCTCGGACGGCCATCCGCCCGCGTGAGCGCGAGCCCGTCAGGGGAGCCGGTGCTCGTGCTCGCCCGCCTCGGCGGCGGCGAGCAGCTCCGTCGGCAGCGGCGCGCGCGCGAGCTCGTGCTGCTTCGCTAGCTCCGCGAGGAGCGCGTCCACGACGGCGGCGCGCGGGACGGCGCCGATCTCGTCCTCGAGCGAGCCCACGCTCGCCGGGTTCCACGCGAAGCCGAGCTCCTCGTAGACGGGCACGAGCACGTCGCGGATGCGGGCGCTTCCGCCGAGGACGACCACGCCGCCCACGTGCGCGGCGCCCTTCACGATGCGCTGGCCTACGCCCATCAACTTGACCTTGCCACGCGCGTTCACGCTGTGGTCGCCGGGGCAGTACTCATCCGGCACCGGGCCGACGCGCGCGTCGGCACCGAGGCGGCGCAGCGCGGCCGCGACCGTCGCCGCGATCTCCTCGAAGCGCGCGCGGATCGCGGTGCGCGGCTCGGGGTCGGCGACGCACCAGGCGAAGCCGAGCGTCTCGCGCGTGAAGACGGCGGCGCGGCCGCCTGCGAGGCGCAGCATCGCGTCGAAGCCGCGCGCGCGCGCCGCGGCCAGCGCGGTGGGGAAGCCGGGCTGCACGCGGTCGAGGAGCGAGAACGCGACGGCGTCGCCCGGGGCGTAGAGCCGGAGCGCCGCCGGAGAGCGACCCTCGGCGACAGCGCCCAGCAGTGCGCGCGACACCGCCGTGTCGTAGGCCGGCCGCGCGGGAAACGATTCCTCGTGAACGACGATGCGCACCGTCCGAGCGTAGGAGCGGGGACGTTCTTTGCCTAGTTGACTCGTTGCCAGGCCCGGCTCCGCGCGGCCGGTTGCAACGAGTCAACAAGTCAACGAACGTCCCCGCTCATGGGACCTCTCGCGGGCGTGCGCGTCGTCGAGCTCGGCGTCTGGATCGCGGGCCCGGCCGCCGGCGGCATCCTCGCCGACTGGGGCGCCGACGTGGTGAAGATCGAGCCGCCCGGCGTCGGCGATCCGGCGCGCCTCTTCGCGCGCATGCTCGGCGCCGACCTCCCCTTCAACCCGCCCTTCGAGATGGACAACCGCAGCAAGCGCTCGATCGGGCTCGATCTCACGCGGCCCGAGGGCCGCGCGCTCGGGCTCGAGCTGATCGACCGCGCCGACGTATTCCTCACGAACGTGCGCCCGAAGGGCCTCGCGCGGCTCGGCCTCGACCCCGCGAGCCTGCTCGAGCGCAACCCGCGCCTCGTCTACGGCGAGATCACCGGCTACGGCCGTGAGGGCCCCGACGCCGACAAGGCCGCCTACGACATCGCCGGCTTCTGGGCGCGCTCCGGCATCGCGCACATGCTGACACAGCCCGGTGTCCACCCGCCGTTCCAGCGCGGCGGCATGGGCGACCACGGCACTGGCCTCGCTGCCGCCGGCGCTATCTCCGCGGCGCTCTTCCAGCGCGAGCGCTCCGGCAAGGGCCAGCTCGTGAGCACCTCGCTGCTCCGCCAGGGCGTCTACACCCTGTCCTTCGACCTCGCGACGGCGCTCCGCTTCGGCGTCGGCCTGGCTGTGGGAAATCGCAAGGCGATGGGCAACCCGTGCATCAACGTCTACGCCGACCGCGACGGGCGCTGGTTCTGGATCGTGGGGCTCGAGGGCGAGCGCCACTGGCCGCCGCTCGCGCGCTCCGTCGGCCGGCCGGAGTGGCTCACGGATCCGCGCTTCGCGACGCCCGCCGAGCGCGCGAAGCACGCGGCGGCCCTCATCGCCGAGCTCGACGCCATCTTCGCGACGAAGCCCCTCGCCGAGTGGAAGCCGATCTTCGACGCGACGGAGGACTTCTGGTGGTCGCCGGTCCAGAACCTCGAGGAGGTAATGGCGGATCCCCAGGTGCGTGCCGCGGGTGGCTTCGTCGAGGTGCCGGACGGCGACGCGACGACGCTCCTGCCGCACACGCCGGCCGACTTCCACGGGACGCCGGCGAGCCCGCGCTGGATGGCGCCGCGGCTCGGGCAGCACTCGGACGAGGTGCTGCGCGAGCTCGGCAAGGACGAGTCCGAGCGTAAGGCGCTCTTCGAGAAGGGAGTGGTGATCGGATGACACATGTGCGCGCGAACGGGATCGAGATCGAGTACGACAGCTTCGGCTCCGCCTCGGGGCGGCCCCTGCTCCTGATCATGGGGCTCGGCGGCCAGTCGCTGCTCTGGGACGAGGGCTTCTGCGGCGCGCTCGCGGAGCGCGGCCACTTCGTGGTGCGCTTCGACAACCGCGACGTCGGCCTCTCGACCAAGTTCGACGCCGCGGGCATCCCGAACGTGCTCGAGCTGATGCAGAAGAGCGCTGCCGGCGTACCGCTCGACGTGCCCTACACGCTCGACGACATGGCCGACGACGCCGCGGGCCTGCTCGACGCGCTCGCCCTCGAGAGCGCCCACGTGTGCGGCGCGTCGATGGGCGGCATGATCGCGCAGACACTTGCGATGAGGCACCCGCGCCGGCTCCGGAGCCTCGTCTCGATCATGTCGAGCACCGGGAACCCGAGCTTGCCGCCCGCGAAGCCCGAGGCGATGGCGGTGCTGATGACGCCGCCGCCGACCGATCGCGCGGGCAGCCTCGACGCCGCCGTCCGGACCTGGCGCACGATCGGGAGCCCGGGCTTCCCCTTCGACGAGGCGAAGATCCGCGAGCGCGCCGGGCGCATGTACGATCGCAGCTTCCACCCGCAAGGAACGGCGCGCCAGCTCGCGGCGATCCTCGCGCACGGGAGCCGCGTCGAGAAGCTCCGCGGGGTCGACACGCCGACGCTCGTGATCCACGGCGCCGCCGACCCGCTCGTGCCGCTCGAGGGCGGGCAGGACACCGCGCGCTCGATCCCGGGCGCCGAGCTGCTCGTGATCGAGGGGATGGGCCACGACCTCCCGGAGGGCGCCTGGCCGCAGCTCGTGGGTGCGATCAGCGAGCACACCGCGAAGGCGGAAGCGAGGCACGCGCGGTGAAGACGGGGACGTTCGGCAGGAAGGCAAGTTGTTCCGCGCTGCTCACGCTCGCCCTCGCGTGCGGCGGCGCGGGCTCCGACCCGGGCGCCGAGATCTCGCCCGAGGAGCTGCTCGCTGCGGCCGGCCAGGCCGGCGCGCCGCTCGTCCTCGACGTGCGGAGCCCGGAGGAGTTCGCGTCGGGGCACGTGCCGGGCGCGCGGAACGTCGAATACGACGAGGTGGCGGCGCGCCTCGGCGAGCTCGGCTCCGCGCGCGAGGTGGTGGTCTACTGCGAGCGGGGCGGCCGCGCCGCGAAGGCCGAGGAGGTGCTCCGCCAGGCGGGCTTCACGGTGCGCCACCTCGCGGGCGACATGAGCGGCTGGCGCGCAGCGGGGCGCCCGATCGAGCGCTGATCACCTGAGGCGGAGGCGCGGCGGGCCCGGCACCACACGGCCGATCACCGCTGCGCCCGCGTCGCCCTCCTCCCGCAGCGCAGCGACGGCGGCGTCCGCGTGCTCGGCGGCGACGCCGAAGAGCAGGCCTCCCGAGGTCTGCGGGTCGAAGAGGAGCGCGCCGCGCGGCTCCGCCTCGAGCGCGTGGGCGTCCGCGAGCGCCTCGGCCGCCGCGACGTTCTGCGCGTGGAAGGTGGAGCGGAGCCCGAGGGCGAGGAGCGCGAGCGCACCGGGGAGTGCGGGAAGCGCGGCCGCCTCGAGCTCGGCGGCAACGCCGCTGGCCCGGAGCAGGAGCCCGAGGTGGTGCGCGAGCCCAAAGCCCGAGACGTCGGTGCACGCGCGCACGCCGAAGCGGCGCACGAGCGCGGCCGCACCGTCGTTCGCGCGCAGCATCGAGGCATGTGCGGCCTCGACCCAGGCGCCGCTTGCGCGGCCCTGCATGTCGGCCGCGAGCACCACTCCCGTCCCGAGCGGTTTGGTGAGGATCAGCCGGTCGCCGACAGCGAGGCCGTCGAGCCCGAGCGGCGCCTTCCCGCGCGCGAGCTTCCCGATCACGGCGAAGCCCACCTGGAGCTCGCTCCCCGTCGTGGTGTGGCCGCCGACCAGCGAGACGCCGAGCGGCTCGAGCGCCGCGCGCGCGCCGGCGAGCACCTCGGTGAGCGCCGCGGCGCGCGCGCCTTCCGGGAGCGTCACCCACGCGAGCGCATGCCGCGGGCGCCCACCCTTGGCCCAGACGTCGGAGAGCGCGTTCACCGCGGCGACGCGGCCCACGAGCCACGGGTCGTCCGTGAAGGCGCGAAAGCCGTCAACGCTCGCGAGGAGCACGTCGCCCGACGCGGTCCGGAACGCGGCCGCGTCGTCCGGCCTCGCGAGCCCGAGCAGCACCGCGTCGTCGTGGAGCGGCGGCGGGAGTGCGCCGAGCGCGCGCGCGAGCGCCTCCGCGTCGAGCTTCGCGGCGCAGCCGCCGCACGCCATCGGCTCGCTGCCCATCACGGGCAGGCTCTCCGCGCGGAAGCGCGCGACGAAGCGGCGGTCGATCGCGTCCTTCACTCGCCACACCGCGCGCCCGGAGAGCGCGAGCCCCCACTTGCCGCCGAGGGCGCGCTTCCCGCCGAGGTTCAGGAGCGCGAGGAAGTCGCGCTGCGGGCGGTAGCGGCGGAGCGCGTCTCCCGCGAGGCGCGCGCGCAGGTTCGCGTCGAGGATCGGCCCGGCGCGCACGGCGTAGACGCCCGCCTTCGGCACCCACGGATGCGCGTCCAGCGCGGCGCAGTCGCCGACCGCGAAGAGGTCGGCGGCGTCCACGCACTCGAAGGTGTCCGCGACGCGGAGGAAGCCCGCGGCGTCCTTCGGTGCATCCACCGAGGCGAGCAATGGCAGGGGCGCGGCCCCGGTCGCCCAGAGTACGAGGTCGGCGGGCTCGGCCGCGCCGCCGGCCGCGACCACGCCCTCCGCCTCCACGCGCTCGACGCGCACGCCGAGCCGCAGTCGGATGCCGCGGCGCCCGGCCTCGCGCACGGCGGCGTCCGCGAGCCGGCGCGAGGCGCCGGGCAGGAGCTCCATCGAGTCGGCGAGCAGCGTGAAGCTGGCCGCCCGGCCCTCGGCCTCGAGGCGCGCCGCCAGCGTGAACGCAACCTCGGCGCCCGCTGCTCCCCCGCCCACCACGACGACGCGAAGCGTTGCGTCGCCGCGCAGCGCGTGCGCCGCCGCGAGCGCCGCGTCGAGCCGCTCCACGAAGCCGACGATCGGGCGCGTGGCGAGGGCGTGCTCGCGCACGCCGGGAAGCTCGAGCCCGCGCACCGCGCCGCCGACGTCGAGGCTCGCGACGTCGTACGCGAGCGGGGGCCTGCCGGCGAGCGCGATCGTCCTCCGCTTCGGATCGACGCCGCACGCGGCGGCGAGGATCACGCGTGCGCCCGCGCGCTTCGCGAGGGGATGCACGTCGATCGCGAGGTCGTGGGCCGCGTAGTCGCCCGCCACGAAGCCCGGCACCATGCCGGAGTAGACCGCCTCCGGCCGGTCGAGCACGACGCTCACGCGCACGCCCGGGAGCGGGCGCATCGCAAAGCGCCGGATCACCTGCACGTGGGCATGGCCACCGCCCACGAGCACGAGCTCTCGCGGCATCAGGAGCCCGTACTAGCGCTTGGCCACGTCGGCCAGCGCCATCACCTGCGCGCGCGGCTGCTCGGGCTGCTCCTGCGGCAGCTGGAAGCGCCAGAAGATCGTGCCCGTGGGCCGGCCCTCGGTCGCGAGCCAGTTCGGCACGCCGGGATCGCGGTGCGCGATCACGATGCGATAGCTGCCGTCCGGCTCGAGCTTCATCTGCTTGCGGTTCAGCGAGATGCGCTGGCCGCGGTACTCGAAGCTCGCCATCCAGCGGTTCCAGAGCACGACGTTCGCGAAGCTGCACTTCGGGAGGCGCCCCGTCATCACGAGCGCCTCGTCCGGCTTCAGGACGAACGGACCCATGCTGTAGGCGTTGTCGACCGCGTGCCAGGCCGAGACGTCGTCGCGGCCGCCCTGGAGCGCGGGCGGGCCGAGCTGGTTCGGCACGGTCGAGACCCAGGCGGGCTGCGCCTTCGGATCGCGCGGGGGCATGCCGAGCGTGCTGTCCCGGAAGAAGCGCCCCGCGGCGCGGATGCGCCGCGCGCTCTCGGCGTCGGAGAGCGGCGGCGGCGGCCCCACCGGATCGAGCGGTTCGATCGAGAGCGGGACCCGGAGCACGGGGTCGAGCTGCGCCGAGAGCGCGTTCTCGAAGTAGTGGCGCGTGGTGACCGAGACCGTCTTCGCGTCGAGGGGGACGCCGTTCCGCCCGGAAGCGCCCGGTCCGACGACGAGCTCGTAGCTGCCGTCCGCCGCGACGTCGAACTGCTTGTCGTTGCGGGCGGCCGTGATGCCGGCCGCCTCGTTCGTCTCGGCGCCCTGGAACGTGAAGGAGGTGTAGACGGCGCCGGCCACGTTACCGCGGATGCGGAAGCGCCGGTCGCCGCGCAGCACGGTGAAGAAGTAGTGCGCGTCGGGGTTGTCGCCGAGGTACTTCCGCGTGGGCGACGGCATCGGCATCCACCAGGGCCGCTCGGGGTCGCCCTCGAAGTAGAGGTCGATGCTCGCGGCGAGCAGGTGGAGCAGCACGCGGTGGCCGTCGATCACGTCCTGCGGCGAGCGCACGTTCCACTCGGCGGAAAGCGTGCGGCGCTCGGCCTCCGCCACGAGCGCGAGGAGCTCCGCGAACGCCTTCCGGCTCTCGGGCCCCATCGCGTCGGGAGACGGCGCGCCCGCCTGCGCGAGCGCGGCCTCGGGCAGGAGGCTCCGCCACGGCAGCGCCGCGAGCCCGCCCGCGACCCCCACGCCCTTCACGAAGTCACGCCGCCTCATCCCGTCTTCCTCGGCTCGCGGGCGTCGCGCGCGGGCGCCTCGGCGGGCGGCGTGTACCAGTGCTCGGGCGGCACCACGACGGGCGACTCGGGCTGCCAGCGGAAGTGCGGCGACATGATCTGGACGCCGTGCTCGTTGAAGACGTCCTGGATCGCCGCATGGAGGCGGGACTGGACGAGCGGGCGGTCGGCGGAATGTTCGATCTGGGCCACGAGCTGGTACTCCACGTAGAAGTCCGAGAGGGCGCGCTGCACCACGTAGGGGGCGGGCTCCCGGCGCACGCCTTCGGTGCGTTGGGCCGCGAGCTCGAGCAGCCCGTGCACCTGCCGCCAGGGCGCGTCGTAGCCGATCGTGACGGTGGCGCTCACCAGCGCGCCGCCTCCGGGCGCGAAGCGCGTGAAGTTCACCGTCGGGGAGCTGACCACCACCCCGTTCGGGACCGTGATCTCCTCGTTCCGCACGTTGCGGATCTTGGTCGACAGCGCACCGCGGCGGATGACCGTGCCCTCGACGTCTCCGATCTTCACGTAGTCGCCCTCGCGGAATGCGCGCGAGTACACCACGACCAGCCCGCTCATCGCCTGGCTCACGATGCTGGCGGAGCCGAGCGACAGCATCAGGCCGGCGAGCACGCCGATGCCGCGGAAGACCTCGCTGTCGGAGCCCGGGATGAACGGAAACGCTGCGGCGACCGCGAACAGCCAGACCACGCCGACCACGATGCGGCGCGTCGCCTCGGCCGTCTCCGCGTCGAGCCACGGGCCCCGCACGCGCCCGTACTGGACGGACCGGAAGAGCTGCCCGACGAGACGCGTGACGATGCGCGTGACGAGCAGGATCACGAGCACGGTGAAGAAGCCGGGGATGCCCTCGACCAGGCTCGACGCGATCATACGGCCGACGTCGAACAGGTAGTTCCCGAGACGATTGCCCCAGGGCGCACTGTACGGGAACTGGACGAAGACGAAGGTCAGCCAGAGGTAGGCGAGCAGCGCGACGAGGCCCCACGCGAGCGCATCCACGCCGTACTTGGCCGCGAGCAGGGCGTAGCGGCGCAGATCGACGCCGAGCCGCGTGACCCGGCGCAGCTGGCGCTCGGACGCGGCGAAGAGGTGCACCGTCAGGAAGCGGCGACTCCGCACGATCACCGCCAGCATCAGGGCGAAGAACGCGGTGGCGCCGAGCGCGAGCAGGACTGCGCGTACCAACCGGGTCGGATCGCCTTGCAGCACGCGCGCGGCGAGGGCCTCGCGCAGGCGCTCCGCGGCTCCCTCGGCGACCTCGGCGAGCGTCTCATCGCCTTCCGGATCGACGTCCCCCGGATAGACGCGCACCACCGGCACCCCGCCGACGGCGATCTCGATGCCCTCTTCGCCGGCGGTCGCGAACCGACCGCTCGTGACCGCGCCCTTCAGCTCCTCGAGGGGTAGGGCGTCGATGCGCTCCTCCATGTAGGCGGCGCGCGCCGCGGGGGGGCGGCTCCCGATCGTCTTGCGCAGCACCACGATCGGCCGGTTCCAGACCTCGAGCGTGGCCTCGGCGTGCGCCTCGGGAGCCGGCTGGGCATGGCTCGCGGAGGCGAGTCCGAGCAGGGCGCCGGCCAGGAGCAGCGCGAGGCGAGTGGGAACGGCGCGAGACATCGGAGCTCCGAGCGAGCGCTCCAGTCTACGCGAACTCGCCCTATGCTGCGCTGCCATGACGGCCCTCGAGCTCCGCGAGAGCGCGGTGGTGGTGACGGGCGCCTCGAGCGGAATCGGCGCCGCGCTCGCCCGCGCGCTCGCGAAGCGCGGCGCGGCGGTGGCTCTCGTGGCGCGGCGGGCAGAAAGGCTCCGCGCGCTCGCCGACGAGATCGCGGCGGCGGGCGGCCGCGCGAGCGTCCACCCGGGCGACGTCGCGGACGCGGCGCACGTCGAGCGCTCCGCCGAGGAGGTGATCTACCGCTACGGCCGGATCGACGGACTCGTGAACGCCGCCGGCTTCGTCCACCACGGGCTCGTGAAGGACCATCCGCCGAGCGAGGTGGCGCGCCTCGTCGAGGTGAACCTGCTCGGGACGCTTCACTGGACGCAGGCGCTGCTGCCGTCGCTCCGCGCGCGGGGCGCAGGCTTCATCGTGAACGTGTCGTCCTTCGCGGCCCTGATCCCGCAGCCCGACGAGGCCGTCTACTCGGCGACGAAGGCCGCGGTGACGGCCTTCTCCCTCGCGCTCGCGAGCGAGGTCGCGCCACTCGGGATCCACGTGCTGGCCGTGCACCCGGTGCTGGTCGAGACAGAGATGTTCACGTCGGAGGTGATGGCGCGCATGCCGAAGGGCTCGGAGAAGCGCTTCATCTCGGCGGGCGCCTTCGCGCAGGAGACGCTCGCGGCGCTCGCGCGGCGCGAGCGCTCGGTCGTGATCCCGCGCTCGTACCGCTGGGTCGTGCGCCTGCGCGCGCTCGCGCCCGAGCGCTTCGACCGCATCGTCGCGAAGACCCGCCTCGCCGCGCTCTCGGACGTGACGCGCTAGCGGGGACGCGCGCTAGCGGGGACGATCTTCGCTAGCGGGGACGTTCTTTGCCTGGTTGACTCGTTGGCCCCACCCTCGGGGCGCCAGGTCAACTAGGCAAAGAACGTCCCCGTCAGCCGCCGACCTGGTACATCTCGATGCGGCGCGGGGAGCTTCGCTCCCGGCTGGCGCGCTCCTCGGAATAGCGGTCGGCGCGGCGCTGCCAGACGCCCGTCATCAGCGCGAGCAGCTCCGCTTCGGAGGCGCCGCTCCGGAGCGGCGCCTTGAGGTCGCGCCCTGCGGCGGCGAACAGGCACGTCACGAACGAGCCGTCGGCCGTGAGGCGCGCGCGCGTGCAGTCGCCGCAGAAGGGCGCCGTCACCGAGGCGATCACGCCGATCTCGCCGGAGCCGTCCCTGTAGCGCCAGCGCCGCGCCACCTCGCCGCGGTAGTTCGGCTCGGCGGTCTCGAGCGGCAGCTCGGCGTCGATCGCCGCCACGATCTCGCGCGCGGAGAAGACCTGCGCCGGGTCCCAGGCGTTCTTCGTCCCGACGTCCATGTACTCGATGAAGCGCACGATGTGGCCGGTGCCCTGGAAGCGGCGCGCGAGCTCGACCACGGTGTGGTCGTTCACGCCGCGCTGCACCACGCAGTTCACCTTGATCGGCCCGAGCCCCGCGGCCGCCGCCGCCGCGATGCCCTCGAGCACGCGCGCGGGCGAGGAGTGCCCGCCGCTCATCTCGCGGAACACGGCGGCGTCGTGACTGTCGAGCGAGACGGTGACGCGGCCGAGCCCTGCGCGCGCGAGCGGCTCGGCCAGGCGGGGCAGCAGGTGCCCGTTCGTGGTGAGCGCGAGGTCCTCCACGCCGGGGATCGCAGCCAGCAGCGCGACCAGGTGCGGAAGCTCCGCGCGGAGCAGCGGCTCGCCCCCGGTGAGGCGGAGCTTCCTCGCGCCGAGCCGGACGAAGAGCTGCGCCAGCCGCGCGATCTCCTCGAAGGAGAGGATCTCGGGCTTCGGCAGGAAGCGGTAGCGCTCGCCGAAGACCTCGGCGGGCATGCAGTAGGGACAGCGGAAGTTGCAGCGGTCGGTGACGGAGATGCGGACGTCGCGGAGCCGGCGGCCCCGTGTGTCGGCGACGTCGCCCTCCGCGTCCATCAGTCGGTGTAGCTCCACTTCTCCTTGTTGGCCTTCACCTGCTCGGGCGAGGGCTTCGCGTGCTCGGTCGTCTCGGGCACCTGGAACTCCTCCTTCGCGTCCTTGATCGCCGCGTTCAGCGCGATGTCGGCCTGGAACACGTCGGGCACGCGCTCGTCCTCGAAGATCGCCTCCCACGGGCACTCGGGCTCGCAGACGCCGCAGTCGATGCACTCCTCCGGGTCGATGTAGAGCTGGTTCGGCCAGGTGTCGCGGTCTTCGCCGGTGTACTCGTAGATGCAGTCGACCGGGCAGACCTCCACGCAGGCTTGGTCGACGCAGTCGCGGCAGAGGCTCGTGATCACCCAGGGCATCGTCTCTCCATTCGGATTCGTGTGGCGCGCTCGGGCCCCCCGCCCGCGCGGGCCTGACATATATCCCGGGAGGGCGCTCGGGGGAAACCCGTCGGAAGAATCTTGACTGATCCGTAGACAATCGTACCCTGCCCCGCTACTCCCCGCGTACGAGGGCGCCCCTTGCAGACAGAGTGCGGCGCGTTGGAGGACGGTGATGGCCCTGTCGGAAGGGACCCGGAAGCGCATCCAGGACCTGGTCGGGTCGGATCGGGTGGTGCTGTTCATGAAGGGGAACCGCCGGATGCCCCAGTGCGGGTTCTCCGCGCAGGTGATCCGGATCCTCGATTCCCACCTGCCGAGCTACACGACCGTGGACGTGCTCCAGGACCCCGAGGTGCGCAACGGCATCAAGGACTTCACGCAGTGGCCGACCATCCCGCAGCTCTACGTCGACGGTGAGTTCGTGGGCGGATGCGACATCGTGACCGAGATGGAGCAGAGCGGAGAGCTCGAGCCGCTCCTGGAGGGGAAGACGGGCTAGACGCCCCGACGGGCGCTACCCGTCGCGCCATGGCCGCCGACCCCTCGATCGTGGACGTCGCGGACGCCGACTTCGCACGCGAGGTGCTCGAGCACTCGGCCCGCGTCCCGGTGATCGTGGACTTCTGGGCGCCGTGGTGCGGGCCCTGCCGGCAGCTCGGGCCGGCGCTCGAGCGGGCGGTCGGGGAGCAGCGCGGGCTCGTGCGGCTCGCCAAGGTGAACGTGGACGAGTCGCCGGAGGTCGCGCGGCAGTTCCGCGTGCAGAGCATCCCGCTCGTGATCGCGTTCAAGGACGGCGCGCCGGTCGCGGAGTTCCTGGGCGCGCAGCCCGAGCCGGTGGTGAGGCGCTTCGTCGCGAGCCTGGTGCCGAGCGAGGCCGACCGCCTCGCGCAGGACGGGGTCGAGCTGTTCGCCGCGGGCCACGCGAACGCGGCCGAGGAGCGCTTTCGCGCCGCGCTCGAGAAGGACGCGCGGCACGCGCAGGCGCTCCTCGGGCTCGCCCGGGTGCTCGGCGCGGGGGGCAAGGCCGCGGAGGCGCTCGACCTGCTCGAGCGGATCGTGAGCGCGCCGCCCGCAGTCGAGCAGGAGGCGGCGCGGCTCGCGGCGGAGCTCCGCACCGGGAGCGCGCCCGCCGCCGACCTCGACGCGGCCCGCGCGCGCGCCACCGCTGCGCCCGACGACCTCGCCGCGCAGCTCGAGCTCGGGCGCGCGCTCGCGGCAGCGCGGCGCTACGACGAGGCGCTGCCGGTGCTGCTCGCGCTGGTCGAGCACGACAAGAGCTTCGCCGACGAGGCGGCGCGGAAGGCGATGGTGGACATCTTCGACGTGCTCGGCCGCGACCACCCGCTCGTCGACGACTACCGCCCCGCCCTCTCCCGCGTCCTCTTCCGCTAGCCGTCAGAACGGGGACGTGACGGGCACTAGACTCGGGGCATGGCGCGCGGATTCGTGGTGCACCCGACGTACCGGGTCCGCGGGGGCGTCCCCGTGGTGCAGCTCTACGGCCGCCTCGAGACGGGCGAGCCGTTTCTCGTCGAGGACGACCGCTTCCGCCCCTACTTCTTCGCGCCGCGCGGGAGCGAGGCCGCGCTCGCCGGCGAGCCCGAGGTGCGCTTCGACGCGAGCGCCCTCCGCGACCTCGCGAGCGCGCCGCTCGTGCGCGTCGAGACGAACGTCCCCGGCGCGGTGCCGCGCCTCCGCGAACGCCTCCAGGCCGCCGGCCACGCCGCGCTCGAGGCCGACGTCCGCTTCGTCTACCGCTACCTGATCGACCACGGCATCCGCGCCACGCTCGCGGTCCACACGCGCGGGACGGTCGACGCCCGCGGCCTGGTGCGCTTCGTGAACCCCGCGCTCTCCGGCGAGCCCGCCGACGTCGCGCTCCGCACCCTCTCACTCGACCTCGAGACCACGCCCGACGCGAGCCGCGTGCTCTCCGCCGCGCTCGTCGGCGCGGGCGTCGAGGAGGTCCACCTCGTGGCGCGGCGCCCCGTCGCGGGCGCGATCGTCCACCCCGAAGAGCCGGCGCTCCTCTCCGCGCTCGTCGCGCGCATCCGCGCCCTCGACCCCGACCTCCTCCTCGGCTGGAACGTGGTCGACTTCGACCTGCGCGTGCTCGTCGCGCGCTGCGAGGCCTCTGGCATCCCCTGCCATCTCGGCCGGGCGCCCGAGGCGCCACGCCTCCTCACCGACCCGGGGCCGATGCGCCAGTCGCGAGCGGAGGTGCCCGGCCGCATGGTGCTCGACGGCATCCCGCTCGTGCGCGACGCGCTCCGCCTCCCGGACTACCGCCTCGACACCGTCGCGCGCGCCGTCGTCGGCCGCGGCAAGCAGATCGACCCCGAGGCGCCCGACGCCGCGCGCGAGATCCTGCGCATGTGGCGAGAGGACCCCGAGGCGCTCGTCGCCTACAACCTCGAGGACGCGCGCCTCGTGCCCGAGATCCTCGCGAAGGAGGGCCTCCTCGCGCTCGCGCTCGAGCGGAGCCGCCTCTCCGGCATGCAGCTCGACCGCGTCGGCGCGAGCATCGCCTCCTTCGACCTGCTGTACCTGCCGGAGCTCCGCCGCCGCGGCTTCGTGGCGCCCTCCGCCGACCCCGAGCGCAAGCAGGAGCTGCTGCGCGGCGGCACGCTCCTCGAGCCGCGCCCCGGGCTCCACCAGCGCGTCGCCGTCTTCGACTTCAAGAGCCTCTACCCGAGCCTGATCCGCACCTTTTCGCTCGATCCGCTCGCGCACGCGCGGGCTGGCGATGACACCGACGCGATCACCGCGCCGAACGGCGCGCGCTTCTCGACGCGCGACGCCATCCTGCCCGCGGTCATCGAACGCTTCCGCGAGCGGCGCGAGGACGCGAAGGCGCGCGGCGACCGCCACGCCGACCAGGCGATCAAGATCATGATGAACGCCCTCTACGGCGTGCTCGGTGCGGCGTCCTGCCGCTTCTTCGACCCCGCCGTCGCGAACGCGATCACCGGGTTCGGCCAGGAGATCCTCCACTGGACGCAGGCCGCCTTCGAGGCGGCGGGCGTCGCCGTCCTCTACGGCGACACCGACTCCGTGTTCGTGCAGCTCCCCGAGGCGTCCGACGGTGGCGCGCTCCGCGAGACCGCGGAGAAGCTCCGCGCGCGCGTCGAGGCCGACGTCGCCGCGCGCATCCAGGCGCGCCACGGCGTGCCCTCGCGCCTCGAGCTCGAGCTGGAAACGATCTTCGAGCAGCTGCTGCTCCCGCGCGTGCGCGGCGGCCGGAAGGGCAGCAAGAAGCGCTACGCCGGCTGGGTGGACGGCCGGCTCGTGGTGGTCGGCCTCGAGGCGGTGCGGCGCGACTGGCCCACGCTCGCGCACCGCCTCCAGGAGGGCATGCTCGAGCGCCTCTTCACCGGCCGCGACCCCGCGCCCTTCGTACGCGAGCTCGTCGCGAGCCTCCGCGCCGGCGCCTGCGACGAGGAGCTCGTCTACGTGAAGCGGCTCCGGAAGGGTGGGCTCGAGCGCTACGCCGCGAACGCACCGCACGTCCAGGCTGCGCGCAAGGCGGGCCGCATGCCGGGCGGCGTGGTCCGCTACGTGGTGACGCGGAGCGGCCCCGAGCCGGTGCTCCCCGGCCGGCCGCTCCCGCCCGCGATCGACCACGTGCACTACGTCCAGAAGGTCGTCGAGCCGGTGGCCGACGCGATCCTCGAGCTCGTCGGCAGCTCGTTCGGCGAGGCGGTCGGGGAGCCGACCCAGCTCTCGCTCCTCTGAGGCGGGGCCTTGCGCGGGCCGGGCGGGGATTGTATCTGATCCAACAATCCTGAATCAGATACAAATCCGGAGGGCCGCATGGCACGCGCCGCACCGCAGCGCGACGACCGCAGGGGCCTGATCGCAAAGGCGCTCTACCGCTGCATCAGCCGGCAGGGCTACGCGAACACGAGCCTCCGCGACGTCGCCGAGCAGGCCGGGATGTCGGCCAGCCACGTCGGGTACTACTTCGACAACAAGGCCTCGATCCTCGAGTTCTACGCGGTACAGGTCTGCGATCAGAACCTGGCCTCGCTGCCGGACCTCGCCGAGGCCGACCTCGGGCGGCTGATCGACGCGATCGCGACCTTCTGCCTCGGCGAGGGCCAGACGAGCACGGGGATGCTCGGCATGATCCAGGAGCTCACGGGCCTGGCCGTACACGACCCCCGGCTCCACGAGATCAAGGCGAAGCACACGGCCGCCTGGCGCGCATACCTCGAGTCCGTGTTCGAGCGCGCCCGGCTCCCGAAGGGACTCACGGCGCGGGAGGCGGCGTGGCTCGCGCACGCCATGCTGGTCGGTCTCAACACCAACGCGCTCTTCGATCGCGAGCTCGATCGCGCGGTCGCGCACGTCCTCTTCCGCCGGACGCTGCGCGAGCTCGCCGGGCTGGAGACAGCCCCCGCCGAGCGCGCCGCATCGCAGCTGCGAATGCCCAGAAGGAGGGGAGCGCGATGAAGTTCGGGATCTTCTACGAGCACCAGCTGCCTCGACCCTGGAGCGAGAGGAGCGAATACGAGCTGCTCCAGAACTCGCTCGCGCAGATCGAGCTGGCCGATCGCCTGGGCTACGACTTCGCTTGGGAGGTGGAGCACCACTTCCTGGAGGAGTACTCGCACTCCTCGGCTCCCGAGGTGTTCCTGGCAGCCGCGAGCCAGCGGACGAAGCAGATCCGGCTCGCGCACGGGATCATCCAGCTCACCACGAACCACCCGGCCCGTGTCGCCGAGCGCGTCAGCACGCTCGACCTGCTGAGCCACGGCCGCGTCGAGCTCGGCATCGGCGAGGGCTCGAGCATCACGGAGCTCCATCCCTTCGGCCGCCGCTTCCGCGACAAGCGCGCGGTGTGGGAAGATGCCGTGCGCGCCCTGATGCCGATGTTCACGAGCACGGACTGGGAGTACCACGGCGAGCACTTCGACCTCCCGCGGCGCAACGTCCTTCCGAAGCCGTTCCAGAAGCCGCATCCGCCGCTCTGGGTGGCGTGCTCCCAGATCGAGACCATCGCGATGGCCGGGCGGCGCGGAATGGGGGCCCTCGGTTTCCAGTTCGTGTCGGCCGAGGCCGCGCACGCCTGGGTGCACGCCTACTACAACGCCTTCCTGAACGAGCTCGAGAAGCTCACGGAGTACGAGACGAACCCGAACATCGCGCTGGTGAGCGGCTTCATGTGCTGCGAGACCGACGAAGAGGCTCTGCGCAAGGCAGACGGCTGGACCTTCTTCCAGTTCGCCCTGCGCTACTACGCGTCGCGCGGCGCACCCGTAGAGCCGGGTGCCACCAGTCTGTGGCAGGAGTACCAGGGCTGGAAGGAGACGCCGCAGGCCCGCGCGCAGCACATGTCGGGGCTGGTCGGCTCGCCCGACACGATCCGGAAGAAGCTCCAGAAGTTCGAGGGATCGAACATCGACCAGGTGATCCTGCTGAACCAGGCCGGCAGGAACACCCACGAGGACATCTGCGCGAGCCTGGAGCTCTTCGCGAAAGAAGTGATGCCGGAGTTCCACGCGCGCGACGTCGAACATCAGCGCTGGAAGCGGGCGGTTCTCACCCGGGAGCTCGAGCTCCCGCCGATCGACACGTCCGCCTACGGCTTCAAGCGGGGAACGCTCGAACTTCCGGGGAAGAACGCGGCGGGCGTGCGGTCCTGATTCCCCGTCGCTTCGAGAACGCTCAGCCGAGGAGCTGGAGCGTCCACCACGCGTAGATCAGCATCTGCGCGAAGAAGAGCGTCGCCCGGAGCATCACCGCGGGAACGCTGGTCGAGACGATGTGCGTGATCGACTGCGCGAGGCGCGCGTAGAGCACCCAGGGCGCGAGCGGATCGGTCACGGCGAGCTGGCCGAGCGCGTTCGCCACAAAGGCGATCGCGACGAAGGCGGGCAGCGTCTCGAAGCAGTTGTCGCGCGCGCGCGTGAGGCGCTCGCCGAAGCCGGGGAGATCGGAGCCGCTCGGCGTGAAGGTGTTCGCGGCCCTCCGGCCGGAGAAGACGAGCCCCGTCCGGAAGACGCCGAGGGCGAGGCTCAAGAGCACGAGCCAGCCGGCGAAGCCGAGGACAGCGCTCAACGTGCTGGACATTGCCTTCCTCCCGGGCGCGAGCGGCGCGAGCGTATCACGGCGCCCGCGCCCCCCGGCCGGTAGCGTGGGGTCCGCGAGGGACGCCGCACTCCCAGCCCGAGGCGACGCGCTGGGCGCTTGCGGCGCTCGCGGCCGTGGGCCGCCTCACGCGACGGCTTCCTCGAGCGGCTCGCGGGCGCGCAGGGGGAGGACGGCGGGCTGGCCGATCGACTGGCCCTTGCCCGGGAGCACGGCCGTGAGCGAGTGGCGGGCGATCAAGACGCTCGCGGCGCTCGAGACCCTCAGCGCGCACGGCCGGCTCTGAGGCCTAGCTCTCCGTCACGAGCTCCAGCACCGACGCCTCGCCGGGGACGCCGATCCGGAGCGGGAAGCCGTAGAAGCCGGTGCCGCGGTGGACGTAGAGGCGACCCTTGCCGTGGCCGAAGAGGCCGTGGTCGGGCCACTTCGAGCGCGAGAGCACCGTCCAGTCGAGGCCGAGCGAGACGAGCCCGACCTGGCCGCCGTGCGTGTGGCCCGAGAGCGTGAGGTCCACCTCGCCCTTCGGGACGTCGTGGAAGTTCCGCGGGTCGTGGAGGAGGAGCAGCCGCAGGTGCCCGTCGCGACGCGGGAAGCGCGCCAGGAGCGCCTGGATCCGCTCCTTGCGCTCGGTACGGTACCAGTCGGCGCCCACGATCTGCACCGGCCCGACCGGGGTCTCGACCCGCACCTCGTCGTCCACCAGCAGGCGCACGCCGTTCGCGGCGAGAGCGCCGGCCACCTCCTCGGGCGCCTCGTGGTCGTGATTGCCGAAGATCGCGAAGGCGCGCCCCTCGGCGCGGCGCACGGGGGCGAGCGCCTCGGTGAGCGCGCCGGGCGTGCCGTTGCCCTCCATGGTCAGGAAGTCGCCGGTGAGGAGCACCAGGTCGGGGTCGTGGTCGAGGAGCTCGTCGATTCGGCGGCGGAGGCGGTGGATCGGGGCCCAGGGCCCGAGGTGGGGGTCCGTGATCTGGACGATCCGGAGCGGTCGTTCCTCGGAGTGGTGCACCTCGCCCCAGCCCCGGCGCTCGACCGGGAGGCGCGTCAGCGACTCGGGCTCCGCGCCGCCGAGCGTCACGCGCACGATCTCCCGGCGCGGCCGGAGCGAGGTCGCGACCGAGAAGCCGATCACCGCGATCGGGATCAGGTCGAGCCAGTGGAGCGCGGAGAGGAGCCCCGCGGCGTCCACGGCCCAGAGGCTGATGCGGACGGGCGCCAGCGCGAGGAGAAATGGGAGCGAGAGCGCGCCGAGCGCGACGAAGGCCTGCGCCGGCACGCTCACCGCCCAGCGGAACGCGCGCGTCCGGAGCCGTGCGCGGACGAGCGAAGCGAAGTGCAGGCCCGTCACCGCGAGCGCGTACGCGAAGAGCCAGCCCACGGCGGGGCCCGCGACGGGGCCGAGCAGCGCCTGGAGCCGGATCCCGAGCGCGACGCCGGCCGGGAACGAGAAGGCCAGCACCACTGCGGCGAAGATCCCGTAGGTGCGACCCCGCGCGTGGGCCGCCCACATCGGGATCCCGATCCCCACGGTGAGCGCGAGCGCGGGCAGCAGCCAGACGGGAGGTGAAGCGAGTGTCATCAGGCCCGAGAACATAGAAGATGGAAAAGGTGTCGGAGATCACGGATTCGGGACGCGTCCACGGCGTAGTCTCGGATCGGAAAGCGAGGCCCCCCAATGGCCAGCGCAGCCTACGTCCGAGCGACTCCGCCCGCGCGCGAGATGCGCGTGCGCTTCACCAGCCGCGCCGCCCTCCAGGCCGGCTTGGACCGCGCCCAGCGTGAGCCCTGGGTGGCGGCGTGGCGCGTCGACCGCTTCCGGCGCGAGCTCGTCCTCGAGCTGGCGGGCGGCTTCGGCGTGCGGCCGCCCCTCCGCGTGATCGACGGGACGGGGGGCGCGCGCTCGAACTAGTCTGGCCGCGGGGTGGCCGGCGGACCTAGATTCGCGGCATGGCCCCCGATCCGGCCGCGGTGCACGAGTACCTCGCCGGCCTCCAGGCGCGCATCTGCGCGGCGCTCGAGGCGGAGGACGGCACGGCGCGCTTCCGCGGCGAGCCCTCCACCGGCCCCGGCGGCACCGAGGCGAAGCCGCGCGCCCTCGAGGGCGGGCCGGTGCTCGAGAAGGCGTCTGTGAACTTCACGCACGCGCGCGGGCGGAGCCTTCCCGCCCCGGCCACCGCGGCGCGCCCCGAGCTCGCCGGCGCGCCCTTCGAGGCGGTCTCGCTCTCGCTGATCGTCCACCCGCGGAACCCGTACGCGCCCACCACGCACATGAACCTGCGCCTCTTCACGGCCGCACCCGCGGGCAAGCCGCCGGTCTGGTGGTTCGGCGGCGGCTTCGACCTGACGCCCTACTACGGCTTCGACGAGGACTGCGTGCACTGGCACGAGCACGCGCGCGAGGCCTGCGCGCCGCTCGGCACCGGCTCCTACGCGCGCTTCAAGAAGGAGTGCGACGCGTACTTCTTCCTGAAGCACCGCGGCGAGCCGCGCGGGATCGGCGGCACCTTCTTCGACGATCTCGCCGAGCCCGACTTCGAGACCGTTTTCGCGTTCGTGCGCGCGCACGGCGAGCACTTCCTCGCCGGCTACGTCCCGATCCTCGCGCGCCGCAAGCACACGCCCTTCGGCGAGCGCGAGCGCGACTTCCAGCTCTGGCGGCGCGGCCGCTACGTCGAGTTCAACCTCATTTACGACCGTGGCACGAAGTACGGGATCGAGTCGGGGCGGCGCATCGAGAGCGTGCTGGCGTCGCTCCCGCCCGAGGTGCGCTGGAAGTACGACTGGCGGCCCGAGCCGGGCTCGCCCGAGGCGCGACTCTTCGAGCGGTATCTGGTGCCGCGCGACTGGGTGGACACGGAGGGCTGAGGCCGCGCGTCCACGGCGTGGCGCAGAGGGCCTGCGGGCGTGCGCGCCGGCCAGCCGAGTGCGATCCGCATGGTCCAGTACCTGCTGAACCGCGGCGGGAAGAACCTCTCGACAGGGCGCCGCCGCGAGCTCGAGCGCGCGAAGCGGCTCCTCCAGGCGCGGCGCGCGAAGCAGGCGGCGAAGTGATCCGTCCTGGCCATGTGTGGACCGATGTGTAGCATCCGACACATGCCGACGAACCTCGCCCTCGATCCCGAGCTGCTCGAGCGCGCCCTCGCCGTGAGCGGCGAGAAGACCAAGAAGGCCGCCGTGACGCAGGCGCTCCGGGAGTTCATCGCACGCCGGGAGCAGAAGCGGCTCCGAGAGCTCTTCGCCTCGCTCGAGTGGGACGCGGACTTCGACTACAAGGGCGAGCGCTCGCGCGGGTGAACTGGTTCGTCGACACGAGCGTCTGGTCGCTGGCGCTGCGCCGCGAGCGGCCGGAGGATCGCCCCGAGGTCGAGCGCCTCGCCCGCGCGCTCGAGGACGGCGAGGGCGTGTTCACGACAGGGCTCGTCCTCCAGGAGCTGCTCCAGGGCTTCTCCGGACCGCGGGCCCGCTTGGACATCCTGGAGCGCTTCGCGGCCCTGCCCCTCCTCGTGCCCGACCGCCAGGACCACGTGCGCGCGGCCGAGCTGCGGATCGCCTGCCGGCGCGAGGGGCTCCAGATCGGGACCATCGACGCCCTGCTGGCGCAGCTCTGCATGCGCCACCGGCTCGTGATGCTCACAACCGACGCGGACTTCGCGCGCGTCGCGTCGCTCCACGCGCTGCGCGTCTGGACCCACTGAAGCGAAGAGGAGGCGCTGACTCAGCCCTTCAGCTCGATCAGGATCTCCCGGAAGCGGGCGCCCGAGCGGTTCACAGCCGTCTCGCGGCTCCCGGGCGGCACGAAGAACACGCGGCCCGGCACGACGGGGATGTGGAGCGTACGCCCGTCCTCGAGGTCCGCGTCGATCGACTCGCCCTCCAGGATGCAAAGGACGTAGGGCAGCGTGTGCTCGTGGAAGTCGGAGGCCTCGCCCGGCGCGAGGTCCATCTGCCAGACGCGCACGCGCTCGTTCTCGAACAGGAAGCGGTTCGCGACGTCGCCGGGCTTGCGGTCGGCCATCCTCACCCCCGGAGCCGAGCGCGGATCACGCGCGTGGCGACGTAGAGCAGGAGCGCCGAGAGCGCGAGGACGTAGAAGAGGTCCCAGAGCAGCACGAGGGAGAAGTCGCCGCGGAAGGCGTGGCGCATGAGCCGCACGGGATGGAGCAGTGGCAGCGCCTCGGCGACGACGAGCCAGACGCCCGAGAGCCGCTCCTTCAGCGGGAAGAAGACGTCGGAGAACAGGAAGAGCGGCGTCAGGAACAGCGTGAAGTAGAAGCTGAACAGCTCGATGTTCGGGATGCGGAGCGCGAAGGCGATGCCGATCGAGGCGAAGAGCAATCCT